>Ga0182744_1002730_pt1 | contig 14245 bp, 13 predicted proteins | sample eDN3rd30CKraftMG_FD_128525 | JGI IMG/M metagenome (GOLD analysis project Ga0182744, IMG submission 128525) | Enriched Miracle-Growth compost microbial communities from Emeryville, California, USA - eDNA 3rd pass 30_C Kraft MG (version 2) (version 2) ...
CCACAAGAAGCGCCGGACGATCCTCGAGCGCGCCGCGGGCTACCGCGGCCAGCGCTCGCGCCTCTACCGCAAGGCGAAGGAGCAGGTCACCCACTCCCTCGTCTACGCCTACCGCGACCGCCGGGCGAAGAAGGGCGAGTTCCGCTCCCTCTGGATCCAGCGGATCAACGCGGCGGCGCGCGCGGAGGGGCTCACCTACAACCGCTTCATCCAGGGTCTCGGACTCGCGGGCATCGAGGTCGACCGTCGCATCCTCGCGGAGCTCGCGGTCAACGACCCGGCGACGTTCTCGACGCTCGTCGCATCGGCGAAGGCGGCCCTCCCGGCCGACGTCAACGCGCCGAAGTCGGCGGCCTGACGCACCGAGCCGCCTCGCGCGCATCGGCCATGCCGATGACGCACGCGATCAGCGCAAGCGGCGCCCCTGCCATGCGCAGGGGCGCCGCTTCGCGTTTCGGATGGCGGTCGGGGGAGTTCACCGGCCGTTCACCGGCACGGCTCTAGGCTGTCGGCGTGATCGACAATCCGCGCAGCCCGCGGGTGCGCGCGGTCGCGAAGCTCGCGAAGCGCGACGGCCGCCGGGAGAGCGGCCGCTTCCTGCTCGAGGGGCCGCAGGCGGTCGGCGAGGCCCTCGCCTGCCGGCCCGAGCTCGTCGAGGCGGTCTACGCCACGAGCCGTGCGATCGAACGCCATGACGAGCTCGCCCGGGCGGCTCGGGTCGCGGAGGTCGAGCTCTCGGCGGTGACCGAGAAGGTGCTCGAGGCGATGGCCGACACCGTCACGCCGCAGGGCGTCGTCGCGGTCGCGCGCCAGTTCGCGTCGCCGCTGCAGGAGATCGCCGCGTCGCGGCCGCGGCTCGTCGCGGTGCTCGAGGAGATCCGCGATCCGGGCAACGCGGGGACGATCCTGCGCGCCGCGGACGCCGCGGGTGCCGATGCGGTCGTCTTCTCCGGTCACACGGTCGATCCGTACCATCCGAAGGTGGTCCGGGCCACGACCGGCTCGCTCTTCCACGTGCCCCACGTCGCGGGCGTCTCGCTCGCCGAGGCGGCGCAGGCGCTCCGGGAGGCCGGACTCCAGATCCTCGCGGCCGACGTCGGCGGCGACGATCTGCTCCAGGCGCGCGCCGATCTCGCGCGGCCGACCGCCTGGGTCTTCGGCAACGAGGCCCGCGGACTCGACGCGGAGCGGCTCGCGCTCGTCGACCGGTCGCTGCGCCTGCCGATCTACGGCCGCGCGGAGTCGCTCAACCTCGCGACGGCCGCGAGCGTCTGCCTCTACGAGTCGGCCTTCGCGCAGCGCTCCTGAGTCTCAGGCCGGATCGTCCTCGGTTGCGACGATGTCGATCGTGAGCAGGACGGTGCCGGGATCCTCCTGGCGCAGGTCGACCGTCGCGCCGCGGCGCCGCAGGTCGCTCATGCCGATCCCGTCCGAGGCGCGCGGGCCGAGCCGTCCGGGGTTGCGCGCGAGCATCCGGACGCCGCCGGGGATGCGCTCGAGCCTGAGGTCGGCCGCCGGCGCCGCGGCGTGCTGCGAGGCGTTCGTGAGCGCCTCGGTGTTCGCGTCGAGGAAGAGCTCGGTCGCCTCCGGGTGCCGCGCGAGCCAGCGCCAGCACTCGGGGTCGGCCGCCTCGGAGGTGACGTCCATGACCCGCGACCAGGAGACGATCGCCGCGTTCGCGGCGTCGCGCACCTCCTGGGCGCTGCGCTCGACGGCGCGCTGCGTCGCGGGCTCGTGGAGCGTGCGGTCGACGTTCGCGATGAGCTCGTCGATCGCGTTCTCGTCGGCGACGCCCATCCGCAGCTGCAGGGAGGTCGCGAGGATGTCGCCCTGGACGTGGTTGTGCAGGATCCGGGCGATGTCGTTCGCGGTCTGCTCGTAGCGCTCCTGGCTCTCGGCGGCCGCCGTCTCGGCGAAGGCGAGGGCGCGCGTGAGGGTCCGCTCGGTCCCCTGCGCATCGGCGAGCAGGCTGTAGGCGAGCGAGCAGAGCACGGCGATCGTCGCGTAGCCGATCGGCAGGTAGAGCCAGAGCACCGTCGTCGTGCTCGCGGCCGGCGCGGGCAGCGGGAGCCACGAGCGGTCGAGGTACACCCAGGCGAGCGCGGCGCCGACCGCGAGGTGGGCCGCGCCGTGCAGCACGAGCGCGGTCCAGCCTCGGCGGAGCGGGATGCGGGCGACCAGCGCGTTGAGGACGAGGGCGATGGCGGCCGCGACCGCGAGCCGCAGCGCGCCCGGCCCGGCGCCGTACTCGTGCACGACCGAGGGGCCGGTGATCGCGAGGAAGGCGACGATGGGCAGCCAGATCGGCGCCGGGACGATGCGCTCGGGCAGCAGGGTCGGCCGGGGACGCGTGGCGCGTTCGATCGCGACGGTCGGGGTGTCCGCAGAGTCGGGGCCCGAGCCCGGCGCCGCGGCGTCGAAGACGTGGTGGCTGAGCGGGCGGACGACCTCGTGGGCGACGAGCCGCAGCCGCTCGGCCTGCTCGCCGGCCTCGGCCGGCCGCGCTCGGACGCCTTCGAGCGCGGCGAGCACGGGGGCCGCGACCGCATCCGTGAACTCCGTCACGACCCGATCCGTCGCGAACTCGGCGGCGCGGATGTCCTCGGTCCGGCCGCGCAGCACCCGGCGCAGCCGCTCGCGGCCGCGAGCCCTGCGGTCGGAGGCGCGCAGCCACAGCCCGATGACGACGATCGCCCCGCTCAGCAGGACGTAGTTCATGAGGAAGCGGACCCACCACTCGGTCGGCACGGGCGGGACGCCGACGAGCAGCTGGAGCGCGGTCGCGAGGCTCGGCCGCAGCACGGACATGACGGCGATCGCCGCCGCGACGAACGCGATCCAGCCCCAGCGCGAGCGGATCCGGCGCTCGATCGCCGCCGCGGCGATGAACGCGAGCCCGAGCGCGAGGTGGGTCAGGAGCGCGATCCCGAAGCCGAGCCAGCGCTGCAGGTCGGTGTCCGCTTCGTCGAAGCCGCCGTACGCGGTGACGAGGAAGGGGGCGAGGACCGCCCACGCCCAGAGCGAGAAGAGGGGACGCGGCGCAGGGTCGGCGATGCGGTCCACCCGCCAAGGCTAGACATCCGGGCCGGTGGTCCGCGACCTCGGCTCGCCCCGCCTCGGTAGACTCGTCCCTCGTGTCGATGCCCATCACCGAGGACTCCGTCCAGGCCGCGGTGGACGACGCGCTCGCCGTGATCGCGTCCGCGAGCGATTCCGCGAGCCTGCGTGCCGCCCGAAGCGCCCACGCCGGCGAGTCGAGCCCCATCGCGCGCTTCAGCGCGGCGATCAAGGCGCTGCCGAACGAGGAGAAGTCCGCCGCGGGGCGGCTCGTCGGGCAGGCCCGTGCGAGTGTGACCGCGGCCCTTGAGGCCCAGGAGGCCCTCGTGCTGCGGGCCGAGGAGCGCTCCCGGCTCGAGGCGGAGGCCCTCGACGTGACGGCGCTGCCCGACCGGCAGCGCGTCGGAGCGCGCCACCCGCTGTCGATGCTCATGGAGCGGATGGCGGACGTCTTCATCGGCATGGGCTGGGAGGTCGGCGACGGCCCCGAGCTGGAGAGCGAGTGGTTCAACTTCGACGCGCTCAACATCGATCCCGACCACCCCGCGCGCGGCGAGGCCGACACGTTCTGGATCGACCCGGTCGAGCGGCATCTCGTGCTGCGCACCCAGACCTCGCCCGTGCAGATCCGCTCGCTGCTCTCGCGCGAGCTGCCCCTCTATGTCGTGTCGCCCGGCCGGGTCTTCCGCACCGACGACCTCGACGCGACGCACACCCCCGTCTTCCACCAGATGGAGGGCATCGCGATCGACCGGGGGCTGACGATGGCGCATCTGCGCGGTACGCTCGAGCACCTCGCGCGGGCGATGTTCGGCGAGGGGGCGCAGATCCGGCTGCGTGCGAACTTCTTCCCGTTCACGGAGCCGAGCGCGGAGATGGACGTCTGGCACCCGAACGCGAAGGGCGGCGCCCGCTGGGTCGAGTGGGGCGGCTGCGGCATGGTCAACCCGAACGTGCTGCGGTCCGCGGGGATCGACCCCGACCAGTTCCAGGGCTTCGCCTTCGGTATGGGGATCGAGCGCACGCTGCAGTTCGCGAACGGCCTCGGCGACATGCGCGACATGGTCGAGGGCGATGTGCGCTTCTCCCGGCAGTTCGGACAGGTGATCTGAGATGCGCGTACCCGTCAGCTGGCTCGGCGAGGTCGTCGACCTGCCCGAGGACGTGACCCTCGATCACCTGCACGAGGCGCTCGTGCGCGTCGGCTTCGAGGAGGAGGCGGTCCACGGCTTCGGCGTGACCGGTCCGATCGTCGCCGGCCGCGTGCTGTCACGGACGCCGGAGCCGCAGTCGAACGGCAAGACGATCAACTGGTGCCAGGTCGACGTCGGCGAGGCCGAGCCGCGCGGCATCGTCTGCGGCGCGCACAACTTCGAGGCGGGCGACCTCGTCGCCGTCACGCTGCCCGGCGCCGTGCTGCCGGGGCCGACCCCGGACGAGCCGTTCGTCATCGCCGCGCGGAAGACCTACGGGCACGTCTCGGACGGCATGATCGCCTCGGAGCGCGAGCTCGGCCTCGGCGACGATCACGGGGGGATCATCGTGCTCGGCCGCCGTGGGATCGACGTGCCGCCCGGGACCGATCTGCTGCCGATCCTCGGGCTCGCCGACGCCGCCGTCGAGATCAACGTCACGCCGGACCGCGGCTATGCGCTCTCGATCCGCGGCGTCGGCCGCGAGTACGCGCACGCGACGGGCGCGGCCTACCGCGACCCCGCGCGCGAGCCGGGCCTCGTCGCCCGAGCCGATGCCGCTTCCGCACGCGCCGCTGCCTCTCGCTCCCTGAGCGAGGCCGCAGGCCGAGTCGAAGGGTTCCCCCTCGCCGTCCGCGACGACGCGCCGATCCGCGGCCGCGTCGGCTGCGACGGCTTCGTCGCCCGCGTCGTCCGCGGCGTCGACGTCACGCGCCCCACGCCGGCGTGGATGGTCGCGCGGCTGCGGCTCGCGGGGATCCGCTCGATCTCGCTGCCCGTCGACATCACGAACTACGTCATGCTCGAGTTCGGCCAGCCGATCCACGGCTACGACCTCGCGACGCTCCGCGGCGGGATCACCGTGCGCCGCGCGGCGCCGGGGGAGCGGCTCACGACGCTCGACGGCCAGGACCGGGCGCTGAGCGTCGAGGACCTGCTCATCACCGACGAGTCGGGGCCCATCGGGCTTGCCGGGGTCATGGGCGGCGGTCCCACGGAGATCACCGGGGCGACGACCGACATCCTCGTCGAGGCCGCGCACTTCGATGCCGTCTCGATCGCCCGCACGGCCAGGCGTCACAAGCTCTGGTCGGAGGCCTCCAAGCGCTACGAGCGCGGCGTCGACCCCGCGGTCGGACGCTACGCCGCGCAGCGCGTCGTCGACCTGCTCGCGGCGTTCGCCGGCGGGGTCGCCGACGACGCGGCGGGCGGGCTCCTTGAGACGTCGATCCCGCGCGCGACGATCGAGCTCGCCCCGGGCTACGTCGACGGGCTCGTCGGAGCCGACTACAGCGATGAGGAGATCGAGCGGGCCCTTGGCGAGATCGGCTGCGAGACGGAGGCGACGGCCACGGGACTCGTCGTCAGCCCGCCGAGCTGGCGGCCGGACCTGCGGACGACGGCGGACCTCGCGGAGGAGGTCGCCCGCGTCGTCGGCTACGACCGCATCCCCGCGGCGCTCCCGATCGCGCCGCCGGGCCGCGGACTGACCGACGCGCAGCGCCTGCGTCGCACGGCGGCCGCGTCGCTCGCCGGCTCGGGACTCGTGGAGATCCTCGCGTACCCGTTCACGTCCGAGTCGGACGCGGAGCGCTGGACCCCGGGCCGTGATGCCGTGCGCCTCGCGAACCCGATCGACGGCGCACTGCCGTGCCTGCGCACGTCGCTCTGGCCGGGGCTCATCGCCGCGGCGCGCCGCAACCTCTCACGCGGTCTCACCGATCTCGCGATCTTCGAGATCGGTCGCGTGTTCCTCCCGGAGCCGGGCACGGTCTACGGCTCCGACGAGCTCCCGCCCGGTGGCGAGCGTCCGTCCGAGGCGGCCCTGGCCGGCCTCTACGGGAGCGTCCCGCCCCAGCCGTGGCACGTCGGAGCGCTGTTCCTCGGTGATGCCGTCGCGCGCCAGCCCGGCGTGGCGGGGGTCCCCTCGGGTGTCGCGGACGCCGTGAGCGCGGCCCGTCATCTCGCGCTCGCGCTCGGCGTCGGGCTCGAGGTCGCGCAGGGAGCGCACCCGGCCCTGCATCCGGGACGCACGGCGATGCTCTCGGTCGACGGCGCGCCGATCGGCTGGGCGGGCGAGCTCCTGCCGGAGCTCTCCGACGAGCTCGACCTGCCGCGCATCGTGGCCGTGCTCGAGCTCGACTTCGACGCGCTCATCGCCGCCGCCGCTCCCGCCCGCGTGATGCCGATCTCCGGCTATCCCGCGGCGACGCAGGACGTGACGCTCGTCGCCCCTGTCGCGACGGTCGTCGGCGATCTGCTCGCGAGCTTCGTCGAGGGCGCCGGGGAGCTGCTCGAGGGCGCGAGGCTCGTCGACGACTACCGCGGTGAGGGCGTGCCCGAGGGGTCCAAGGCGCTGACGTTCTCGCTGCGGTTCCGCGCACCGGATCGCACGCTCACCCAGGCCGAGGCGACCGAGGCGAAGCTCGCCGGGGTTGCCGCGGTCTCGGCCGCCTTCGGCGCGACGATCCGCGAGTAGCCCGCGGGCCGGCTCAGTCGCGCAGGGGCGGCGGCGCGGCGGCCGCGCCTTCGGCCGGCTCGGGCTCGATCGCGAGCCGCGCCTTCCGCGGCTTCGTGACGAAGTAGGCGCCGAGCAGCACCAGGACGAAGCCGAGGCCGGTCCAGACGGTGATCTGCTCCCCGAGGACGAGCATGCCCGCGAGGACGGCGACCGCAGGGTTGATGTAGGTCGTCGCGGTCGCCCCGACCGGTCCGACCTCGCCGATGAGCGCGATGAAGACGATGAAGCCGAGGGCGCTGCACACGAGGGCGAGGCCGAGCACCGAGGCGATGACGGGCGCCGATGGCACGGCGGTCGGCCAGCCGCCCGTCAGCAGCACGATCGGCAGGTACACGAGTCCCGCGATCGTGAGCGACGCGGCCGTGACGCCGACGCCGGGCAGGTCGCCCATCCACTTGGCGAGGATCGCGGGGCCGAAGGCGTAGCCGATGACGACGACGGCGAGCTGGAGCACGCCGACGAGATCGGTCCCCGCGACGTCGAGGCCCACGATCGCCGCGACCCCGAGCATGCCGATCGCGATGCCGAGCCAGTTCCACCAGGCCAGTCGCGCCCGGCGTCCGAGGACGAACGCGACGCCGACGGCGACGAGCGGCACCGCGGCGATGAGCAGCCCCGTCGTCGAGCTCGGCAGCCGCTGCTCGGCGACGCTGAGGAAGAACCACGGGAAGACGAGCTCGACGACGGTGTAGACGAGCAGCACCCGCCAGCGCTTCAGGACGGGGAGGAGCTGACGGCGCGCGAGCACGATCGGCAGCAGCACGAGCGCCGCGATCGCGCAGCGCGCGAAGACGATCATGGCCGGCTCGAGCTCGTCGACCGCGATCTTGATGAGGAGATAGGGGATGCCCCAGATGACGCCGATGGCGGCGAACAGGGCCATGCCGCGAGGACTCACCGCACCATCCAACACGCAACCACCGACATCGCGGGCGAACTCGCGTTCTGGCTGCCATCGCGGACAGGACTGAGTCGGAAGATAGGTTAGGCTACCCTTCATGGCGGACGGCGCGCGCGCGGCATGGGCGCCGCCTCGCGCGCACTTCCTCATCGCGGGCGAGGGCGCCGACCGACTGGCCATCCGCGCGGCGATCGACCGGCTCCCCGTCGACGCCTACGGCCAGGTCTTCGTCGAGGTCGCCTCGGGCATCCAGGTCGAGCGCTGGCCGGCGCCCCGGGGCGTCTCGATCACCTGGCTGTTCCGCGACGCGGCCGTGGCACGCGGTCGCCCGGTCGCGCGCGGCGCGCTCATCGAGCGGGCGGTGACCTCCTGGGTCGCGGAGTGGATGCCCGGCCGCGCGAGCGGCCGCGAGATCCCCTACGTCATGTGGCTCGGCTGCGCCTCGAGCACCCGCATCGACCAGCTCTGCGAGCGACTCGCCTGGAGCTTCGACCACGTCCACCTGCACGATCCGCGCGCGGGCGCGTGAGCGGCGGGGGACACGAGCACCGAGAGTCAGGGGATCCATGGCATTCAACGACAGCCGCAAGTTCGCAGGCGTGTACTTCGCGGAGGTGCGCAGGGTCGAGCGCGTGACCCCGCACATGGTGCGGGTCACGCTCCACGGGGAGGACGTCGCCCGGATGCCGGCCCGCGGCTACGACCAGTGGTTCCGGCTCTTCCTGCCGCGCGAGGACGGCACGACCGACTTCGATGCGGTGCCCGAGCGCTTCGGGATCGGCGGGTACCTGAAGTATGCGACGAGCAAGTCGGGCACGCGTCCGCCGTTCCGCAACTACACCGTGCGGGAGCACCGCCCGGGCGATGGCGAGCTCGACGTCGACTTCGTCGCCCACGGGGACGACGGGGTCGCCGGCCCGTGGGCGCAGCGCGCGGTCGCCGGCGAGCGCGTGGCGCTGCTCGACCAGGGCCGCGGCTTCGACCCCGTCGCGGACGCCGACTTCCTCCTGCTCGCGGGCGACGAGTCGGCGCTGCCGGCGATCCTCGGGATCCTCCGGGACCTGCCGCGCGACGCGAGGGGCCTCGCGATCGTCGAGATCCCGACTGCCGAGGACGTGCAGCCGGTCGAGGCGCCGCCGGGCATGGAGGTGCGCTGGCTGCCCCGCGCGGACCCGCACGACCGGCCGGGGACGCTCGCGCTCGCGGCGATCAAGGCGTTCAATCCCGAGCGCCCGGAGCGCCTGCACGCGTACCTCGTCGGGGAGAACGCGATCCCCGTGGAGGGCCGTCGCCATCTCGTCGCGGCGGGCGTCCCCAAGTCGCGGATCGTCTTCGTCGGCTACTGGAAGGTCGGCCGTGCGGGCTGAGGCGGGGACGGGGCTCGCCGCGCTGCGCCTCGTCCTCCCCGCGGTCTGGCTCGGCCTGCTCGGCGGGCTCGCGTTCATCGAGACGCCGCTGAAGTTCCTCGCTCCGGGGATGACGCTCGACATCGCGCTCGGCGTCGGCCGCCTCGTGCTCACGGCCGCGGACATCGCGGGCGCGGCGTTCCTCGTCGCGATCACCCTGCTCGCGCTCCCGAGGCCGCGGGTCGGCGCCGCCTCGCGCTGGGTGCTCGGCGGCATCTGGCTCGTCCTCGTCGTCCAGGTCGGGGTCGTCCGGCCCCTGCTCAACGCGAGGACCGACCTCGTGCTCGCCGGGGTCGACCCGGGCGAGTCGCCGCTGCACATTGTCTACGTGATCGCGGACGTGCTGCTCGCGGCGCTGCTCGTCGCGCTGCTCGTCGTGACGGCTCGGGAATACGGGAGGGCTGCCCGACGCTGAGCCGTCAGAACGCCATTCATCGATCCCAGGGAGACATCCGTCCATGAGCACGATCACCGTCATCGGAGGCACCGGCTACGCCGGCTCGAACGTCGTCGCCGAGGCGGCCGGCCGCGGGCTCACGGTGCGCTCGGTCAGCCGCAAGGCCCCGGCCGAGCCCGTCGAGGGCGTCGACTACCGGCTCGGCAGCCTCGCGGACGCGGGGTTCGTCGCCGATGCGATCGCGGGCGCCGACGCGGTCGTCGCGGCGCTCTCGCCGCGCGGCGACATGGCCGGCCGGGTCGCGCCGCTCTACCGCGAGCTCGCCGCGGCGGCGGCCGCGAGCGGCGCGCGTCTCATCGTCATCGGCGGCTTCAACGGCCTGCGCGCCGAAGCGGGCGGGCCGCGCTATGCGGCGGGCCTGACCGACGACTTCCCGTTCAAGGCGGAGGCGCAGGAGATGACCGACGTGCTCGAGTGGCTGCAGTCGGATGCCCCCGCGGGTCTCGACTGGACCTTCGTGAGCCCGCCCGCGGCATTCGGCGGCTATGCGCCGGGCGAGCGGACGGGCGCCTATCGGGTCGGCGGCGAGGTCTCGCTCGCGGGCGACGCGGGTGCGATCTCCGGGGCGGACTTCGCGACGGCGATCGTCGACGCGATCGAGCGCGGTGAGCACGGCGGCGGCGTGCACATCGGGCTCGCCTACTGACCCGGGCTCAGGCGTCGAAGGCGGCGATCCATTTCGTGAGGATCGCCTCGAGCTGCTCGCGCTCCTGAAGCGTGATGGCCTCCAGGAGCCGGTGCTCGTTGCGCATGTGCGCCGTGAACGCGGCGTCGATGACCCGGATGCCGGCCTCGGTCAGGGCGACGACGCGCACGCGGCCGTCGTCGGCCGAGGGCCGCCGGGTCACGAGTCCGGCGGCCTCGAGCCGGTCGACGCGCTTCGTCACGGTGCCGGAGGTGACGATCGTGTACCTCGCGATCTCTCCCGCGACGAGCTCGTAGGGCTCGCCCGCGCGCCGGAGCGTCGCGAGCACGTCGAACTCGCCCTCGCCGAGCTCGTAGCGGGCGTAGACGAGCAGGAGCTCCTCGTCGAGCCGCGCGGCGAGGCGGTGCAGCCGGCCGATGACGCCGATGGGGGAGACGTCGAGGTCGGGGCGCTCGCGGCGCCACTGCTCCTGGATCCAGCCGACGAGGTCCGAGCCGCGCGCATCGAGTTCTGTCATGCGGGAATAATACCTTCCTTGGAAAGTATTATCTCTTCCATGGAAACTAAATGGCGCTGGATCCTCCTCACCGCGATCGCCCCGGTCGCCTGGGGCGCGAGCTACTTCGTGACGAGCCACACCCTGCCGGCGGAGGCGCCGCTGTGGGGCGCGACGATCCGGGCGCTGCCCGCGGGACTCGTGCTCATGGCGTTCGCCCGGCGCATGCCCCGCGGCGCCTGGTGGTGGCGAGCGAGCGCCCTCGGCGTCATGAACGTCGCGGTGTTCTTCGTCCTCGTCTACCTCGCCGCCCAGCTGCTGCCCTCGAGCGTCGCCTCCTCGGTCCAGGCGCTCACGCCCGTCGCGCTCGCGGGCTTCGCCTGGGCGCTCGTGTCCGAGCGGCCGACGCGGCGCATCGCGCTCGGCGCGCTGCTCGGGATCGGGGGCGTCCTGCTCGTCGTCGGCGCGGGCTCGGGACGACTCGACTGGTGGGGGATCGGGGCCGCATCCGCCTCGATGCTGCTCGCCTCGCTCTCCGGCGTGCTCGCCAAGCGCTGGGCGGACGGCACGCCCGTCATGGCCGTGACGGCGTGGCAGCTCGTCATCGGCGGCCTGATCCTCGTGCCGTTCGCATTCGGCTTCGAGGGCCTGCCGCCGATCGTCGACGGGCTCGGCTGGGCGGGCTACGCGTTCATGACGCTCGTCGCGACCGCGCTGGCCTACTGGGCCTGGTTCACGGGGCTCTCGAGGCTCCCGGCCGCGAGCGTCGGCGTCATCGGGCTGCTCAACCCCGTCACGGGCGTCCTCCTCGGCACGCTCGCCGCGGGCGAGCTGCTCGGCTGGCCGCAGTGGCTCGGGATCGCGCTCGTGCTCGCCGGCATCCTCGCGGCCCAGGCGCCCGCTCGTCGTCGGAGCGAGTCGTCGCTCGGACGGCTACTCGTCGAGCTCGGCCGGACCGACGACATCGGCGACGAGCGACGCGGTCTCGCCGCCGACGATCCCGAGCTGCGCGTACTGCTCGAGGCGGGAGCGCGAGTCGGCGATGTCGAGGTTGCGCATCGTGAGCTGGCCGATCCGGTCCTCGGGACCGAACGCGGCGTCCGAGACCCGCTCCATCGAGAGCTTCTCGGGGTGGTAGCTCAGTGCCGGTCCGCGGGTGTCGACGATCGTGTAGTCGTCGCCGCGGCGCAGGCGCAGCGTGACCTCGCCCGTGACCGCTGAGCCGACCCACTTCTGGAGGCTCTCGCGGAGCATGAGCGACTGCGGGTCGAGCCACCGGCCCTCGTACATGAGGCGGCCGAGCCGGCGGCCCTCGGCGTGGTAGTTCGCGAGGGTGTCCTCGTTGTGGATCGCCGTCAGCAGGCGCTCGTAGGCGATGTGCAGGAGGGCCATGCCGGGCGCCTCGTAGATGCCGCGCGACTTCGCCTCGATGATGCGGTTCTCGATCTGGTCGGACATGCCGAGCCCGTGGCGCCCGCCGATCGCGTTCGCCGCGAGCACGAGCGCGACGGGGTCCGAGTAGTCGGTGCCGTCGATCGAGACGGGACGCCCGGCCCGGAAGCCGATCGTGACGTCCTCGGCGGCGATCGCGACGTCGTCCCGCCAGTGCGCGACGCCCATGATGGGCTCGACGATGTCCATCGAGGTCCCGAGCTCCTCGAGGTCCTTCGCCTCGTGGGTCGCGCCCCAGATGTTCGAATCGGTCGAGTACGCCTTCTCGGTCGCGTCGCGGTACGGGTAGCCGTGCGCGACGAGCCACTCGCTCATCTCGGTGCGGCCGCCGAGCTCCGCGACGAACGCCGCGTCGAGCCAGGGCTTGTAGATGCGCAGCTGCGGGTTCGCGAGGAGCCCGTAGCGGTAGAACCGCTCGATGTCGTTGCCCTTGTAGGTCGAGCCGTCGCCCCAGATCGAGACGCCGTCCTCCTGCATCGCCTTGACGAGCATCGTGCCGGTCACGGCGCGTCCGAGCGGCGTCGTGTTGAAGTAGGTCTTCCCGCCGGTGCGGATGTGGAACGCGCCGCAGGCGAGCGCCGCGAAGCCCTCCTCGACGAGCTGGCGCCGGACGTCGACGAGCCGGGCGATCTCGGCGCCGTACTGCAGCGCCCGCTCGGGCACGCCCGCGATGTCGGGCTCGTCGGGCTGGCCGATGTCGGCCGTGTAGGAGCAGGGGATCGCGCCCTTGTCGCGCATCCACGCGACGGCGGTCGAGGTGTCGAGACCGCCGGAGAACGCGATGCCGACCTTCTCCCCCACGGGGAGCGCGGTGAGGACCTTTGACACGAGTGAAGAGCCTACCGGGGGCGTGGAACCGCTAGCGTGGACCCATGGCAGCTTCGCGTCCCGGCGGCGTCACGCTCGTCGCCGTCATCGTCTGGATCTGGGCGCTCGTCGACGTCGTGTTCGGGGTGCTCTCGGTCCTCGCGCTCTGGATCCCCGCGCTCATCGTCGACCTCGGCTGGGGTCTCGGCGTGCTGTGGAACGGGATCGTCTCGATCGTCCTCGGCATCATCGCGTTCCTCATCGCGGGCGGTCTGCTGCGCGGCAGCCGCGTCGCCCGCGCGCTCATCACGATCTGGTTCGTGCTCTCCCTCATCGGGGCGGTCGTCGCGCTCGTGAACGGCTCGGTCCTGAGCGGCGTCATCAGCCTCGTCGTCGCGATCCTCGGCATCCTGCTGCTCTGGGCCGGCAAGGCCGCGCGCTTCTTCTCGCGAGCCTGAGCCGCGGCGTTCTCCGCTATGCTCGGGGACGTGACCATGACCGCAGCCATCGTCGAGCGCGCATCGCGCGGCTCCGAGCTGCGTCGTCGCACCGCGCGCCGAGGCTAGGCGACGCGTCCTCGCGCACGCTCGTGTGCGCTCCTCGCGTCGCCGCCCCTGGGTCGCCTCGTCGACCAGCCTCAGCCCGTCCAGAATCTAAGGTTGACACCATGCCCTACTCGGTCGCCGTCTCCGGCGCGAGCGGTTACGCCGGCGGAGAGCTCCTGCGGCTCCTGTCCGCGCACCCGGACTTCGCCGTCACGACCGTGACGGCGCATCAGAACGCCGGCACCCCGCTCATCCAGCACCAGCCGCACCTGCGCTCGCTCGCGCACCTCACCCTCCAGCCGACGACCCCCGAGGCGCTCGCGGGCCACGACGTCGTCTTCCTCGCGCTCCCGCACGGCAAGTCCGGCGAGATCGCCGACGCGCTCGGCGACGGCACGATCGTCGTCGACGCGGGCGCCGACCATCGGCTCGAGTCGGCCGAGGACTGGGCGGCCTACTACGGCGGCGAGCACTTCGGCGCATGGGCGTACGGCATGCCCGAGCTCGTCCTCGCCGACGGCTCGAAGCAGCGCGAGGCGCTGCGGGGCGCGACGCGCATCGCGGTCCCCGGCTGCAACGTCACCGCGGTCACGCTCGGCCTCGCGCCCGCCATCCGGGCCGGCGTCATCGAGTCGCAGGACCTCGTGAGCGTCCTCGCGGTCGGCCCGTCCGGCGCCGGCAAGACGCTGCGGACCGACCTGCTCGCCGCCGAGCTGCTCGGCTCCGCGCACGCCTACGGCGTCGGCGGCGCGCACCGGCACAAC
>Ga0182744_1002731_pt1 | contig 14245 bp, 10 predicted proteins | sample eDN3rd30CKraftMG_FD_128525 | JGI IMG/M metagenome (GOLD analysis project Ga0182744, IMG submission 128525) | Enriched Miracle-Growth compost microbial communities from Emeryville, California, USA - eDNA 3rd pass 30_C Kraft MG (version 2) (version 2) ...
TATGGAATATAAGGCAAAGCCAGAATATAATCGCTGCGTAGAAATTTCAACCAAAGCTTCTATTCGCGAAATGATGCTTCCGGGTGCCATTGCCTTGATTGTTCCCGTTGCCGTAGGATTCAGCTTTGGCCCTGAAGTATTGGGGGGCTTGCTTGCTGGTGTTACCGTATCAGGAGTATTAATGGGTATGTTCCAATCGAATGCCGGAGGTGCATGGGATAATGCAAAAAAATCTTTTGAAAAGGGAGCAAAAATAAATGGCGAAATTTATTACAAGAAATCCGAACCACACAAAGCATCGGTTACAGGTGATACAGTAGGCGACCCTTTCAAAGACACGTCTGGCCCGTCTATGAATATTTTAATTAAACTCATGTCGATCGTATCGCTCATTATCGCTCCGCACATCCATGTTCAACAACAAGAAATGAGCCAAGCAACCAGCGTAAAGGCAACTGAAACACATCAATTGGCCAACAATCAAAAAGAAACCAACACAAACAATCAAAAATTAATATATATTCCCAAGAAGGCGCTAAAATAAAGGCGCCTTCGCTTTTTATTAATTAAAATTTGTAGGTTTGGTATTATTTTTTGTCAAAATAACATGTTTTAAATGCAAAATCTGCACAGAAGAAATAAGTTTCACATGAATTCTACCATATAACAAAAATGATCGCGTATGTTTTATAAGAAATCGATTCCGTTACTCATTCAAGAAGCCCAGAAAAGCGGTGAAAGCACATTAAAACGCACGTTAACCAGCTATCACTTAGTAGCTTTGGGCATCGGTGCCATTATAGGTGCTGGCTTATTTTCGCTCACGGGTATTGCTGCAGCAGATAATGCAGGACCTGCCGTTATCCTCTCCTTTATCATAGCGGCCATTGGTTGCGGTTTCGCCGGATTATGTTACTCTGAATTTGCTTCTATGATTCCGGTCGCAGGTAGCGCATATACGTATTCTTATGCAACAATGGGCGAATTCATCGCTTGGGTAATCGGTTGGGATCTCGTGCTGGAATATGCCTTGGGAGCAGCTACCGTGGCTGTCAGCTGGTCGCAATACTTTGCTCAATTCTTAGCAGAATTAGGGATACATATTCCCTCCTCGCTCCTTCACGGACCCTGGGAAGGTGGTATCATTAATATTCCTGCGATTGTCATTGTTTGTTTATTATCATTGTTACTTATTCGCGGAACACAAGAATCTTCTTTTGTCAATAATTTACTCGTGATCTTGAAGGTTGCTGTTGTCTTGATTTTCATTTCCTTAGGTTGGAGCTTCATTAATCCAGCTAACCATACCCCCTTTATTCCACACAATCCAGGAGAAGAAGCTTTAAGGGCTGGCAAGATCGGTTTTTTTGAATTTTTCAATGGCCCAGATTTTGGCCATTTCGGTTTAAGCGGCGTATTACGGGGTGCAGGTGTGGTATTTTTTGCTTTTATAGGCTTCGATGCGGTTAGCACCGCTGCACAAGAAGCCAAAAATCCACAAAAAGATATGCCCATCGGCATCATTGGTTCATTAATTATTTGTACACTACTGTACGTTGGCTTCTCCTATGTCATGACAGGTTTAGAAAGCTATTTGGCTTTCAAAGGTGATGCCAAGCCCGTAGCAACCGCCTTCGCACAAACGGGCTATACTTTCCTTAATATGGCCTTAATGATTGCTATCTTATGCGGCTATACTTCGGTTATTCTAGTCATGTTGCTAGGGCAAAGCCGCGTATTTTATAGCATGAGCAAAGATGGGTTATTGCCTAAATTCTTTTCAGACTTATCTAAAAACCAAACTCCTTGGAAAACAAATGTACTGTTCATGGTATTCGTCAGCGGATTTGCAGGCTTAGTGCCCATTTCTGATTTAGGACATATGGTGAGTATAGGTACGCTGTTTGCTTTCACACTGGTATGTATTGGGGTCATTATTTTAAGAAAAAAAGAACCTCAATTGGTTCGCCCATTCAAAACACCGCTGGTACCACTTGTCCCAATTCTCGGCGTTATCATTTGTGTAACCATGATGGTGGGTTTACCAGTAGAAAGCTGGGAACGACTGGCTATTTGGATGGCAATTGGCATTATCATTTATTTTAGCTACAGCAAATCGCACAGTTTGGTGCGGCGGAAAGCAGCGTTATAAGACAACGAGCTACAAACCACGATTTCAAAACGCTTTTGGCTATAGAATCGTGGTTTTTAATCAATACAACGCATATTTTAAATCCTATGTTCTTTAGCATCAAAGAGATCGCATCGATTACCATGATTCTTTTTGCAATCATTGATATCCTCGGTTCTATTCCCGTTATCATTGATTTACGACAAAAAGCAGGTAAAATAGAATCAGGGAAAGCCAGTCTCGTTGCTTTAGTTCTCATGATCGCCTTTTTGTTTATCGGCGAAAGCATGTTGAAATTGATCGGAATAGATATTGCCTCATTTGCTATTGCAGGATCATTGGTTATTTTCTTCATTGCCATGGAAATGGTGTTGGGTATTGCGTTTTTTAAAGACGATTCGTTTGAAACGGCATCCATTGTTCCACTGGCATTCCCGCTCATTGCAGGTGCAGGCACCATGACCACCATCTTGTCGCTCAAATCAGAGTATCAAACCCAAAATATCATCGTAGGGATTCTGATTAATATACTCATCATATACATCGTATTGAAAAATACCTACCGCCTAGAAAAAGTACTCGGTCGGACCGGATTGGCCGTATTGCGTAAAGCCTTTGGTGTCATCTTATTAGCCATTGCCATTAAACTTTTTAGGAGCAATACCGGATTGTAAGCATTGTTGGTTATTGGTTATTCGTTGTTAGTTATTGGTTGTGAGTATCATACCCAAATCAGCTTTATGCTTTCCACTTTATCCTTTCCACTTTATGCTTTCCGCTTTCCGCTTTATGCTTTATGCTTTATGCTTTATGCTTTCCGCTCTTATAACGTATTACTTAAAACTTATAACTCCAGAGCTAGCTTTCTGCTGTTATTTAAGCATCTAAAACCAATTTTATTTGTATATTTACGGAAATACAAAATTTTATATGGAATTATACTACTCATTCTCTGTTCTTATTGTTCTTTCAGCTATTTTCTCTTATATCAATGAGCGATTTCTAAAACTCCCAGCCACCATTGGGGTAATGGTTATTGCACTGTTGGTTTCATTAGGTCTCATTTTAACCGATAAAATTTTCCCGCATACATTCCAGGAATTCTCCACGCTCATTTCTTCTATTGATTTAACAGAAGTACTGATGGGTGCTATGCTTAATTTCCTTCTTTTTGCTGGTGCCATTCATATTCGCTTGAGTGATCTGCAAGAACAAAAAGCACCGGTGATTATTTTCTCAACTGTTAGCGTCATTATCTCTACCTTTGCTGTGGGTTTCATGCTCTACCACATCTTACAGTGGTTACACATGGGTATCCCCTTTGTTCAATGTCTGCTCTTCGGTGCACTGATTTCGCCTACCGATCCAATTGCGGTGTTAGCCATCTTAAAGCAAGCTGGAGTTCCCAAATCGCTCGAAACCAAAGTTGCAGGCGAATCGCTGTTCAACGACGGCATTGCCGTTGTGGTATTCATCATCATTCTTAGTTTAGCCCAAGGTCAAGATGTTGATCTGTCTTTTGGTAATATTTCCTGGCTGCTAGCTAAGGAGGCATTAGGTGGAATTGGTTTAGGGCTTTTGTTGGGCTACATTGCTTCAAAAACCATCGGCAAAATCGACAATTATAAAATTGAAGTGCTGATTACCCTAGCCGTGGTCATGGGTGGGCATTTGGTGGCAGTAGCCATGCACATGTCGGGGCCACTCGCTATGGTAGCAGCAGGATTGGTCATTGGTAACTACGGCCGCGAAGTCGCATTGAGCGAAATATCAAAAGAATACCTCGATAAATTCTGGGAGCTCATAGATGAAATTATGAATGCCATCTTATTTCTCATCATCGGTTTTGAATTGATTTTAATCAGCAACATTGGCGACTATTGGCTCATTGGCATCATCAGTATTGTAATGGTTTTGTTGGCGCGTTTTATTTCTATCTGGTTACCAGTCAATATCATTCCTATGAAAACCAAATTCACTCGTGCCACGGTGACCATTTTGGTATGGGGTGGGTTACGGGGCGGTGTATCAGTCGCTTTGGCGCTTTCCATCGATAGCCATCTCCATAAAGACCTTTTATTATCTATTACCTATTACGTTGTGTTATTCTCTATTTTGGTGCAAGGATTAACCATTGGTAAATTAACGAATAAAGCTCGACAGCTGGCAAACGAATAGGTTATTTATTTGATCAATCGGGCTACAAACATCGTATCTGCCCTGTTTTCATAGCCCTTCAATAAGGCCATACGCTCTAATGTCAGTCCTTTAGACTGCAAGAAATTTACTTGTTGCTCATTTTCATCAGCATAAACGGAGCAAGTGATGTAGATGAGCGGGGCATTTGGTTTAAGAAAGGGAATAATATGCGTGGCAATACGCTGTTGCAATGCGACATAATATTGCAGCCTCGTTTCATCAAACAATCGCATCATCTCTGGCGTCCGCCCCCAAGTACCCGACCCCGAGCAAGGAGCATCTAAAATAATACCATCAAATCGTTCATTACCCAAAATAGGTGTGGGATCTTTCGTTAAATCAATGAGTTTTTTGCGGTAATGTTTCATTCCAGCCAAATCGAAACGTTCATCCAGATTACGTAGAATGCTGCTGCGCACATCGCTCACCAATAAATGGATATGGGGATAAGACTGCATCAAAAGAAGCGACTTACCACCCGAAGCGGCACAGGCATCCCACCAATATTCACCACTTTTGGCTTCAAAATAAGCCCCTGTTTGCTGAGAAGACCAATCTTGCACCTGGTAAGTACCTGCCAATGCAGGGTACTGGTTTAGTTGGGTTCCATTAGGTAAAGCAATACAAGTAGGTGAAAGCACACGATAAGCAATGGCCTGTTCATCCAAATGTTGTACCACGGCTGGAAACGTATCAGGGAGCAAGCGAATAAACAAATCAGGCTGTACAAACAACTGTTTCAGAAAACGCAATTGGTCCAATTCGGCAGAGGTATGCGCCAAAAGAGGAAAGACGGTCTGGATATCAAAGCCATCATGCTGGTGCAGCACTGCTATTTTCTCATCGATCGATCTCGACTGCAGTTCATCGAACTCAGGTGCCATCACGGTCACCAAATCGCTTGCCTGATGGCAAAGCAATTCAGCAATCACCAAACGTGTGTGTGCCGGTAAATGTAAAACGGCGTTACCAATACGGCAATAACTATAAATCCATCGGGACAAGGTTCGTCGATCGTTCGATCCCATCTGCCGATTTTCTTTAAAAAAACGGGTTAAAAATCGAGCAAGTGGTTCTTTCCAATCATAGTCAGCTAAAAGCCGGTCAAAGCTACGTAGTTGTTGCGCAATCCGATTCCTGTTTGCGGCCATTATAGCGGCTTGTAATTACTGCCATCAAAACGCAATAGTTGCACATGATGATTGACATAACCACTGTTTGGATCAAATGCAAATGCAAAACCAATAGCGATACCATCACCTTTCTGTTCAGTCAATTGCTTGACGTAATCATTCGGATATTTAGCTAACAGGGTACCAAAGAATTTACCGGTGTCATACCCCTTGTAAGCGAACTCAGTGGGTTGAATTTTATACTGCTGCCCATAATCAGCTTTGAAACGGATAGCTTCCTGACTGCTTAGATGGACATAATAAGAAGAAGTAATACAGGTATGGAGCACGGCAAGATATTCGTCATTCAAATCCATCTTAACCCAATTCGGATGCCCTATCAAAGCAATATCATAACCTTCTTCGGTTTTTAATCGAGCCAAACTGGCTAGTAGAGGAGATACCGCATAAAGGTTGGTAGAACCACTGATAACCACATTTTTCCCTGTCGCCTGTAAAGCCATTTCCAAATCTTCCAAGGTTGTAATCTCCGTGTAGACGGTGTGTCGATCGTCTAATACCGTTTTCAACGGAAGCAGTAGTTTTTGACTATCGTCATCTTGATTATTAAAAATAATAATTCGGCTAGCAGCATTTCCATATTGTTTCACTACATAATTGGCTATGGTCTCTGCATGAACAGCAATAGTAGGCGTTACCGTTACTAGATTATTAATCTGATTCCCTGTAGGTGTACTTGCTGCAAGTGGCGAAATCTGTAGCTTTCCCTCTAAATGAGCACGGCTACTAAAGGCATTGATTTCGGTTGGAAATACGGGTCCTACAATGAGGTCCGCTTCAGTAACATGCTCATCAACTGCCACCCGTTGTACTTCCAGTGTATTATCGCGCGTATCCAACACATGCAATTTAAAGTTATTACCCTGATTAGCTATCTGATCGAGCCCCAATTTAAAACCCTGATAAAAATCCAGTGCCAAACTTGCCCGCTCTACATCTCTGCTATTAGGTAATGAGTCAATCACCCTGTTCAATTGAAAAGGTAACAACAAAGCAATCTGATTAAAATGCACCGGTGCTTCAACTGCGGGCTTTTCATTTTCCGTCTTATCTTTTTCCGGAGTTTTTTCAGTAGGGGTTTTGGTTCCCTTCCCTCCAGGACGCAAAATCTTTGGTGTACAAGAGGCTAAAAAAGCACCTAAGCACAAAAAGACTAAAAAATTACTCCCACTCAATCGTAGCCGGTGGTTTTGAACTGATATCGTAAACAACACGGTTTATCCCTTTTACATGATTAATAATTTCATTCGATATTTTCGCCAACAACTCATAAGGCAAATGTATCCAATCAGCGGTCATGCCATCCAATGAACCAACCGCTCGTAAAGCAATCACATATTCGTACGTACGTTCATCACCCATTACCCCGACCGATTGTACCGGTAGGAATATTGCTCCTGCCTGCCAAACCTTATTATACCAACCCGATTCACGTAGGTTACGGATATAGATATCATCCGCTTGTTGCAAAATATGCACTTTCCCTGCCGTAATATCTCCCAAAATACGTATTCCTAAGCCCGGTCCTGGAAAGGGATGACGTCCCAAAATGAGTGGATCAATACCCAATGCAGCCCCAACCCGGCGTACCTCATCTTTAAATAAGGTATTGAGCGGTTCTACTACTTTCAATTTCATGAAATCAGGCAGCCCACCTACATTATGGTGTGACTTGATGGTAGCCGAAGGTCCTTTAACCGAAACCGATTCGATGACATCCGGATAAATAGTGCCTTGTCCTAACCATTTCACTTCTACTCCAGTCGGTAATTCTTGCTGCACAGCGTGTGCCGCCTCATCAAAAATATCAATAAAGGCAGCACCAATAATTTTTCGTTTGCGTTCAGGGTCCGTAACTCCTTCTAATTTACTATAAAAGTGCTCTTTCGCATTAATCCCTTTAATATTGAGCCCCATATGCTTGTACGAATCAAGTACTTGCTCAAATTCATTCTTACGCAACAATCCGTTATCAACAAAAATGCAATGCAGGTTCTGCCCAATAGCTTGATGCAAAAGAACAGCGGCTACGGATGAATCTACTCCACCCGAGAGTGCCAAAATAACGTGATCATTCTGCAACTGTTCCCGCAGCCCTGCAACAGTTGTTTCAATAAACGTATCGGGTGTCCAATCCTGATGACATCCACAAATATGAACAACAAAATTTTCAATTAATTGTTGGCCATGTAAACTATGTGTTACTTCTGGATGAAACTGAATACCATAGGTCTGTGAATCTTTGATATGGTAGGCCGCAACTTGCACCTTATCTGTGCTGGCAATAACCTCAAAGCCTTCGGGTACTTGTTTAATGGTATCGCCATGCGACATCCACACTTGCGAATCCAACGGAATTCCCTTCAATAGCGCACTTTCCTGATTTACAAAGAGCAGATTTGCCCGTCCATACTCTCGGATTTCGGAAGGTGCTACTTCTCCCCCTGAATGCTGGGCAATATATTGTGCACCGTAGCAAACACCCAACAAGGGGATTTTGCCATGGAATTGATTAAAATCTATTTGAGGGGCATCTGCCTGTCTTACGGAAGCCGGGCTTCCGGAAAAAATAATCCCCTTTACAGATGCATCAAAGGAAGGAAGGTGATTAAAAGGATGTATCTCACAATATACATTCAGCTCTCTGACCCGGCGAGCAATCAATTGTGTGTACTGCGACCCAAAGTCAAGAATAATAATTTTTTCTTGCATGGGCCAAAGTTAGGGATTTGCTTTGAAATCTGCATTGCAGATTTCAAAATTACTCTACTACCACTCCCATGTTGCAAAATTTCTCAATTCTTTCGCTTACCAGCTTATCTATTTTCTTCTTGCTCAACTCGGCAATATCTTTAATCAATTGTTCTTTTACTGTTTCGGCCATCTGCACCGGATCTTGATGTGCTCCACCCAATGGTTCCGGAATAATGCCATCAATGAGCCCGTTGCCATACATATTTTCGGCCGTCAGCTTCAAACATTCCGCAGCCTTTTCTTTATAATCCCAACTGCGCCACAAGATGGATGAGCAAGATTCAGGTGATATAACCGAATACCAAGTATGCTCTAACATATACACCTTATCACCAATACCAATACCCAAAGCCCCTCCTGATGCACCCTCACCTACAATGATGCAAATAATAGGCACCTTTAGCACAGACATTTCAAGCAAGTTCCGGGCAATAGCTTCACCTTGGCCACGCTCTTCCGCTTCTAAACCAGGATAAGCCCCCATGGTATCAATAAAACAGACAACAGGTTTTCCAAATTTCTCTGCCATGCGCATGAGCCGTAATGCTTTGCGATAGCCCTCCGGATTGGCCATACCAAAATTGCGGTATTGTCTTTCTTTGGTATTTTTACCCTTCTGGTGCCCAATGATCATCACCGATTGACCATCAATGGTAGCCAAACCGCCAACAATAGCCTTATCGTCCTTTACCGTACGATCACCATGCAGCTCGATGAAGTCCTCGCATATCATTTGGATGTAATCCAAAGTCTGTGGCCGATCCGGATGACGAGACATCTGCACCTTCTGCCAACCCGTTAGATTGCTATAAATTTCCTTACGCGTCTCCTCCAATTTACCTTGTAATTCAGTTAATGTAGCAGACATGTCTACTTTGGTTTTATCTTCCACCTGATTTACCTTTTCAATTTGTAAAAGTAAATCTGCGATTGGTTTCTCAAAATCAAATGTTGTTTCCATAAAGAAAAATTCGGGCAGCTAAGGTACATATTATTTTTTTATTGGGTAAACTTTCGTCCTGCTTTCTTCCAACGCCTGCTAACCTACACAATCCGAGCAGGTATCCACACAAAAACATAAATTTTATCACATTGATAATCAATAAAATACAAAAAATATACTTCTTTCTCGCAAAAAACAGGTAACAACACTGCCCCTCGGTTTATATGCCTATAGAAAAACACAAAGAACACAGGCGGTATCCGAAAAGCCTTTAATGAGTAGGAGTAAAATATAAACACTTCAATGCGATGAAAAATTTACGTAATCTAACCATGGGTCTAGTAACAGCGTTCTTTTTAGTTACTGCTTGCGACAAAAGCGAAGAACCTTTCACACCAACCGTCGAAAAAGAAATCACCCGCGCGGAAATGCAGAACAAAGCCAACCCTCAGGATGAGGAGGGGGCACAGCACAATGATTTTTTGGATTACCTGGTGGTACATGCCGATGTTAAACAAGAAATCAGTCGCGAAAAATTGGTCTCCTTATACAAAGCATTTTATGCTTCCCAAAAAATGGAGTTTAACGAAACGGAAATGCGCAACCTGAATCTGCGGCTAGAAGCCTTCGGAGCCATGAAAATTGGAGGTCCTTACATCAATCCCGACTTATGCAAGCGCTTCCCAGGCATCTGTAATCTAACTGGAACCGGCCCTTACAATCCCGTAGAATTGCTGGCCCCTTCTAACGGTGGCACAGCCTACGAACGTGCCACTAAATATTTGGCGGCCATTCGGAATGAGGAGACCAAAATCATGAAAAACGATGATCTGACTGAGGATGAAAAGCAAATTGTACTCACCTATTATGCAGTAGCCCGTCATTCGGCCGCTTACTGGCACAATGTAGCCTATGTGCAAAAAGAAAAGAGCGGTTGGTATGATGTCTACAGCGAAGCCGCAGCAGTAGCCCCATGCCACCTATGCGATATCGCCAATGCAGATGCGTCCGGTGCCGTAATCGGTGGAGTTATTGCGGGCCCTCCGGGAGCAGGTGCAGGCGCAGCCAGTGTCAGCGCAGGTGTTGCCGCACATAAATTCTTAGACTGGCTTTTCAATTAAACAACCGTTGTCATACACCAGAAAAAACGACCGTTAAAATCGGTCGTTTTTTCTAACAAAGAGGTAACAATTTCTATGAGGCATGTATATACCTAAAAACAGTTATTAAACAATAAAAAACTATAAACAGATGAAAACGTTCATATTAACATCCTTAGCACTACTCATTTCACTCATGACTTTTGCTCAATCGACTCCGTCAGACAAAGGAAAATGGCAAATCGGCGCCTTCGGCGGTATCAGTTTACCACAAGGTTCCTACCAAGATACCCTTGGCCGCGCTCATACCGGTTTCCTAGGAGGGCTCTTTATCGATAAATATTTTTCGGGTAATACTTTCGGATTAGGTATCGATGCACGTTACCTACAACATCCCTCCCGCTCTTTCGATAGTGTATTCTTCAGCAATGGCTATATCGCACCAGTATACCATAACCAACAGGCTTTTAAACACCTAGCCGTCTCCATCGGCCCCACTTACCAATTCCGCAAAAATAATCTCGGCTTAGAGCTATATGCCCGTGGAGGTGTACTCTTCCAAAGGTTCCCGCAGTACGAACAAATCTTAACCTATACCGATGGTAGCGGTACCACACACACAACGACCATTTTGCAAACCCAGAACAACAACAATCGGGCAAATGCTTGGATGGCTTTGGGTGGATTGCGGTTTAATTATGCCTTAACTTCACAACTCGATATTTTTGTTCAAGCCGACTATTTAACAACCATTGGTAATCAGTTCGGTGGTCAATCAAGTGCCTTTCATATCGAACAGCACCCTGCCATCCAATCCTTACCAAACGGCCCGAAAGAATTCATGGAAGATTGGCAACAGTATTACATGGGCGAACCGATCGTATCTAAAACATTCGTGCAAAGCGTGAACATCGCAGCAGGTATCAAGTACCGATTGCCTAGTAAAGCCAAGTCCAGTCAGGCGCCTATCCAAAGCACCCAATCGGTAGTAGCAGAAAAGAACATCCAAGTAGTAGTGAAAGATGAACAAACCGGATTAGCGTTGAGTGGAGTTACGGTAACCATCAAAAATGCACGCGACAAACGTACATCCCTCACCAATAGCCATGGCGAAGCAGAAAATTTTGACCATGCTCCTGCCGATCATTACCTCATCCAAGGAGAGAAAAATGGCATCCAAACCAATCAGATACAACTGAGCCCCGATGATTTCAAAATCAATGGGTCTACCCTATTTGTCGAATTACGGCACAATGATCCTCGCTTTACCTTAGTAGGTACCACCGTAGAGTGCGACACCACCACCATCATCAGCGGTATCAACACCACATTGACCCAAAATCAAACACAAGATAACATGAGCCAGATATCCGATCAAGAAGGAAAATTCATTTACCAATTGGATCAGCACGCCGATTATTATGTGGTGGCAAATCAGGCAGGTAAATATTCGCAAACCGAACAAGTAAGCACACGAGGTTTAAATCGGAGCAAAACCTTATATGTAACACTCAAATTAGGGGTATGCGATTTACAAACGGGTGTTAATTGGATTGTTAAAAATATTCATTACGATTTTGATAAAAGCCATATCCGGCCAGATGCTGCATTGATTTTGAACAACATTGTCAGTATCTTAAAACAGAACCCGTCATTACGTATCGAATTATCATCACATACAGATAGCCGCGGCAACGATCAATACAACATGACCCTTTCTCAAAATCGGGCACAAGCGGCAGTTGATTACCTCGTCTCCAAAGGAATAGATCGTTCCAGACTTGTAGCCAAAGGATACGGCGAAAGTCGCCTGCTGAACAATTGTGGGAATGCTGTGAACTGTAGTGAAGCACAGCATCAAGAAAATAGAAGAACTGAAATCAAGATATTGCAATATTGATCATCTTTTTCAAAAAGGAATTAGATGATTGTACTTATCGAGGGTGTCTAAAAAAGCACGATGTTTTCGTCATTTCGAGCGTAGTGAAACGAAGTCGAGAAATCCATTTTATTGGCAATGAGATCTCTCCATTACGCTATGCTCCAGTCGAGATGACGGCAGTGAGCTTTTAGACACCCTCCTTTATTAAAGAAACACCTCTCCCCCCATATTTTCCATTTTTTTTAACAAGAACCCCAATTATTAAAGAAAATTTAATATTGTTCTCTTTTTTGTAAAGAATTTTTTACATAGCTTTGGCAAAGGGCGCTCAAGCAAATGCGAGCATGACCATTAAACCTGATGCAAATTAAGTACCATACTTATTCGGAAGAACAACTGCTTGTACTGTTACGACAACAAGACCGGAAGGCATTTGCCGAGATTTATAGCAGGCATTTCGATTTGTTGTATACGCAAGCCATGGCTATATTAAAAGAAGAGGAATTAGCATCAGACGTCATTCAAGACGTATTCACTTACTTATGGGAAAATGCTGATATCGTCATAAAAACCTCGCTCAAAGCTTATTTAAGCAGTGTAACGCGCCATGCGGTACTCAAAGTAATTCGCCGAGGGAAAATAGCCGACCGTTTCCGGACCTACGTGCAGCAGGAAATGCAGTCTAACGATCAGGATACCGAAACCCAAGCCTTAACGAAAGAAGTGGGGCAGCTCATTGATGCTGAAATCAACCGACTACCCCCCCGGATGCGCGAGGTGTTCGAAATGAGCTACCGAACAGATTCCACCAATCAAGAAATCGCCGTTTCGCTCGGCATCTCACCCAACACAGTCAAAAACCATTTGGTCAGTTCAAAGCGAATTTTGAGAAAAAGAATAGAAAGACTATTCATTTTTCTCCTTCATTTTCAACTACTTATAATTTTCTTTTAAACATGCATTTTTACCCCATTTTTCGTACCTTTGTATAGTACCCATTTATACACCACCTCTAAGCCTATCCTACACTGTTATCCAAAAAATTGATTCTCTTTCCAAAGCATTCGAGTCCAAGTTAAATCCGCCTCAAGTCCACCTTTTATCCACATCAAATCCACCTATCCTTTTACTGCCATCCTACTGTACTCCCATGTTCCTTGCTTTTCTATAGTACGTACCTCTATCGGGTATACCCCGCATCATGCTTGAAGGAAGCATAAGGAAAACACGGATAAGCCTTAAATTTTTCTCACTCATTTTCAACCACTTATAATTTTATTTTAAATCGGCTTAGTCCTTTTGCCCCACCAATGGCCCTTCGTATTGATTTTCCAAGAAGAAAAGGGTTTAAATGAGCAAAGAAGACGTAGACAAACTAATAGACAAATACCTAGCAGGCGAATGTACTTCTGAAGAACGGGCCATCATTGAAAGGGCATACTTTAAATGGGCAGCTTCTGAAGAATCGGCAGTCGATCCGTCTCAATTAAAACGCCAGCGAAAACGCATTTGGAAGCGACTACAAGGAGATGAAAAACCGTGGATAACACGCTATGCCCGAATTGCTGCTGCAGTGCTTCTTTGCATAGGAGCATCGGCGTTTTTTCTATCGCGAATGGGCGAAAAACCGGAAGGAGCATCCCTCGCTTCCCAAACGATCAACCCTGGTCAACACGTAGCCATGCTCACATTGGCTGATGGACGAAAAGTCAATTTGAGCAAAGCCCAGTCGGGAATCATTGTTGGCGACGGGATTACCTATGTAGATGGAAGCAATGTGCTCCATGGCCACACAGAAAAAGAGGATCCTTTCGACAGTGAAAGCACGTCTACACAACCGAACGAAGGGGAAGGGTCATCAGCCAATCAAGAATCACCGTCCTTCACCTTGGAAACCCCAAAGGGTGGTACTTACCAGATTACCTTGTCTGATGGAACCCAAGTTTGGCTCAATGCGGAATCCAAGTTAACCTACCCAGAACAATTTTCCGACCAAGAACGGATCGTGTTTTTGGAAGGGGAAGCTTTTTTCGATGTGAGCAA
>Ga0182744_1002733_pt1 | contig 14241 bp, 11 predicted proteins | sample eDN3rd30CKraftMG_FD_128525 | JGI IMG/M metagenome (GOLD analysis project Ga0182744, IMG submission 128525) | Enriched Miracle-Growth compost microbial communities from Emeryville, California, USA - eDNA 3rd pass 30_C Kraft MG (version 2) (version 2) ...
GCGGGTTTCCTGCAGCGTGCCCGCCAGCTCCCGGTTCTGCTCACCGAAGCTTTGGTCGAGACCGTCGAGGAATGCCTTCAGCACCGCCTCCAGCGCATCCCGGGACTGGGCGGCAACATCCTGCCCGGTCTGCTCGCTGGCTTGCAGCAGGGCGGCGACCGGGCCTTTCAGGGCGGTTTCGAGGGCCTCTCCCAGCGCCTTGCGGTCGCTTTCGGAAGCCTTCTGCCAGTCTTTCAGCCGGACATCCAGCATGCGGCCGATATCCTTGGAGATGCCGTTGACGGCGGTCACCACGGGCTTGGAGGCGTCGCGGGTGATGGTCTCCAGCCGGTTGAGATGCTCGATCTCACCGATCATGGGGAAGAGACTGTCCACGAAATCGCAGAAGGCCACCGTCTGCTGGTAGCGGATGCCGAGCAGGATGCGCTTGATGACGTAGATCAGCAGGGCCGAGGTGGTGAGCAGGAGGAGGCCGGCGATCTGCGGCTCGATCGCTCCGCCCAGCGTGGCGCCCGATGGTCCCAGCGCGGAGACCGCCTTCATCATCAAAAGGCCGGTGCCGATGGCCACCAGCAGCACGGGCAGCGGGTCGAACAGCCAACGATAGGTGCGGGAATGAATGGTGGCCTGGGGGCCGAAATAATGATGGGCCGGCCGCGGGCTGGCGATGGTGGTGCGGCCGCCCTTGGCCCCCGCCGGCGGACCCGACACTTCCTGCAGGGAGCCGATATAAAGGGCCGACGGCGCCGCCAGCGCCGAATGGGCCTCCAGCACCGACTGGACATCAACCGGCGGGATGCCGCCCGTCGATTCCACGGCGAGGCGCAGGCGGCGCTGCGCCCGATTGATGCCGATGCCATCGAACAGCATGAGGCCGAGATAGACCAGCAGAAAGAGGACCAGCGCACCGATGGCGATGCCGGTGGCGATGCGCAGGAGGCCGTCGCTCTGGAAGAGGGAATCGAGGGTGCTGGCCCGCGTCCCCGTCGCCCAGTCGATGAAGCCCGGCATGAGATCGGGCGAGATCATGGCGACCGCCACCGCGGCCACAAGGGATATGATGAACCAGATATGTCTGAGCGCCATTGGTCTTCCGCCTCGATCCCGTTGTTCCGGCGCACTGTAGCGCAAACCGGGCGCTCGCGAAAACTGTTTGAGGGGCGGCGGGCGGCGCTGAAATCGGCGCTCGAATACCCCCGCGACTTGGCCTATGATGGCGCCGCCCCTTTGCCCGATGCCCGCCTGATATGAATATCCTTTTCATTGCCAGCTATTACCCTCCCTACGCGCCGATGGCCGGAACCCGGATCGGCAAGCTGACCGGCTATTTTCATGACAAGGGCCATGAGGTGCGGGTGCTGAGCGCCGCCAATCCCGCCATGCCGCCGCTGCTGCGCCCCGGCATTCCAGAGGAACGCATCACCTATGTGGGGCTTGACCTGGCGCCGGGGCTGCTCACCCGGGCGGTCCGCCGCCTGCGCCGCCCGCCCGCGGCTCCCGCCGCCGGCGGTGGAGGGGGAGGGGGCGAGGCCGCGCCCGCCGAGCGCCGAGCGCCCGGGGTCATCGACCGGCTGCGCGCCATCTACCGCCAGGCGGCGACCATTCCCGATGGCTATAACAGTTGGCAGCGCCCGGCCGTGGAGGCCGGCATGCGGCTCATCGCGCAGGCGCGGCCCGACCTGCTCTATGCCAGCCTGCCGCTGCACAGCGGCTTCCTGGTGGCGGCGGAGCTGGCGCGGCGGTCGGGCGTACCGCTGGTGGTGGAATATCGCGACCTCTGGGTGGACCATCCCTATTACAGCGCGCCCACCTGGCGCCGGCTGATCGAGCGGCGCATGGAACGCCGCGCCGCGCGGCAGGTCCGCGGCTATGTGACCGTCACCGAGGGCTGGCGCAGCTTCCTGGAAAGCGAGCGCCGCCGGCCGACGGCGCTGGTCCTCAACGGCTTCGATCCGGCCGATTTCGAGGGCAGGAGGGCGGAGCCCCTGGCGCCGGAGGGGATATTGAGCCTGTTCTACGCTGGCGCCCTTTACGGCGAGAAGCGGGACCCGTCCCCCCTGTTCGAGGCGCTGCGGCGCATGGGCGACGAGGCGCGCGCCATCCGCGTTCTCTTCCATACGGATCAAGTGGACGATCTCACCGCCAGGGTCGCCGCCTTCGGGCTGGACGGCAGCGTCGAGGTGCGGGGGCCGGTGCCGCAGGCCGAGGTGCTGGCCAAGGAGAAGGCGGCCGACGTGCTCCTCCTGTTGCGCTGGGACCATCCCAGCGAGGAAACCGTGCTGGCCGGCAAGCTGTTTGAATATATCGGGGCGGGGCGGCCCATCCTTTCCGTCGGTCTGGAAACCGGCGAGGCGGCCCGCCTCATCGAGGACAACGGGTTCGGCCTGGTCAGCAAGGACCCGGACCGCATCGCCGCGCAATTGCGCCTGTGGCTGGCGCAGCGCCGGGAGGGCAGCATACCGGCGCTCGATCCCGCCCGTGCCGCCCGCTTCTCGCGGGACCGGCAGTTCGAGGCGCTGGAAGGGTTCCTGGAAGAGCTGCTGCGCTGAAGGTCCGGCCGCTCAGCCGGCGTCGGCCCGGGACAGGATGGTCCTGGGGCTCCAGCCCTGAACGGTCTTGGCGCCCACCCCCTCCCTGGCCAGGGCGCGTTCGACAAGGACGCGGTTCAGCACGATGATGGCCAGAAGCGAATAATAAAGATCGAAGGTCGCGAGGTTGAGCGTGAGACCGTTGATGGCATAGCCCACGACGGAGACCTGACTCATGCGCGCCAGACTGTTGGCCCAGGCCAGGTCCGGCCGCTTGGCGGTGAGCGCCATGGTGCGTCCGCAGGTGAAGAAGGCGCCGGCGCCAATAAGGAGGAATATCACTAGGCCGATATAGCCCTGTTCGCCCAGCACTTCGAAATAGATGCTGTGGACGGCGCGCCCGGTCTCCCCCGGTTCGAGATAGCGGTCGCGCAGTTCCTCATCGTAGAAGACGTTGAAGCCGCCGCCCATCACCGGATTGTCCGCTGCCACCTTCAAGGCGAAGCGCCACATGACGACTCGGCCCATGAAGGAGGCGTCCTCGTCGTAGTTCTGCACCGTCTCCATGCGGTCGCGGAAGGAATCCGGCATGAAGGAGACGGCGGCCACGGCCACGAAGACCAGCAGCAGCCCGGTGACCAGCTTGTTCTTGCTGCGGAACCAGAGGAACAGCAGCATGCAGCTCAGCGCGACGAAGGCGCCGCGCGATTGTGTGCCGAGAATGGCGAGCAGCCACAGGAGGGTGGCGCCGTTGAGCCCCCATCGGAGCAGCTTGTGCGTGGTTTGCTGGTAGAGATAGCGCACCAGCGGCAGCGTCATCACCATGGCCAGGCCGAGCTGGTTGTTGTCGCCGATGAATGAGCCCGGCGGTCCCCAGACGCGGGAGCCGCCCCCCGTCAGGGCGGTGAAGACACCGCCTTTCACGGCGAAATAGCCGATGCACATCACGTTCATCCACACGAAGGCGTGCACCCGCATGCGGGATTTCATGATGCTCAACAGCAGGAACACCAGCAGCATGATCTTGGCGAAGCGGGCCCATTTGTCGAACGCCGTGTCGTCGTAGGCGAATATGGTGGTGATCGACGCCCAGATGACGTAGACGATCAGCAGGACGACGATGGGGTGCATCGGCAGCTTCTTGGGCTCCTTGCTGATGAGCCAGCCGAGGATGGTGGCGCCGGCGATCAGGTTCCCCAACGGGAAGTTGGAGACGAAGCCGTAGGCCAGACGATGCGGGTTGAGCACGGACATCCACGTCCACATCAGGATGCCCACGGCCGGGTTCAGCACGATGAACGCCATGCTGCCGAGGACGACGCCGAGGATGAGGAGGCTGCGGATCATGCGGGGGATCGTTTCCCGTCTATAAGGGTCATGGACAGCATTACACCGCCATTGTTAAGATTTGCTAAGTAGAATTTGCTCATACCATATTCGGGACTGTAAACCACATCCTGCGGGACGTGCAGCCGGAGAGCCGACCATGGCCGAAAGTTTCGTATTCCTGTTGACGCTGGCCGGCACGGTCTACTTCATCCACTGGTTCTGGAAGAACGACGACGGCCTGGACGACTGGAAGAAGAAACGTCCGGGCCAGAACGAGCGGGACGATCATCCCTGATCGGGCCCCAGGGCCTTGGCGAATCGCCTTGTGAGAGCCGCCACCTCCTCCTTCCACGATGCTTTCGAGAACGTATGATCCGCCGCCGCCAGCCGTTCGATCAGCAGGCCGGCGGGGGGCTTGGAGAGGAGCGCCTGCGCCGCATCCTCGAATTCGCGGGCGGTCAGGTCGTTACCGCTCAGGATGAGAAGGGCCGGCACCGGCAGGCCGGTGATCCCGCGGATGACGCGGGTGGGCAGCGGATCGGTGCTGGCCTGGCGGGCTGTCGCCATATTGTGGCGCAGCCCCTTCACCGATTCTCCGGCTTTCACCCGGCCGCTCAGGGCCTTCCTCCAGAAGTCTCCGCTGAGCAGGCGTTTCAGATAATAGTGGCGCAGATAGGCCCGGGCCTCCCCTTCCTCGGTGCGTACCCAGGGATTGAGGAGGACGACGCCGGCCACCGGCGCCCCATGCCCCGGCATCATGGCGATGGCCGCCGCCGCGTCGCACAGCCCCCAGAGGACGATGGCGCGCAGCGACGGAACGGCCGCGCGGAACGCCTGGAGAGCGGCCGCGATATCCGCCTCGATATGCTCGAAGCCCCGGAACGGTCCCTCGGAATCGCCGAGCCCGCGATAATCGAACCGCATGGCGGCGATGCCTTCATCGGCCAGGCTGCGGGCCAGATGAACGAACTGGCGATGCGCGCCGACACGGTATTGCGGCCCGCCGACCACGATGAGGACGCCGACGGCGGCCTCGGTCTCCGGCTCGTGTACGATGCCGAGCAGGCGGGCGTCGTCCACGGTGAAGGTGAGCGGGGTTTCACGGCTCATACGGATTCGCCCGTGTTCACCGTGGCGGTGACCAGCCCGTCCACCCATTCCGGCTCCTGCAGCATCCAGAATTGCGGGCCGGTCAGGGCCTGTGCCGTGACATTGGCGCCATGCTCCCGCCAGCCGTCCACGGCCCTGGCGAGGGGGGGAGACAGGGCGCCGCTTCCGACCTCCAGGCAGGAGAGGGGGGCCGGCCAGGCGGTGTCGGCGGCCAGCGCCGCGCCCTCCAGGCTGGCCGCCAGCTCGGGGTGCAGGGTATAGCCGGCGATCTCGACGGGCTGGCCGTCGGCCAGCCGCTGGCGCAGGTCCTGGCCCGAGGCGTCCCCCCCGCCGGTCAGCGAGGCGGCGAGGCCGACACGGATGAACTGGTTGAGGAAGGTCTTGCCCTTCAGCACCGGCTGCCAGAAGACGAGGGGCGTGCAGGCCGTGCCGGGCAGCGCCTCGGCGGCCAGGAGACAGCCCGTCCGCATGGCCCAGAGACCAACGGTGGCGTGGCCGAGCGATTGCAGATGCGCGATGCCGCGCCGCACGTCATCCACCCAGAGGGGCCAGCGGGCGTCGGCATAGTCGCCCTCGCTGTCGCCGGTGCCGAAAAGGTCCAGCAGCAGCACACCCCAGCCGGCGGCGGCGAGGGCGCGGGCCGTCTTCACGACCATGTGGCGGGAGCGGTTCAGCTCCTCGGCGAACGGCGGGATGAAGAGGAGGGCGCCCCGCGCCGGCGATCCGGCATCCGGGGCGAAATAGAGGGTGAAGAGCCGTCCGCCCGAGCCGTCGATGAAGGCTGGATGCATCTGGCCCGGGTCCTCAGCCCCCGTTGACCTTGGCGGAGACGAAATCGGTCAGGGTGCCCAGCGTCTCGAAGGTCTCGGCGCTGAGTTCGTCATCGTCCACCACGATATCGTAATGGTCCTCCAGGGCGGTGATGAGGGTGACGACGGCCATGGAATCCAGTTCCGGCAGGCTGCCGAGCAGCATCACGGAGCGGTCGGCGCCGATGCCGTGATTCCCCAACTGGAGAGAGCTGTTGACAATACCGGCGACTTCTTCAATGAGGGACATACGGCGTACCGCTTCATGCTCGGCCGGGAGACCGGCCGTTGGATTACATCAAAATTTACAATTCATGAGTCTATATGGTGAATTGGCGGTGCCCTTATAGCAGATCAGTTCACCGGCGCAAACTCCCGGCGCGGCGCTTGGGGGATGGCTGGGGGCCCATTCTAGTCTTGCGGAGCAGATGAGCTTCATGTCCGTGACCGTTTATTCGGATGTCGATGAAATACCGGCGGATATCGCGCGGCACATGGCCTATGGCTCCGGCCGGGATTTCTTCACTTCGCTCGAATGGTTCCGCTGCCTGTGCCGGTTCGGCGTGGGGGGAGAGCGGCACCCGCGCATCTATGTCGCCCGGCCGGAGGGCGGCGCGGGCTTGTGCGCGCTCTTCTGCCTCGCCCATGAGGGCGCGCGCCGGCTGGACAGCATGACCACCTATTTCAGCATGGACTTCGCGCCCGTGACGGCGGATGAGGGCGCGGCGCTTCTGGATGGCGTCCTCGCCTTCATCGCGGCTGAGCGGCCGCGCTGGCGCATCCTCAATTTCAGGATGATGGCCGATGCGGGGGCGCGTCGGCGCATGTGCGCCGGCCTGCGCCGCCAGGGCTTCCTGGTGAACAGCTATTTCCAGTTCGAGAATTATTTCGAGGACGGCATCAAGGGGGATTTCGAGGTCTATTACGACAGCCGCTCGTCGCGGGTGAAGAACACCATCCGGCGCAAGGAGCGCCGGCTGCTGAAGGACCATGCGGTGCGCATCGACCTGCGGAACGATTTCCACGAACCCACCATCGACGCCTATGAACGCATCTATGCCCTGAGCTGGAAAGGAGGCGAGGAGTTTCCCCAGTTCATCCGCGAGATGTGCCGCACGGCGGCGGCGCTGGGCCTCCTGCGCATGGGGGTGCTGCATGTGGACGACGTGCCGGCGGCGGCGCAGCTATGGCTTCTCTCCAACGGCCGGGCCGTGGTCTACAAGCTGGCCTATGACGAGGCTTTCCGCGACTATTCCGTGGGCTCCATCCTCACGCGGGACATGATGAAATACGTCATCGAGGGTGATAATGTGACCGAGATCGACTATGGCGTCGGCAGCGAGCAGTACAAGGCGGACTGGATGACGGCGAAGCGCAGCATCATGGGCCTGGAGGCATTCAACATGCGCAGCCCCGCCGGTGCCCTGGCCGCCGGCATATGGTATGCAGGGCGCACCGCCAAACAATTTCTGCGGAGCGAGCGCTAGAACAGGATTTGGACAAATTCTTCATAAATTATAAGGCGTTTCTCCGTTAGTAATCCCGGCACACGCCTTTCAAACGCCCCAGCACCCGGTCAGAATGACAGAACTTCTTCACGATTTGATCAGAGAGAGCGGCCAGCGCCACGCCCGGCGCCCGGCCTTGCGGCTGGGGGAGACGACGCTCACCTATGCCGAGCTCGACCGGCTGGTGGACCGTGCCGCCAGCGCCTTCACGGTCCTGGGGCTGACCCGCCACGAGCGGGTCGCCATATTCACCCCGAAGCAGATCGAAGCGGTGGCCGCCATGTTCGGCGCCTCCCGGGCGGGCGGCGTCTTCGTGCCGGTCAACCCGGCGCTGAAGCCGAGGCAGGTGGCCTATATCCTGGCGGACTGCAATGTGAGGGTGCTGGTCACCACGGGGGACCGGCTCAGGCAACTGGCGGACGCCCTCGACGGCTGCCCGGACCTGGAGACCATCATCGTCCTGCCCGAAGGTGGCGAGGCGGTGGCGGGCCGGCGCTGCATCGGCTGGCCGGCCTTCATCGCCAATGGTGTGGAGGAAGCGGTGGTGCCGCCCTCCATCGACAGCGACATGGCGGCCATCCTCTACACCTCGGGCAGCACGGGGCAGCCCAAGGGCGTGGTGCTCTCCCACCGCAACATGGTGGTGGGCGCCAAAAGTGTTTCGACCTATCTGAAGAACAGGCCGGAGGACCGCATCCTCTCGGTGCTGCCATTGAGCTTCGACTATGGACTGAGCCAGCTCACGACGGCTTTCAATACAGGGGCTTGCGTGGTTCTCTTGAACTATCTTCTCCCGCGTGACGTCCTGAAGGCGGTGGTGCGCGACGGCATCACCGGCCTGGCCTGCGTGCCGCCCTTGTGGCTGCAGCTCGCCGACCTGGACTGGCCGGAGGAGATGAGCCGGACCCTGCGTTACGTTACCAATTCGGGCGGCAAGATGCCCCGCCATGTCACGGCGAAGCTGCGCGCCCGGCTGCCGGCCACCGAGGTTTACCTGATGTACGGCCTCACCGAGGCGTTCCGCTCCACCTATCTGCCGCCCCACCTGGTGGACGAGCGGCCGGATTCCATCGGCAAGGCCATCCCCTATGCCGAGATCCTGGTGGTGGATGCCGAAGGCCGCATGTGCGCGCCCGGCGAGCCGGGGGAACTGGTGCACCGGGGGCCCCTGGTGGCCCGGGGCTACTGGAACGATCCGGAGCGCACCGCCATCCGCTTCAAGCCCGCCCCCGGCCAGCCGGCGGGCATCACCGTGCCGGAAATGGCCGTGTGGTCCGGCGATACGGTGACCATGGACGCGGAGGGTTTCCTCTATTTCGTCGGCCGCGAGGACGAGATGATCAAGACTTCCGGCTACCGGGTCAGCCCGACGGAGGTGGAGGACGTGCTCTATGCCTCCGGGCTGGTGAGCGAGGCGGTGGCGCTGGGCGTGCCGCACCCGCGCCTGGGCCAGGCCATCGTGGTGATGGCGGCGCCGGCCGGCGGGCGGAAGGTGCCGTCCGAGGAGGTCGTCGCGTACTGCCGCCGGGAGCTGCCCAGCTTCATGGTGCCGGCGCGGGTGGAGATGCAGGAGAGCCTGCCGCGCAACCCCAACGGCAAGATCGACCGCAAGGCGCTGGGCGCCACGGTCGCAGACATGTTCAGGGAGGATGCGTGAGCGACAAGCCGCTTCACAGCCCGGTATGGGGCTTCACCGCCAATGCCGAGGGCGTGCTGACCGTCGGTGGCCAGCCGCTGACGGCGCTGGCGGCACGTCTTGGGAGCACGCCCTTCTTCGCCTACGACCGGGCGCTGATGACCCGGCGCATGGCGGAGCTGCGCGCCGCCCTGCCGGAGGGTCTGCGCCTGCACTACGCCATGAAGGCCAACCCGATGCCCGACGTGGTGCGCCATATGAGCGGGCTGGTGGACGGCATCGACGTGGCCTCCATCGGCGAGATGCGGGTGGCCATCGCCGCCGGCATGGACCCTGCCCATATCAGCTTCGCCGGCCCCGGCAAGACCGATGACGAGATCGCCGAGGCGGTGGCCGCCGGCATCACCCTCAACCTGGAGAGCGAGCGCGAGATGCGGACCGCCGCCGAAGCCGGCCGGCGGCAAGGCGTGCGGCCCCGGGTAGCCGTCCGCGTCAATCCTGACTTCGAGCTGAAAAGCTCGGGCATGCGCATGAGCGGCGGGCCGAAGCCCTTCGGCGTGGATGCCGAGCGGGTTCCCGTGATGCTTGAGGAAATGGCAGCCTTGCCATTGGAATTCATGGGATTTCATATCTTCAGCGGGTCCCAGAACCTGAACGCGGACGCATTGCGCGAGGCGCAGGAGAAAACCATTGCCCTGGCTATCGCCCTGGCCGGATCCGCCCCCGGCCCGGTGCGCAAGCTCAATATCGGCGGCGGCTTCGGCATCCCCTATTTCCCCGGCGACAAGCCTTTGGACATCGCCGCCGTGGGGGCGGGGCTGACGGCGCTGCTGCCCCGGGTGAGGGACGCGCTGCCTCAGGCCGAGGTCATCATCGAGCTGGGGCGTTACCTGGTGGGCGAGGCGGGCATCTACGTCTCGCGGGTGGTGGACCGCAAGCTGTCGCGCGGGGAGCTGTTCCTCATCACCGACGGCGGGTTGCATCATCACCTCGCCGCGTCGGGCAATTTCGGGCAGGTCATCCGCAAGAACTATCCGGTGGCCATCGGCAACCGCATGGGCGATAAGGCGGCGGAGGCGGCCAGCGTGGTGGGCTGCCTGTGCACGCCCCTCGACATATTGGCCAGCAAGGTGCCGGTGCCCCGGGCCGAGCCGGGCGACCTGGTGGTGGTGTTCCAGTCCGGCGCCTACGGCTTCACCGCCAGCCCGACGGCTTTTCTGAGCCATCCGGCGCCGAAGGAAATTCTGGTATGACCAGCGTGGTGGGGGAGAGGCGATGAGCGGGTTGTGCGGATGGATCGGTGCCGCGGGCGGATGGCCCGAGCCCTCGCTGGCCGCCATGGCGGCACGGCTGCCGACGCCTGAGGGGAAGATGGCCTCGGCGGTTGCCGGCAAGGCGGCGCTGGCCGCCCCGGAGGGCCAGTTCGCGCGGGACGGCATGCTGCTGGCCGGTTATGCGGGCCGGCTGCGCTGGCGGACCGGCGCGCTGGCGGACCTGGCGCGCGAGAAGGGGAATGCCCATGCCCTTCTGGAGGCGTGGCGCCGCCATGGCCCGGCCCTCATGGAGCATGTGGCGGGGCACTGGTCGCTGGCGGTGCTGGACGGGGAGAGCGGCAAGGGCATCGTCGCCGTCGACCGCGCGGGCACCCACCCCGTCGCCTACGCCAGCACCGGGACGGGCACGGCTTTTGCCAGCGGTGTGCAGGCGCTGCGCGTGCTGGACGGGGTGGACGACGACATCTCCATGCAGGCCATCCTCACCTATCTGGTGTATTTCGTCATGCCGGCGCCGGAGAGCATCTATAGCGGCATCCGCAAGCTCATGCCGCTGGAATGTCTGGATTTCGGGCCGCATGGTGCCAGCGTGAAGCCCTATCGCAGCATGGTCTATGCCGAGCGCACCACCGAGCGCCTGGAGGATCTGTGCGAGGCGCTGCGCGCGCATATGAGCGCCGCCGTGGAGCGTGCCATGGACGGGCTGGAGGAGGGCCGGACGGGCGCCTTCCTGAGCGGCGGGCTGGACAGCAGTTCGGTCACCGCCTACATGGCCCGGCGCTCCGGCGCGCCGATGAAGACCTTCACCATCGGCTTCGACGAGCCGGGCTATGACGAAAGCGGCTATGCCCGCGTGGTGGCCGATGCCTTCAAGACCGACCATACCGAATATTTCGTGACGCCGAAGGACGTGGCGGCGCTCATCCCCCGCCTGCCGGGGGCATATGACGAACCGTTCGGCAACAGCTCGGCGGCGCCGGCCTATTACTGCGCCAAGGCGGCCCAGGAGGCGGGCATCACCACCATGCTGGCGGGGGACGGGGGCGACGAGCTCTTCGCCGGCAACGAGCGCTATATCAGCGTTTTGGCCTATGCCTGGTACGACCGGCTGCCCCGCCTGCTGCGCAAGGGGCTGATCGAGCCGGTGAGCCGGCTGCCCGGCTTCGGGCACCTGCCCATGGGCCGGCGGGTGAAGGGGCTGGTGCGCTATGCCAACATCCCGCTGCCCGACCGCATCTACGCCTACGATTTTTTCACCCGCGAGCCGCTGGAGGAGGTCTTCGACCGGGACAAGCTGGCCCTGGTGGACCGCGAGCGGGCGTTCGATCTGGTGCGGGCCAGCTACCGCGCACCGGGCACCGGCTCCGACATCCAGCGCATGATGCATATGGATGTCAGCATCACCCTGGCCGACAACGACCTGCGCAAGGTGAACCGCATGACGGCGCTGGCTGGCGTCGACGTGCGCTATCCCATGCTGGATGACGACCTGATCGATTTCGCGGCCACGCTGCCGGCCGAGGTCCTGCTGCTGGACGGCCGGCTGCGGGGCTTCTTCAAGAAGGGCATGACCGGCATCCTCCCCGAGGCGGTGGTGAACAAGACCAAGCACGGCTTCGGCCTGCCGTTCAGCCGCTGGCTGAAGACCGACTCCGGCCTCAAGGAGCTGGTCGACAGCACGCTCAGGGATTTCCAGAAACGCGGCATATTCCGCCGGAGCTTCATCGAGCGGGTGATGCAGTCGCGCCAGGAGCCGGGCGAGACCATCCTCGACCGCTTCACCTGGGACATCATGATACTGGAGCTCTGGCTGCAGCACTGGCAGGACGCGGCGGCGGCGCAACGCCCCGCGCCGGCCATGGGCGCGCAGAGGGCCGGGGAGCGTTAACCTGATGATTATTTTTAGTTTGTTAGAGTGTGGGCATGTCATTTATCATACCCGACCAGATAACAGCATTGGCAGGCCGGGGCTGCTTTGGTGGGCAGCCGACGGATGCGCAATGATGCGTGCGCCGCTTGAGTGCGCCGCGATATCGAAAGAGGGAGACATTTCGTGAAGCGCTCACTGACTGCTACTTTCGCGCGTGGGATTCTGGCCGGAGCCCTCTGCCTGGGATTCGCGGCGTGCTCCAGCATGGATGAGCTGCCGTCCGCCGACTTCGTATCCATCGACGAAGGACCGGGGCCCGATTACGTGATCGGCCCGCTGGACAGCGTGCAGATTTTCGTCTGGCGCAACCCGGAAGTGTCCACCACCGTGACGGTCCGCCCCGACGGGCGCCTCTCGGTGCCGCTTATCGAGGACCTGCCGGCCACCGGCCGCACGCCCACCCAGCTGGCGCGGGACATCGAGGAGAAGCTCGGCGTCTACATCCAGGACCCCATCGTCACCGTGATCGTGAACAGCTTTGTCGGGCCGTTCGCCCAGCAGGTCCGCATCGTGGGCCAGGCGGCGCAGCCGGCGGCCATTCCCTATCGCGCCAACATGACCCTTCTGGACGTCATGATCGCCGTGGGCGGTATCACCGACTTCGCGGCGGGCAACAGGTCGACGCTGGTTCGTAACGTGGCCGGCGTACAACATGAGTATCGTGTGCGTATTTCGGATCTGATCCGGGACGGCGAGATCGGCGCCAATGTGGCCATCCTGCCCGGCGACGTGATCATCATTCCGGAGAGTTTTTTCTAATACGCGGATTGTAAAATCGAATTTTCCGCCAGACATGGCTGCCGGTCCGCCGGCGGCACGGGGGCATGGATTGCGGGGTAATAGTTAATTCTTGATCTGAATGCCTGTCGGCATGGGTGAACGAGATGAATGAACTATATCGCCAGCTGATCGTGATCCTCCACTCCATGTGGCAGAGACGATGGTATGCGCTTGCCACCGCCTGGGCGGTGACCCTCATCGGTTGGGGCCTGGTCGCCACCATTCCCGACAAGTATGAATCCTCCGCCCGCGTCTATGTCGATACCGATACGCTGTTGCGGCCCCTCATGCGCGGGCTGGCCATCGATATCGACGTGATGCAGCAGATCTCCTTCATGCAGCGCACGCTGCTCAGCCGGCCGAACATGGAGAAGGTCGCCCGCATGACGGACATGGACCTGACGGTGACCACGGACCTCGGCATGGACCGGCTGATCCGCAAGCTGAGCGACGGCATCCGGATATCGTCGCAAGGCGGCAACCTGTTCCGCGTCTCCTACGAGGACGAGAACCCGCAGCTCGCCCGCCGGGTGGTGCAGGCGCTGCTGACCATCTTCGTGGAGGGCAATCTGGGTGCCAACCGGACGGACCTGGCGGACGCCCAGCGCTTCATCGACGAGCAGCTGCGGACCTATGAGACGCAGATGGAGGAACTGGCCCGCCGGCGGGCGGAATTCCGCAAGACCAATGGCGGCATGTTCTCCCAGGACGGCGATTACTACCAGCGCCTGGAGACGGCGAATCAGGAGCTGGCGGCCCTGGAGCAGAAGTTCCGCGAGGATTCGGCCTCGCGTCAGGAGCTGCAGGCGCAGCTCGACGAGACGCCGCGCTACCTCAAGCTCACCACGCCCACCGGCCCGCTCGGCCGGAGCGCCCCGGGCGCCATGTCGCCGCTGGTGTCGCGCATCGCCCAGATCGAGGACAACATCACCCAGCTCAAGCTGCGGGGCTATACCGACAAGCATCCCGATGTCGTGCAGATGCAGAAGATGCTGGACAATGCCCAGGAAGAGCTGGCCAAGGAAGATGAAGCCAATGGCGGCGAGAACATCGTGGAAGGGCTGCGGGCCAACACCACGGCCATCAACCCCGTCTACGACCAACTGCAGATCCGCCTGGTGGACGCCGACAGCTCGCTGGCCATCCTGCAGTCGAAGATCGACCAGCAGAAGGAGCTGATCACCAAGCTGGACAGCTCGTCCCAGAGCATGCCCGCGCTGCAGTCCGAGCTGGGCAAGATCAACCGCGACTACGACGCGCTGAAGAACAAGTATGACGAGCTGCTGAAGCGGCGGGAATCCGCCCGCCTGGCGCAGGACCTGCAGACCAAGTCGGAC
>Ga0182744_1002736_pt1 | contig 14227 bp, 14 predicted proteins | sample eDN3rd30CKraftMG_FD_128525 | JGI IMG/M metagenome (GOLD analysis project Ga0182744, IMG submission 128525) | Enriched Miracle-Growth compost microbial communities from Emeryville, California, USA - eDNA 3rd pass 30_C Kraft MG (version 2) (version 2) ...
CCTGAGTTTCAGGCGATTGACGGGCAATCAGGTCTTCGGTGATCTCCAGCGACATGCCAATGGTGTCGCCGATTCTGACAATTCAGGAAACCCCAATTTCCACACCAAGCCGTGAACGGTTACAGCCGCTTCAACATTTCCGTCAGGGCATCCTCCACGCGGATCCACTCTCCCGGCGTGTTCGCAACCACGACCCGAGCGATTCGAAACGCATCCGACACCCTTTGGAAGTACGAGAACTGCTCCATCGACACAAAAACGGCTACTGGCTTACCCAATCGGTTCACGGTGATGGGGCTATATCCCTGACGATATCGAGGAATTCGCCGAGATGTCGCTTTAAGTCTGTGGAACTCCCCTGTCGCATGGTTGTCCTGCGTTGTATCCGACAGGATGAACCATGCAACGAGTGGGCGCAAGCATTTTCTATTCGGACAGCACCGCATTCCACACATCCATGGCCCCCTGCTCAGTCCTCGTTCACAGCCAGGGCGGCAGATCGAATTTGTCCTGCAATTCCCGGTCTACCATGATTTCTGGCTTGGAGATGTTGGGATGTTGGAACTTCGAACCACCGATTGATGGAGAGAGCGTATCGACGTCATCCACCTGGGAAGGGCTATCGGGGCGCGGCTCGCTGATGAACCCCATATGGCCGCTTGCGGGTGGATAGACGAACCCGGATGGAGCCAGCGATGGCTGCTGCGACAGTTGCACCCTTGCCACCTCGCCCGCTCCCAAGCTCGCTTCAATCGCCACGGCAGGATGGCTGTAAAGGAAACCGTTGCCATTGACCGGGAAGGCCGGGCAGGAGCCGCCATAGGAGCACGAGAAGCGGCGGAAGTCACTGGCCAGGCTGCCGATTTTGTCATTGGCAGGATTCGTGGAATACACGAGCCAGCGACCGGCAGGCGCCGACAATGCGTCGCTGCCTGCATTGTTGATGAAATGGGAGCCAGCAGCCAGCGTGATGGCGGTGTTCGTTGCGCTGCTGTTAATTATGCCACCGGAGTTCATTGTGATGTCGCTCGCTCCATAGGTGCGTGCGTAAAAGCGATGTGCCCCCATGTTCTGAGCACCGTTTACCGTGATGCCGCCTATGCCCGTGATAATATTCACCGGAGTCAACCAGTCCCGGCCGTTAAGCGTGACCAACCCGCTACCATCGCTCCTCCCTATGGTCACCTCTCCTGCGCTCACCGCACTAAGCAAGGCACCTGTAAGTTGTAACGTGCCCGCCCCTCCTGCAACGCCAATCGTGCTGTCAGAGGATCGTGGAGCGAAGACAACCTTGCCACTGGTCTGAATGCTGTTTACGCCGGAAGCGGTTACCGTGTCGGCTACGATGTAGATATCTCCGGATGCGGTGCCAGGATCGGGGGACTCGCCGATCGACACACTGTTGATTACGATGTCGGGGCCATCTGTTGATTGGCCAGTTATGCTGAATTGCCCATTTCCTGTGCTGGAAAGCATAGCGTTACTTATCGATACGCCGTCATGTGTTCCGGCAACACTGCCGGTGCCCCCGATTCCGCGAATGTCCACATCCGCATTGTTCGTACGGATGGTGCTGTCACTGATGTCTACCCCGCGATTTCCCGTTGTCCCGTTTGCTCCACCAGTGCCAGACATCGTTATCGTCCCCACACCTGTTGATTCAATCAGACTGCCACTGAATATCGCAACTCCCCTGTTGTTATACCCTTGGATTGGATTAGTGGCCCCTGCAATGCCGGTAATGGTCAAATTGCCATCCTTGACCCGCACGATGCTCCCGGCGTTTTCAATACGGAACCCGTACGATAGGCCATCATTTGTAGAAGTGCCGCCGTTCCCACGTAAGTCCACATTCCCAAGACCGCTGGATTCAATGACTGTACCGCCTGCCACATTAAGACCATAATTCGTGTATTGGGTAGAGTCTCCACCCCAGCCATGCATAAAGATGTCGCCATCCTGTGTAAGGACGTGGTTTGCCCCAGTGAAAACAATGCCCGTGTTGCCGTAGAAACCAGCACCACCGTATCCGTGCAGTGTTATTGCACCGGATGTTGTCTGTATTACACTGCCTCCTGTAATATAAATCCCACGAGCAGACGATGTTCCAGTCCCTCCTTGACCGTTCAGATGAATGTCGCCGGTGCCACTGGACAGCGTCGTACTGTTTAATGTGATTCCGCTTCGCAGCGCTGTAGTAGCGTTAGTTCCCCACGCTTGCCCTGCGGATGGATCGAGCCCACCGCCGAGTATGATAGTACCGCCATTGCTGCGAAGTTCCGTGCCGCTATCCAGCGAAATAGCGCCGCCAGACACTGTTTCCTGGTCACGGTCAGCATTTAGGGTGATCGCGCCGCCAGCGGTAGTGATGTCTCCCGATCCGGAATAAAGAATGTTTCGGTTGGCTCTCAGTGTGACATCGCCAGTGTTCGCCACCAGGTCGAAATCATGGCTAAGGGTAATATCTCTCCCTGCATCCAGCAGTATGCTGCCGGTGCCCGAAGCGGTGATGGTTCCCTGCGAGGCGGTTAGTATGTCCCCTGTGTCCGAGGTTATCGAAAGGTCATGATCGGTTATCATCAGAATGTCATCGCCAGTGAGGTCGAATGTCACGCTGCCTGTTGCTGACAAGTTGACATTGCCGCCGATGCTCATCGTCTCCAACTGTGCCGCATTGATGATGTTTGCACCATTGGCGGTACCATCGGTGCGATTGGTCAAAGTCAGCGTCGCCGGATCAAGCAGCCATGTTCCTGCACTGCCGCCCGCTGAGCGCGTATCGGCCAATCCGCCCACTGTCAGGAGTTGCTTGCCAGACGTTTCAACAAAGCCGCCGTTGCCTGCATTAGCCGTGGTTTCTTTACTCCACTGGACGCTTTCGGATGTCAGACCGCCATAGGCGCGTGATGAAATCCTGCCGTAAAACTGCGTGCCGCCGTCACTCCAGAAGACAGATCGTCCCGCATCACCACTGAACAGAGAATCGTTCAGAATGGTTACACCCGATTCGACAATTAGACTCTGTGCAGTCGCCAAATGGCCGTCGCCCTTATAATCACCGCCGATGCGGATGTCGCCGCCTGCTGAGCCTTCGCGGTGGGCAGATACTTCTTTGCCATCGGTAGTACCTGCAAGGCCGGTGTGACCCGAGGTATCGATCAGCGTGCCATCCAGCAGGGCCACGTTATCGCCCGTGACCGTAATCTTGCCGCCGCGTTCGCCGGTCTTGCGACCGGATGCATCAAGGATGCCGGAGACAATGACGTTACTGTTGCCCTGCCTCTGTCCCTTCTTGCTTGAATCGTTGCCTGTTACGGCATTCGATCCCTCAGCAAAGATCACGATCTCGCCGTTCTGCTCACCGATGCTCGTGGCCTGGATGATGCCGTCCATATTGATGAGCGAGTTGACCACTTCACCGGCAGCCGCTGCCGTCATCAGCACCTTGCCACCCTCTGCGGCGATGATACCGCCGTTGCTCACCAACTGGCTGGTGATGGCGGGGCCGGCCTCAAGCGCAAAGAGGCCGTCCCCATACAAGTCCAGGGCGAACGTGTCGCCGGACGCGAGTTGCACTTTGCCGAGCTTGGCCTCAATCAGCCCATTATTGACCACGTTCGGTGCCACGAAGGCAGCAAGGCCAGCATCAGCCACGGTAACGCTGCCCTGGTTTACAATCCCGGCGTCGGGATTTCCCGGCCTGTCGAAGCGGTAATCGCCCGCCATGAACCGGTCATTGGCGATGTCGGTGGTGGTGGCCAGGAAACTGCCCACATTGACATTGGCATTCGGGCCGATGAACGTGCCTTGCGGGTTCACCAGCATCACCGTGCCGTTGGCGGTGAGGTTGCCCAGTATCTGCGACGCGCTGCCGTCGGTGACGCGGTTGAGCGTCACCGACGTGCTGGAGGGCTGAATGAACTGCACATGCTCGCCTGCGCCGATATCGAACGATTGCCAGTTAATGATGCCGCGATGAGTTGACTGGGTAATGGTCGTCTGGCTGCCGCTGGCTGTGATCGTGGCTTGTCCCCCAACCACCTGACCGTCCTGCGGCAGGGCAAACGCGGGCGTCACCGCCAGCAGCGCGATCGCCGTGATCGCCGAGCTCGCACGCAGGATGGAGCTGAAATGTTGATGCCTCTTGAAAATCATTCTGAATGAAATTCCATCTTGTTGTCAGACGATCATCTTACCACTGATTTATTACGAATTTATGACTGTCCGAAACAAGGTGATCGAACTGTTGTAGATCAATCGGTTAGGGAAGCTGACGAGGATTCCATGCGAGAGTTATGGTGCGTCAGGACAAAAACGTAGGAGCATTCTGGGTTAGCCAATCCCGGAGATCGTTCTGCGACTCAAATTCAACGATATCAATGCTGTCGATGGTTGGTCCCTTTTCGCCGGTCTGGCGGATATCTTCCTCGTTCATTTCCCTCACCCATGTGACTCGGTGCCGTTGCAGGCCAGCCCGGATCAGGTCGATCCCGCTGTCCTCGACGGAACAGTGGAGATTGCTGCCGCGGATCAGCACGAGATAGACCAAATCGCTTGAAAACTTGAGCAGAAGGCCGACCGACGGATTAAACTTCATGGTGCCGAGCCAGTTATAGGGAAACCAGATGCTGTTGCCGCTGGTCAGGCGGAACTCTATGGCATCAGCCCGGTCGCGAATACCGCGAAGAAACCCGAAAGCAGCGCATGCTTCCTCGCCACCGCCTGGCGGATTGGGATCTCCCGCAATCTTGCCCGCCAAGTGGGGATTGGCCTTCAATCGGTTCTGATGTGACGTGTGGCTATCGAGCATAATCGTGCTCCCGGTTCGGGGTCATCTCGCGTGATGGAACGGACATCGCGATGTCCGGCATGGTGGGCTGATGCCGTCCCAGTCCGCGATTGGCGAAGACTTGAGCGGGAGCAACCCCGGCAAGATTGTTCTGCGAATCGACCAATTCCGTGGCGGTGAGCGACTTGCCCGCTCGCTGCGCCGCTTTGAGCAGTTCCTCATGGTTGTCGGTGAAGATCACCGCCTGTTCCTTGCCCCGCGTAATCGCCACATACGCCGTTCGCTGGTCGGTGGCCTTCAACGACTCGCTGTTGATGGCGACGAATACCTTGTTCACCGTCGCCCCTTGGCTGGCGTGGCTGGTCGTGACGTAGCCATGCGTCAGATGGCCGAAATCGCGGTCGATCACCCAACCGTTATTGACCTTGATGTCGCCCTGCGGCGTGAAGCCCTCGACGGTGAACAACGCACCGTTACTCAGGCGATGCTCGCCGCCCTTGGTCGTCCCGCCCGCCGTGATGCGGATACGGTCGCTGACGGCGAGCGGAAGTCGCTTGGGACGGTAGACCTCGAACCGTTCCGCCTGCTCAATGGGCGGTTTTGTATCTTCATCCACAACCAGCCGCGTCCCTTTGACAAAACCCGCAGCGTTTTGATGGAACTGGATCAGATCGCCCGGTTCATATTCCGTGACATCGGTTTTCTGGGCACCCGTCAGGTGCGCCGGAGCGTAAGCGGTGACGATCCGTTCGTCGGTGAGCGTCCCATCCGCTTTCATTTCCGTGCGCATGGCATCCGTGACCTTGGCGGCCTCGGCGTGCATGGGTGACACCACCAAAGCGGTTTTCGGATCGCCGTCTTTCGTGCGTTCCTTGACCGCCGCCAGATACGCCGTGGCGAGTTGCTGGTAGCGTTCTTCGTCATCCACCTGCTTGATCCAGCCGAGATCGTTCAGCTTCTCGAAGGCGAAACCTACCCGTCCTTCGCTGAGGGCCTTGGAGATGGTCTTGTAGTCACCACTTTGACGCATGATGTCCGTGACCTGCGCCACCGGCAGGCCCACCCGGTCTTCGAGCAGTTTGAGCGGTTCCCCCGCTGTCACGCTCTTATGCTGCCGCCGGTCGCCCACCAGCACGACACGGGCATTCACGGTCTCGGCCACCGTGAAAACCGCGTGCATGTCTCGCGTGCCGAGTTGGCTGGCTTCATCGACCAGGATGACGCCGCCCTTCGCCGATTCCTGCATCTCGGTATCCTTGAGGAACCGTGCCACAGTGTCGGCGGTGTCAAACCCTGCATCCTGCCGAAGCACATCGCGGCTGGCTTTCACCGACTGGGCCAGGGCCACGACCGGTTTCCCGGCTTCGGTCAACGCCTCGCCGAGTTCGCGTTCCAGCGTCGTCTTACCGGTGCCGGCAACCCCGCGAATCACCATCACCCGGTCGCGGGACCCCAGCACATGCCGCACGGCGGCCTGCTGTTCCTCGTTGAGCCACTCACGGGCCATCTTGCGTTTGGGATCGCCAAGCGGTCGGCAGCGGCCGCGCCCGTCGCGGGCAAAACCGACGATCTTTGATTCCAGGGCCAGCATCTCGCGTGTCGTTGCCATGTCGCGGCCTTCGACTTGGCTGCGGATCAGCGGTTGGCGAGCCAGTTCATGGGCCGTGCGTTCGACCGTGACGGCACTCAGGCCGCGTTTCAACGCTTCGGTGAGCAGTTTGCGTTCCGGCACCACGGCATCGCGGACAAAGCTGTGTTCGATGGCGTGATCGACGGCGGTGCGCTCGCCAGGTTCAGGACGAGTGGGTTTCGTTTCCCGGCGATAGACCTCGGCAATCCAGTCCTGTTCGTCCTGTGACAGCCGGGAACGCCATTCTTCCTGAAGCTCCGGCATACTGAGGTTCTTGCCCTTGTGTTCGCGGGTTTCGGCACCGAGTTCCGCCTTGCGGTCTGGATCGGTGATCCCCTTTTCCTGGGCAATCTGCTCGATCAGTTCCGTCCGGCGTGAATAGCGGGAGAGGATGTCCTTCGGAATCCCGACGATCTCGAAGTCGTCGCGTTTACGGACAACGCCGTAGCCAAGGTCTTGCAGGCGGTTGGCCAACCGGACGCGGAATGCCGCCTGGAAGTACGGGGCGTCTCGCTTCAGTTCCCGGAACTGCCCGGCTTTCCAGCGCTCCTCTTCGCCGTCAAACGTGCTGTTGAACACGAAGACGTGGGCATGAAGCTGCGGATCGGGCACGCCATCGACCGGACGCGACGTGGCATGGATGAACTCGGCCCAGACCATGTTGCCGGTTGTGCGGTTCTCGTCCTTGCCGGATCGGCGGACACGGGTTTTCATCTCGGTTTCCATCTCCCGCATCGTTTCATCGACGGTGGAGCGGAACGCTTCCAGAATCTCCCTGTCATCATGCAGGGCGTAGAGCAGCGATACGGATTTGGGCACCGAAAACGTGAAGTCATACCCGACCGTCCGCTCCGTGCGGGTGCGAACGGTCAGAGGCTGGCCGGTGCGGGGATCGAGGTTGTCGCAGAGTTGCTCGAAGTCTTTCTTGCCGACCGTGCCCGAGAGGCCAAGCCGGGCGGCTCCCTTGCCGCCCCAATTGCCGACAAGCTCCTGGCCGTCAATGTAATAATCGGCCGTGGCGTAGTAACGCTTGGCTCCGGCGGCACTGTTCTGTTGGGAGACGCGAATCATGCCTCATTTTATCATGGCATAGATTCGTTAACGGTTCCTTAACGCATTGCTGCTCTCTGGCTCTGAGAGCCGTTTTCCACGGAATCCGTCCACTGCAATATCACTGCATCACGGTTGCACTCCCACCGAAACACGACACGTTACGGTTGATTTTCCAGAGGATTTTGGGAGATGACCGTTGATTTCGACCTTGGACAGTTGGGGCGATCAAGGACGGCTGCAACGAGGGAACCGAGGCGTATCACCAGCCTGGCTGTGACCTGCTTGGACGGCTTCTTCGCCGCCATCTGACCCAAGAAGTCAGCCCACCACTGCATCATCTCCCGTCGCTCCGGGAGGTATTGGGCGTGGTTGTAGGCAGCCCGGACGCTGTTGCGTTCGCTGTGGGCGAGTTGCCGCTCGATGACATCAGGCCGAAATCCATTCTCGTTCAGAATCGTGCTGGCAGTGCTGCGAAAGCCATGACCGGTGGCCCGCGAATGGTAGCCCATGCGATATAGAGCATAGAGCATCGTGTTTTCGCTCATGAAGGTTGATGGAACGTGCTCGTTTGGGAAAACGTAGGGCCTTTTACCATTGATCTGCTCCAGTTCCCGAAAGGCAGTGATTGCTTGTTTGGACAAGGGTACGATATGCGGTTCCTTCATCTTCATCCTTTCAGGAGGTATCCTCCATTCCTCCTTGTCCCAATTGAACTCCGGCCATTGCGCTCCACGGAGTTCAGTTGTCCGGACAAAAGTAAGTAGCAGAAGGCGGAGTGCCAATCGTGTCTGCACACTGCCATCGTAGTTCTCCAATTTCTGAAGGTAGACTGGTAGGTCGGCTTCTGTGAGAAATGCGCGGTGTTTGACCACAGGAGTCTTGAGAGCGCCGCGAAGATCGGGGACGGGATTTCGTTCGGCTCGACCGGTCGCAATGGCGTACATAAACACGGTCCCCGTTACTTGCTTCATTTTGTGGGCCGTATCCAGAGTACCCTTTGCCTCGAGTTTCCGAAGCATTTGAAGAACCTCTGATGCTGTAATCTCGGCAACCGGTCGTGTGCCAAGCAGAGGAAGGACATGCTTTTCGACCTGCCACCGCGTCGTGCGATAGTGTCGCTCCGACCAGATATGCTTTTGATTTTCAAGCCATTCGTTGGCTACAGAATCGAAGCTGTTGAGCTTATCCATGCTCGATTGCCGCTTGGATTCCTTCTTTTTCTCGCTTGGGTCAATACCAGCAGCCAGGCACTTGCGTGCTTGCAGACGTCGCTCGCGGGCTTCGGCCAGGCCCACTTCGGGATAGACTCCCAGTGCAAGCAGCTTTTCCTTGCCTTCAAAGTAGTATTTTAGACGCCAGTATTTTCCGCCGGCGGGCGTCACCAGGAGGAACAGCCCATCGCCGTCTGTGAGCTTGTACGGCTTTGTCTGGGGTTTTGCGTTACGAGCCTTCGTTTCCGATAGGGGCATAGGGGTACATTTTAATCCATCAGGGGTACATGCCCCGATATGTACCCCCATAATGAGGCGAATGTCAACAAGCGAGTGCGGACACTGTCGAGGGGAATAACGCCGGTGATCGGCTCTCAGGCTGGCTGAAACGGATGTTGGCGGACAAGAGCGATGATGAAATTGGAGGCCGGGGGGACAATCACATTAGAGCATGAAGCAATTGATTAGTCAGCAGAATCCAGAATGCCATCTGGCAATGTACCCCGTTTTGTACCCCTGTCCGCATTTGCCCAGCCATGCTTCGAAGTGTTGGTGTCGGACGCTGCTTCATTCGACAGTATTTGAATGAGTTCCCGGATATCTTCAGCACGCCATGCAGTGCATCGAGCCGACAGTTTCACGGGCTTTGGGAACCGTCCTGACTTCACGCCTTCCCACCAACAGGTCTTCCCAAGGGGAATGACGCTCAATATTTGGGGTAATCGCAAGAACCCCGTTTCTGGAATTTCTAACATCGTTACATCCCTGCTTCTCTCTTCAGCACAGTTCTCCATCGCTTGCCGAGTCTTATTATCTACGTCCGAGTATATCACGGATGTCACTTGTTGTCGCGCAGATTCGCACTGAGAGCCGGTTTGCCAACTATTTCATTAGCCGTGGTTTCGTACCATCCGGGATTCCGCATGGATTCCAGACTGTTGGCCTGCGACTCGCGATTCTTCTCCTGCGGCATGAACTCTTTCCGCAGGCTCATGCCTGCACTCCTGATCGGCTGTCATGCTGCATTGGACGAGCAATCTGCCTCGCGTTCCCAGCCGTCGGATCGTGGAGAGGCAATGGCGTGATTCTCCTGCCGGAGAGCCCTTGTTCGACACGCCTTCCTTTCTGCGTCTGTTCCGACCAGACACACGGCCTATCTGATGGACACGCCTAAAGCCGCCGCCGGGCCAATCAAGCAGAAAATCGGCTCCCCCTGAAGGTCGCCCCCAATTTTCAGCTTGATCGGTTCGCTGATCGCTCGCTGCGCCCCGGACTGGGGCGGCTTTGTTGGGGTGCCATCAGGCCGCGATGGTCGCGGCCGGAAACCCCAAGAGAAAGGAACATCATATGTCCGAGAACAAAACCTCCACCAGCAAGGCTCCGACGCATGTCGCCTACCAGGTTCGCGACGGCAAGGGCGACAAGGGCTACTGGACCCGCATCGGTGCGGCCTGGCAGCACAAGGACGGTAATGGCTTCAACATCCAGCTCGAAAGCGTACCGCTCGATGGCCGGATCACCCTCCGCGTCGCCACCGACAAGAAAGACTGATCCAACCTCTCATCACGGGGCGGGCAGGCAGCCCGCCCCACAACCGAAAGGAGTCAATCCAATGTTAACAGCAGATCACAACGCAGTTTCCGTCCGCAGCCGGATGCAGGAACTGGCCGAAATCCTCGACCGCGACTGGGACGCGGAATTCGACACCACCTACGACGACCTGGAACGCGAGTTCGCCGAACTTCGCCTCCAGATGGTCCACTTCGAGTAGGAGGTGGGCCATGACACGAGAACTTATCATCAATCTCGGCGATATTCTGGGGGAGAAGTACCCAAACGGCTTCCACGTTCCAGCCGACATCGACCTCGCCATGCTGCTCGAATTCGGCGATGACGACTGGAGCCACGGCCTCAACCTCGATGCGGTTCTTGAGGCTGAAGACAAGGTCGCCCTCATCTGGTCGGTCAATGACGTACTGGCCAGGCGGCCCGATCTCGACGAAGACCAGGCATGGAAGGTGCTGGTTGCCGCCCGCGATGACTACGAGCGAAACCAGTGCCATCTCGATTTCATCGAGGCAACCGCCAACGGTCTGTACCCAGTCGGTGTAACTGCCCGATTGCATCTCGCCCGGCGGGTTCAAGCCATCCTGAAGGCCGTTGAGGCTTTCCCGGATGCCGGACTGCTCCAACCCGATCACGTCGCCGGCATTGTCAGCCGACTTGATGCATTGGAGAAGTCCATCACTGAATCTGAAAGCCAATCCTGAACCCCCACAATCACCCTACACAAAGGAGAACAACAGCATGACCAAAAGAAGCAAACAATCCCGTGGCATCGCCCTTCAATCGGTGGATAGCCCCGAAGGCCGCCGCATCCTGGCACTCAGGCAACTCACCATCAACGAGTTATCTCAAGCCCTCGCCCGGTATGAGATGACCGAAAACGTCCAGGTCAGCCTGGTCATCGGCATCCACGAAGAACACGGCGTCTTCTACTCGACCGATCCCGAATGGGAAAGTTCCCCGAATGCCATTGGGGCACCCGTTGGCATCATCCCCTGGTTGTTGGTCTACGAACTTCTGGGGTACGTCCCGGAAGGAAGTACTCCAGACGATCTGAACATCACCGGCAAGAAGAATTAGGAGGCACCGATGACATTCCCGACAACCATCAACCCCTTTTACGCAGCACGGCTTCAACGGATGATCCCCACGAGCGGGGCATCCGAGGCCAAACCTGCTTCCGCCTTCCGCAACCGGAAACGGGATGCAACGAGCAATGGCGAGGCGTATCACCAGCCCGTTTATGCCCGGTTGCCCTTGGCCCCAAGGAACGGCAGCCCCGTTCCGCACCTGACCAGCCTGTACCACTTCCACCGCGCCGGAGAGTACGGCGACCGGAGCTATCCCGGCAATTGCGGCGGCAACCTCATCAAAGACCTGCTGGCGTACTTCCAACCCGGCCTGGTCTTCGACCCGATGACCGGTTCGGGCACCTGCCGCGATGTGTGCGAGGAAATGGGCATCCCGTGCCTGTCTTTCGACATCCATACGGGGTTCGACGCCTGCAACCCGGCGGAGTTCCCCGGCCCGGATTCGTTCGAATTCATCTGGGCACACCCGGCCTACTGGCGTCAAAAGCTCTATGCCGACGATCCCCGTGACCTGTCGCGTTCGCCAACGCTGGAGCATTTCCTCGGGCGTTACGGCCAGTTCATACGCAACTGTTCCCGTTCCCTGAAGCGCGGCGGGAAACTGGCGATTCTGATGGGCGACTACTCCGACCGTGAAGAAGGTTTCGTTCCCCTCACCTTCCACACCAAACGGCTGGCCTTCGCCTGCGGCTTGCGGCAGTGTTGCACCGACATCATCCGGTTCAGCCACGGAGCCAGCAGCAGCAAGAAGGTTTACCGCAGCAGTTTCATCCCCGGCCTGCACGACACCTGCACGGTCTTCGAGAAGCCCACCACCAACAAAAGGAAACAAGCATGAACCTGAACGGATTCCATATCGACATCGACTCGTCCGACGAGGAGTACCTGTCCATCGACGTGGACGGCTTCACGGTCGTCATCAAGCGAGAGGCTGAAGGCATCGTCGTGGATGTGTACCCCTTCCACGACACCGATGAACCAGTGGCCTCAACCTATGCGTTCCATTCCGACGCCGGGATGCCGGACGACGAAGCATAACCACCATTAGCGAAAGGATGCCCTATGACCAGCAAGAACTGTATTGAAGGACTCCGCTGCCCGGAATGCGGCAATGAAACCCGCCTGCTCATCATCGCCACCGCCGTGGCCGAAGTCACCGACAACGGTGCGGAACTCGCGGACGGCGATGGTTTGGATTGGAGCGACAAGAGCCACACCTTCTGCCCCGAGTGTAAACACGGCGGCCCGCTCACTGGTTTCCGAACATCGACGACATTGCCGAGCAGGAAGCCCTACCGCATCCGCATCGAGGTGGACATCACCGCCGCCGACCGGGAACAGGCCGAACGACGCATGAGCCTGGTTTGCAGCGACATCGAGAAACGCCCGTGGGTCGTTGCCGTCCTGCCGGACGGTATCGAAGAACGGATTCCCGTTCCAAAACGAAAGGAATCGCCATGACCGAAGACGACATACTCGACGATCTGTTCCACGGCTGTGCTTTTGCGGCCTATGACCTCGGCACACGCGACTTTGACCGGAAGGACTCCCTTCTCGGCAGATGCGTTCGAGGCCTCCGCCGTCTGACCGGTTGATTGCCCGGCTGCTCGCGGCCCAACTGCTAGATTATCAGCACAGGCGGGTTGCAACGAGGAACCCCCGAGGCGTATCACCAGCCCGTGTGATTCCGGCTCCCACGGCACCAAGACGCCGCAGAAGCAAATGCCGGCGGATTGCCCCGTGATCCTTGATAATGGGGCCATACGGCCGCTCTCGCTTTTTATCGCAGCCCGCCAGCGGCCTTCCTATCAGGGGGCGTAAGCCGCCCGCCGGAGCCTGCAAGCTGCCAAAGCCGCTTTCCGCTGGTCGCGGAAGCCTTCGGCTTTTCGCTTGCAGGTTCGCTTCGCCTCCGTCTGTGGGGCGGCTCAGGTAGCCCCAGGAAGGCCGCATGGGGCGGCCCGTCACTCAAAGCAAGAAGCAATCCATGTCACATAACAGCATCACCGATCAACCGCAGGCTTCCTACAGCTACCATCGCTCCCACGATGGCTGCGATGATGTATTCATCATCGAGAATGCCGACGGCCAAAGCGTACTTGAAATCCACTTCTGGGATGACCCACACACAACCGCAGTGGCCGAGGCGCAAGTCCAGATGCTGGTTGCGGCCCTGAACCTTCCTGGCGGTGGCTGGGCATACCCCCAGCGATCCATCCGCTTGGACGGGCAAACCAGTTCGGGTTGGGGCATCGAAGATGTTCGGCAAGCTTGCCCCGACCTCTCCGAAGAACTGGCATGGGAGGTGGTCCGCCGTGCCGAAATGTTCCATGATCACGAGATTACGCCGGACACGCTTCGGAAGACCGCCGACGAACTGTTCCCCGTCCGCTACCGGCTCGACTATTGAGCCGCATCCTACTTCGCGAGGCCGGGATTCCCCCTCCCGGCCTCGCTTGCTTTCCGTCGAACCCGACTCAGGAGTGAGAGTCAAAAACAACGATTCCGAACCCGGCTCTTCGGCCTGTGTTCGGCTGCCGCTTCTCCCCAATCGGCGAGCCTTGCGAGCCGCCGGTGACGGCCTCCGGCCAGCACCTCAATTCTGTTGTTGACTGACAGCTTTTGAGCTGGCATTCTGCGTCTGCCCACCAATGGCCGGGCGGCGAAGCCACCCCTTTGCCGCCCACCCCAATGCCCCGACAGAACGGCATCCCTGCCGGACAAGGGGCAACACAAGACTTACAGGGCATTTCAAGACAAAAACGTTGTAGAGTCGAGGAGTGGCGCGGTGGCGGTGGCAATCACCGCTCCGTTTCCACCCCCCGCTCATCGAACCGGACGGGCGGATTTCCCGCATCCGGCTCTCGGATCAGGCTGGTGTCACTTCTTC
>Ga0182744_1002742_pt1 | contig 14200 bp, 9 predicted proteins | sample eDN3rd30CKraftMG_FD_128525 | JGI IMG/M metagenome (GOLD analysis project Ga0182744, IMG submission 128525) | Enriched Miracle-Growth compost microbial communities from Emeryville, California, USA - eDNA 3rd pass 30_C Kraft MG (version 2) (version 2) ...
CATCGACCCACGGCACCCCTTCGGCGATGACTTCGATACCGCGCGCGTGTACGGGCCGATCCAGGGGCGGCGGGTGCTGCTCGGGATGCGCTACGCGCTCGGGCAGTGAGCGAGTCGCGCGCGCCGCGGGTCGTGATGAAGCGTCGTGGCGCGTCTCGCGCTCGCATCGCGGTGGCCGTGCTGGTGATTACATCGTGCGCCAGCACTCCCGTCCGCGTATCGGCGCAGCACGCCGCGGCGGCGACGAGCCAGCCCGCTGCCATGTGGCCGGGCAATGCGGGCGACCACGACTCCCTCCGCACGTTCGGCGCGGCGGACTACTCCTGGCACCTTACGAGCTTTGATGGAGAGCAGCTCACCCTGGAGCGCTTCCGCGGGCGCACGCTGTTCATCAATGTCTGGGCGAGCTGGTGCACGCCGTGCGTGGCCGAGCTGGACGACATCCAGAAGCTGTACGACTCGCTCCGGATCGGCGAGAACGCCGACACGTCCATAGCCATCGTCCTCATAACTCCCGACCGCCGGAACGCGGCCGAGCGATTCCTGCGGCGGCGCGGCGTGACCGTACCTGCATACATCGAAACGAGGCGTACCCCAGCGGCCTTCGCCCTCCGCGCGCTCCCGACCACTTACATCATCGCGCCGAACGGCGACATCGTGCTTCTGCGCCTGGGAGCCGCGAAGTGGAACACACCCGAGGTGCGCGCGTTCCTTCGGGCGCTCGCCGCGACGGGACCAACGAGGTCAGGCACTTAGAGCGTCCCCAGCGTGCGTCGAGATGGGGTCCGACCCGTTTCCCGCAGTCATCCCCGCGAAAGCGGGGATCCATGTCAGGCTGGCCAACCTGGATCCCCGCTTTCGCGGGGATGACTGCGCATTACGAGCAGTTCCTGCTTTCTGCTCTCTGCTTTCTGCTCTCTACTTTCTCACCCCTCGGCCACGAGCGCCGGATGTCTCTGAATTTTCCGGATCTCCCGCGCTTTCGGCGAGTGCCTGGCGTGGTAGAGGTCCCAGTTGACCTGAAGGTTGATCCAGAACTGGGCATCCATGCCGAATACCTGCTCGAGGCGGAGCGCCGTGTCAGGAGTCACGCCCCGCTTGCCGTGGATGATCTCGCTGAGTCGCGGGTACGACACTCCGATCCATTCGGCCAGCTCGGTCTGCCGTAGTCCGAGGGGCCGGATGAATTCCTCGAGCAGCATCTCGCCCGGGTGGGTCGGGGGGCGGTTCCTGGGAGTACGCATGGTAATACCTGCTCAGTGATAATCGGTAATCTCGACATCCGCCGGACCTCTATCAGTCCACAGGAAGCAGATCCGATACTGACCCTTGATCCGTACGCTGTGTTGCCCCTTGCGATCACCCTTCAGCGCCTCGAGGCGGTTATTCGGCGGAAAGCCGAGGTCGCTCAGCTTCGTTACGCCATCGAGCTGATCGAGCTTACGCCGGGCGATTTTCCATAATGTTTATGGCGCCTGCTCGTGTGTAGTTCCTGCTTTCTGCTCTCTGCTTTCTGTAGCCCCCTCCCCCGTCCCCCGCCTTGCATCTTCGGTGTCTATTCGGTATCGTCTCATCCCCGATAGGTGCAAAGGCGCTCGCCAATGAAGCAGACACAACCACTGTTGTTTCCAGAATCGGTCCAACGATCGCTCCGCGAGCTCCCCGTCATCGGCGAGCAGAGCGACATTACCTATTACGACGCGCACGCGCGCAGCGTGCTCAACGGACCCGACACCACGGGGATGGGCTTCTGGTCCATCAACCCGTACACCGGGTGCGCCTTCGGCTGCGCCTACTGCTACGCGCGCTACGCGCACCGCTACGTGATGGAGCGCGCCGCCACGGCGCAGCGCCTCGCCGGCCGGGCGGAGCGCGATGTGGGGAACATCCCGCCTTGGCTCGCCTTCGAGCGCCACATCTTCGTGAAGCGCAACGCGGCGCAGGCGCTCGCGCGCGCGCTCCGCCAGGGGAGCGAGAAGCACCTCGCACTCGTGCGCGGCGAAACCATCGTCATCGGCACCGCCACCGATCCGTACCAGCCAGCCGAGCGCCGCTACCGCGTGACGCGCGAGATCCTCGAGCTCCTCGCCACACACCCCGGGCTCCGCATCACGATCATCACCAAGAGTCCGCTCGTCACACGCGATGTCGCGCTCCTCGCGCGCATATCGCAGCGCTCGGCGCTCTCGGTGCACATCTCGCTCATCACGCTCGATCGCGCTCTCGCGCGCCGCATCGAACCGCGCGCACCCACGCCCGACGCGCGGCTGCGCGCCATCGCGCGGCTCGCCGAAGCGGGCGTGAACGTGGGCGTCAACTGCATGCCGGTTCTCCCCGGCATCACCGACGACCCGCGCGCTCTCGAAGCGCTCGTGAAGCGCGTTGCCGAAGCGGGCGCGCTGCGACTCGGCGCCTGCTCGCTCCGCCTCCAGCACGAGGCGCGCAAGCGCTACCTCCCCTTCATCGCGCAGGAATTTCCGCACCTCGCCGAGCGTTACAGGGAGGCGTACGCCCGCGACTCGTCGCTCGGCGAACGCTATCGCTCCGGGCTCGCCGCGTTCATGGAGCGCGCCTGCAAAAAGTACGGTGTCGGCTGGCGCACCTACGGCTATGACGAGGATATCGAGCAGGATGCCACCACTGCTCCGGCGCGCACAGCCGAACAGCTTTCGCTCCCGCTGTATCCGGCATTGGCGATGTCCGCGTCGCTATGAGCGCGCCGGCCATCGCCGTAGACGCCCTATCCGAAATTCAGAAGCGCATAGCGCTCATCACGAGCGCGGAACCGGCCGATCCATCGTCGGCGCTCGGCACCGGGATCGCCGGGCTCGACGCGGTTCTCTCGCGCCGCGGCATCCCGCGCGGCCGGCTCACCGAAGTGGTCGGCGCACGCGGAAGCGGGAAGGCCACGCTTCTCAGACAGATGGCGATGGAGGCCATCTCGCGCGGACTCGGCGTGGCCTATGTAGATGCTTCACGCACGCTCGCGCCGCGCGACTGGGCGGGCGTGGCCAGCGAAGCGGGCGATGCGTTCTGGGTGGTGCGGCCGCGGCAGGCTAGCCGCGGTGCATGGTGCGCCGATGTGCTTCTCAGGAGCGGTGCCTTCGCGCTCGTAGTGCTCGACGGCGCGCCGCCGCTCACGCGTTCGATAGCCGTGCGTCTCACACGTCTCGCGCACGACGCCGCAGCCGCGCTGGTAGTGGTAGGCGGCGACCACGCGCCGCCCAGCATGCTTTCCGGCGCGCTTCGCCTGCACGTGAGCCGCATGCGACCGAAGCCGCGATACGACATCACCACCGCCGGCGCCGATCCTCCCACACCTCCAGGCGTGATGACGCGATGGATGACCATCGCTGTGGAGAAAGGAGGAAGAGGACAACGCCGGATAGTGGAGGTGGAGCATGCAGTCAGCGTGGCGCATCGCCTGTGTGCGCATCCCGAGGTTCCCGATCGCCGCGGCGCAGCGCGAACGGGAGGGGGCAAAGGACGCGAAGAACGAAGCGGCACGAAAGCACGACAGCCACGGCGGGGGAACGAGCGCAGCGAGGATGCCGAGCGGCTCATCCCGGAGCTCGCTTCCGTGGGATGATCGCACCATCGAGCGCGCGGCGATGGAAGTGACAGCGGCGCTCGTCGCGGCGAGTCCGCGCGTCACGCCGGCGGCCGGCGAGCTGGGGATCTGGTGGGTTGGCGCCAACGGCTTCGACCGGATCGGCGGCGAGACGCAACTCGCGCGCGCGCTCCTCGACATAGCCAAACGCTGGAGCCCGCGCGCGCGCGTGGCGGTGGCCAGCTCCTGCGTGGCGGCGCGCGCCGCCACGTGGTCTTCCGTGCGCGGGCCACGCGGACGCGACCCCGTCATAGTGCCAGCAGGCGGCGATGCGTGCTATCTCTCGAGCGCGCCGCTCGCTCTCATCCCCATGGACGTCGAGTTGCGCGATGCGTTCGCATCGCTCGGCATCCGCACGGCGGGCGAGCTCGCCGCGCTCGACGCCGAGGATGTGGAGCGCCGCTGGGGAGACTACGGACTCGATGCATGGCGTCTCTCGCGCGGCCACGACCGGCGCCGACCCGCGCTCACGCGCGTGGAAAGTCCGCGCTCGGTGGAAGCAGCGCTCACCTCCCCCGCCACCACCATCGAGCCGCTCCTCTTCCTCGTGCGCGCCGCGCTCGAGCGGCTCGCGGAGGAACTCGCGAGCGACGGACGCTCCGCGGCGACGGTGGCGATCACGCTCGTCCTCGACGACATACGCAGCGCGCTCCCGCAGGGCGCAGCTCTACACACCGTCACGCGCGAGGTGCGTCTCCCCCGCCCCACCGCGCGCGCCGCGCATCTCTTCGAGCACTGTCACGCGCTCCTCGAGCGCTGGCCGCTCGATGCATCTGTGAGCGCGCTGCGCGTGGCCATCGCCGCCACGGCACCGTCGTCCGGCGAGCAGGGTGACCTCCTGTCAGCCTCCTGGCGCGACGCGACAGCGATGGACGCCGCGCTCGCGCGGCTGCGCGCCGAGCTGGGGAGCGGGAGCGTGGTGCGTCCCGTGGAGCGCGACGAGCACCGGCCCGATCAGGCGGGCGAGTGGGGGGAAGCGAGGGAGCAGAAAGCAGGAAGCAGGAAGCAGAAAGTGCACACGAACCCTGGTCATGCTCACGGTAACGGATACCCATTCTTCGGCCATCCCCGCAAAAACCAAAGTCATTCCCGCGAAAGCAGGAATCCATTCTCCGGGGATCCACCACAACGCGTGCTGCGGCTGGTGGAAGACCCCGAGCCGGTGGAGGTGGAAGTGGACGTGAAGCGGGGCACGGAAGCGCCGTGCGCCGTGTGGTGGCACGGCCGCCGCGTGGCGATCACGCGATGCGCCGAACCGGAGCGACTGTCGGGGAAGTGGTGGGATGACGATGGCGCGTACCGGCGCGACTACTGGCTCTGCGACAGCGACAGCGGCGAGCTTCTCCTCTTCGTGGACCGCGTGGGCGCCGACCGATGGTACCTGCAGGGGTGGTACGACTGAGCACTGCGGGGCACGGCCGTTCCGCGAGCGCCACGAATCCGGAGTACGTGGAGCTGCACTGTCATTCCGCGTACTCCCTTCTAGACGGCGCGTCGCTCCCCGAAGATCTCGTGGAGCGCGCGGTCGCGCTCGGGCAGCGCGCGCTGGCACTCACCGATCACGACGAGCTGGGCGGAGTGGTGGCCTTCGCGCGGGCGGCGCACGAGAAGGAGATCGGCGCGATCATCGGCGCGGAGATCACCGTTGCCGACACTACGGACACCGGAGGCGCGACTGGAGTTGCAGGCGACGCAGGCTCGCACCTCGTGCTCCTCGCCATGGATCCCGAGGGATACGGCAACATCTCCACCCTCGTGACGCGCGCGCGGATGGACAACCCGCGTGGCAAACCGCGTGTGTCGCTGGAACTCGTGGCCCGGCACGCGCGTGGCCTCTTCGCGCTCACCGGCTGCATGCGTGGCCGCGTGCCGTCGCTCGTAGCGCGTGGCGAGTCATCCGCCGCGCGCGACGCGGCCGCTACGCTCCGCGACATCTTCGACGGCCGCATGGCCATCGAGTGCTGGGACCACGGCCTCGCCGAGGAGCACGCCGTGGTTCCACAGCTCGTGCGCATCGCGCGCGACATCGGCGTGCGGTGGGTGGTGACCAACGACGTGCACTACGCCACTCCCGACGCGCGCGTGACGCATGATGTTCTCCGCGCGTTGCGCCACGAGCGCACGCTCGCCGAGATGGGGACCCGTCTCCGTCCCAACGGCGAATGGTATCTCAAGAGCGCCGCGCAGATGTGGCAGCGCTGGCGGCTCCATCCCGAAGCCCTCCGCGCCACCGTGGAGATCGCCGAGTGCTGCAGCTTCAGGATGCGCGACCTGCGTCCCACCTTTCCTCTCCCTCCAGGCGGGGACGCCGACGAACGTCTTACCCGGCTCGTGGATAAGGGAGCACGGGAGAGGTATGGGGGAGAAGATCACGGAAAGCAGAAAGCAGAAAGCAGGAACTGCACGTACTCCACAGTCATCCCCACGAAAGCGGGAATCCATGTTACTCAGTCCGACATGGATCCCCGCTTTCGCGGGGATGACTATGAGGCGGATATCCGATCTGGCGGGGACGATGAAGATCGTACGAGCAGTTCACCCTTCTCTTTCACCTCACCCGAAGTTCGTCGCCAGCTCGAGCACGAGCTCTTGGTCATCCGGCGGCGCGGCCTCGCCGGCTACTTCCTCATCGTCCAGGACATCGTGGATTTTGCGAAGAAGGATGGGATACTCTGCCAGGGGAGAGGATCGGCCGCCAACTCGGCGGTGTGCTTCTGTCTGGGAATCACGGCCGTGGACCCCATCAAGCACAAGCTCCTCTTCGAGCGGTTCCTGAGCGAGGACCGGCAGGAGATGCCGGACATCGACATCGACTTCGCCCATCGCGACCGCGAGCGCGTGCTGCAGTACGTGTACGAGAAGTACGGCCGCGAGCACGCGGCGATGGTATGCGAGCAGATCACCTACAGGGAGAAGTCGGCAAAGCGCGACGTACAGCGGGTGCTGGGCCACGAGGCGAACGACGAAGTATCAGATCGGGTGAGCTCGATAGCCCAAGGCCTGCTCCGCATCCCGCGCCACCGCTCCATCCACGTGGGCGGCTTCGTGCTCACGAAGGAACCGCTGCACACGGTCGTGCCGATCGAGCCGGCCTCCATGGCCGACCGCACCGTCATCCAGTGGGAGAAGGACGACGTCGAGGCGATGGGGATGGTCAAGATAGACCTGCTCGGCCTCGGCATGCTCACCCTCCTGCAGGACTGCATGCGCTACATCCGCGAGATGCGCGGCATCACGGTGGATATCGCGAAGCTCGACCACGCCGACCAGGCAGTGTACGACGACCTCTGTCGCGCCGATACCATCGGCGTCTTCCAGGTGGAGAGCCGCGCGCAGATGAACACGCTGCCGCGACTGAAGCCGCGCTGCTTCTACGATCTCGTCGTGGAAGTGGCGCTCATCCGGCCGGGACCGATCCAGGGCGAGATGGTGCACCCGTACCTGCGCCGGCGCTCGGGTGAAGAGAAGGTGACCTATCCGCACCCGAAGCTCGAACCCATCCTCGAGCGCACGCTCGGCGTTCCGCTCTTCCAGGAGCAGGGGATGCGCGTGGCGATCGAGGCGGCCGGCTTCACCGCCGGCGAGGCCGACGCGCTGCGCAGGGCGATGGGGCACAAGCGCAGCCGCGAGCGGATGGCGGCGATCTGCGAGAAGCTCGTCGACGGGATGCGACGCAACGGAATCTCCGAGGACACGGCGCGCAGGATCTACAGCCAGATAAACGCCTTCGCCGACTACGGCTTCCCCGAGTCGCACGCGGCGAGCTTCGCGCTGCTCGTGTACGCGAGCGCGTACCTCAAGCACTACTACGCGCCCGAGTTCACCGCGGCGATCCTCAACGCGCAGCCAATGGGTTTCTACTCGCCGGGAACGCTGATCGAGGATGCGCGCCGCCACGGAGTGACCGTGCTCCCTATGGATGTGACGAAATCGCTGTACGACTGCACGCTGGAAGCGCGGACGGATGGGTCTCCCGATGGAGCTCCCGACAAAGCTCCAATGGTGCGGCTCGGGCTCCGCATGGTAAAGGGATTCGGCGCACGAGCGCGCGAGAAGCTGGAGCTGGCGCTGCGCGAGGGCGGGAGCTTTCAATCGATCGGTGATCTCATCGAACGCTCCGGGCTCGACCGGCGGGCATTGCGCGCGCTGGCCGATGCCGGCGCGCTCGACTCGCTGGTGGCCGACGAGCCGGTTCGCCGCCGTCGCCGCGCCGCCGTATGGCGGATGCTCGAGGAATTCCGTGGCGAGGCGGGCCCGCTCGCGCCGTTGCGACCCGTCATGCAGATCCCGCCCAGCGTACCCGCGCACTCGCCGCGCGAGATCACCGCCGCCGACTACCGGCTCACCGGCGTGTCGCTCAGCGGACATCCCATGCTGCACCTGCGCCATCTGCTAGCTCCCAACGGAGTGCGCACCGCGCGCGAGGTCCACGATCTCGCCGACGGCACTCGCGACGTGGCGGTGGCCGGAATCGTGATCTGCCGCCAGCGCCCGCCCACCGCCAAGGGCTTCGTCTTCCTCACGCTCGAGGACGAGACCGGGCTCGTGAACGTGATAGTCCCACCAAAGAGCTACGAGAAGCAGACGGAGCTCATCTCCACCGCGATGCTCATCCTCGTGCGCGGAACGCTGACGGTGGAGCAGACAGTGGTGAATCTGAGGGGCGAGATCTTCCGCGAGCTGCACGCCGATGTGGGCGCGGAGGGGGAGAGGGGACACGACTTCCACTGAAGGACGACATCGTTCACCATCACGCGCGTCACCCGGACGAGGATGTGACCGCCACCGACGAGGGAGTAGTCAGCCCGTTCCGGAGCAGCCCCCGACGATCGGGTGGGCCGGAGTAAGTGACTGCCAATCAATGACCTCTGACTAGCCACGAGGAGCCAGCGCATGAACTATCAACTTGATATTTTTTGATAGTTTACTGATAATTACAAGGTCGCTCGAGCCCTTTCCGAGGTTCCGATGAAGATTCCGGTCCGCCCACCGCCAATCGATGAGCTCATCAATGTCGTCGTGCGGACCGACCTGGAGCCGAATGCGTTCCAGCTCGTGTTTCAGGGCGGCCATGGCCCGGCTCCGCACGGCAAGTACTATCACTGGGACCGATTCCGTCACATCGAGACGCCAGCGGGATTGACTCCCGAGCAATACTGGCTCGCTGTCAAGCTCGCGCGACGCCAGCTATACCGTCCTTTCTCGCTGCGAGACGGGGAGGGAGACCCGTTCCAATTCGCTCTACCTCCGCTGGCCCTGGAGATGCTCCATTACGTGGATCGGCACGCTAGCGGAATAATCGGTGCACCGGCGCAGGTCACGAATCCAGCCACGCAGGCGACGTACCTTCTAAAATCGATCGCCGAGGAATCCATCCGGTCCAGCCAGTTGGAAGGCGCGTCCACCACGCGCAGAGTGGCGAAGGACATGATCCTGGAGGGGCGAACCCCCCGCACCCGCAGCGAGCGGATGATCATGAATAACTTCGCCGCAATGCAGCGTGTGAGGCAGATTCGGAACGAGCCGCTCACTCCGGATCTGGTCCTGGCCATCCAGGCTACTTTGACGAATGGCACACTGGATGTTCCAGACGGCGCCGGGCGGTTGCGGAGAGCGGACGAAGACATTCACGTCGAGGATGAGACCGGGACGACTCTGCACATCCCGCCGCGAGCCGAAGAGCTGCCCGCGAGAATGAAAGCGCTCTGCAGATTCGCGAACGGTGAGGACACTCAGGAATTCATCCATCCGGTCGTGCGCGCCATACTCGTGCATTTCTGGCTCGCCTACGACCACCCGTTCGTCGACGGAAATGGTCGCACGGCACGCGCGCTCTTCTATTGGTCGATGGCACACGAGGGATACTGGCTGGCAGAATACGTGTCGATATCGCGTATCCTGAAGCGCGCACGTGCGCAATACGCACGATCATTCCTCCATACCGAGACAGACGAGAACGATGCGACCTACTTCCTGCTCTACCAGCTGCAGGTACTGAAACGCGCCATCCGTGACTTGCATGCTTACCTGGATCGGAAGGCGAGCGAGATCCACGATGCGGAGCTTCTCATGCGCCGCTCATCGACGCTCCGCGGCATGCTAAATCACAGACAGCTCGACCTTCTGACTCATGCCCTCAAGAACCCCTACACCACCTATACCATCGAGTCGCACCGGCGTGCACACCAGGTAGCGTACGGCACCGCGCGCAAGGACCTCCTCGACCTCGCGCGCCACCGGCTCCTCAGGAAGGCGAAGCGTGGGCGCGCATTCGCATTCGTGGCGCCCGATGATCTTCGCGTGCGTCTCTCTGGCGCAGCACGCTGACCCATCCGAACGGGTCATACATTCGCTATCCGTTCCTCTCTCCAGAGGAGCTGCGCGTTCACAGCCACGATGATGGTACTGAGCGACATCAGCACCGCGCCCACGGCCGGCGAGAGAACGATTCCCCACGGCGCCAGCACTCCCGCGGCCAGCGGGATCGCCACGATGTTGTAGCCCGCCGCCCACCAGAGGTTCTGCACCATCTTCCTGTAGCTCGCGCGCGAGAGCTCGATGATGCGCGGCACGTCGCGAGGATCGCTGCGCACGAGCACGATGTCGCCCGCTTCCACCGCCACGTCGGTGCCGGCGCCTATGGCCACGCCCACGTCGGCGGTCGCGAGCGCCGGCGCATCGTTCACTCCGTCGCCCACCATCGCGACGCGCTTCCCTTCCCGCTGCAGCCGCTGGATCTGCGCCGCCTTCTCTTCCGGCAGCACCTGCGCGAGCACCGTGTCGATCCCGAGGGCGCGCGCCACCGCATCGGCCACGGCGCGCGAGTCGCCGGTCATCATCACCACCTCGATCCCGGCATCGTGCAGCCGGCGCACCGCCTCCGCCGACTCCGGACGTACCGCGTCGGCCACCGCGAACGCCGCGAGAACATCACGCCGCTCCAGCAGATAGACCACGCCCTCCCCTCGCCCCGCCGCCTCATCGGCGAAGCGCTCGAGCTCCGGCGACGGCGCGACATCGAAGCTCGCGAGCAGGTTCGGACCTCCCACCGCGAGCTGCCGCCCTTCCACGGTGGCGCTGACTCCGCGTCCGGCGATGGCCCGAAAGTCGCCGGCCGCCGGCACGCCGAGCCCGCGCTCCGCTGCGCTTCCAACGATCGCCCGCGCTATCGGATGCTCCGCGTCGCGCTCCACGGCGGCCGCGAGACGAAGCGCATCGTCGTCCGCGATGTCTCCTTCCGTCAGCATCGCCACGACGCGATGCTCGCCGATGGTGAGCGTTCCGGTCTTGTCGAACACCACGCTGGTGAGATTCCGCGCGTCCTCGAGTCCGCGCCGGTCGCGCACGAGGAGTCCCGAACGCGCGCCGAGCGTGGTGGAGATGGCGAGCACCAGAGGCACGGCGAGGCCGAGTGCGTGTGGACACGCTATCACCAGTACGGTGACGAGTCGCTCGATCGCGGTGGCGGCTCCCGCGCCCACCGCGAGCCACGCTACGAGCGTGATCAGGCCGGCGCCGAGCGCTATCAGCGTGAGCCAGAACGCCGCACGGTCGGCGAGCGTCTGCGCGCGTGACTTCGAGCTCTGCGCCTGCTCCACCAGCCGCATGATCCCGGCGAGCGCGGTCCGCTCTCCCGTGCCGGTGACCCGCACGCGGAGCGAGCCCGCCCCGTTCACCGTTCCGGCGATGACCTGGTCGCCTTCACGTTTCGCGACGGACGCGGACTCTCCGGTGATGAGCGCTTCGTTCACCGAGCTCTCGCCCGAGCGGACCACGCCGTCGGCCGGCACGGCGGCACCGGGTCTCACGAGCACCAGATCTCCTTCGCGCAGCTCGACGACTGGCACTTCCTCGACGTGCTCGCCCTCGCCTTCACCGTGCACGCGGACCGCGCTGTTCGGGAGCAGCTTCGCCAGCTCGCCGAGCGCTCCCTCGGCGCGCGAGATGGAGCGCATCTCGAGCCAGTGGCCGAGGAGCATCACGGTCACCAGCGTCGCGAGCTCCTCCCAGAGCGGCATTCCCGGGAAGCCGAGCGTGACGACGGCGCTGAACACGAACGCCACGCATATCGCCAGCGTGATGAGCGTCATCATCCCCGGAAGCCGAGCGCGCAGCTCGCGCACCGCTCCCCGGATGAACGGGACGCCACCGTAAAGGAATACCGCGGTACCGAAGAGGGCGGGAATCCAGCGGGAACCGGGAAAGCCGGGAGCCGTGTAACCGAACGTGTTCTGGAGCATGTGACCCCAGACGAGCGTCGGGATCGTCAGGAGGAGCGAGATCCAGAATTTGTCACGGAACATCGCCACGCTGTGCCCGGCGTGGGCATCGTGGGCCGCGTGCGCATCCCGCGTGCCGTGCGCACCATGCGCGTCGTGCGTGGCATGCGCGTCGTGTGCGACGTGCACCCCATGCGCGTCGTGTGTGGCATGCGCGTCGTGCGCATGGTGCCGCGCGTGCTCTTCGTTCACGACGCGATCCGATTCACTACGGCGATCGTGGCCGTGCACGATGCGCCGATGACGGGTGATCCATCTGCATCATCTCGTGTCCCCCGTGGCCACGATCCTCCGCTCCATGCATGGACATCGCTGCGGGACGAAAGCGCAGATACACCGCGAAGCCGGCCGGTGTTCGAGTGCCGTATGCGCCACGCAGCGCTTCGGGGAGAAAGGCAACCGACCCACGCGCGCCCAACCCCATCGTTCCGCCCGCCAATTTCGCAATCTCGCGGACGTAGCCGAGCGCGATCGAGCCGATGCGAAACCGCGTGTCACTCTCATCCGCGCCCGCGCCTGGCAAACCGAGGTCTGAATGCAACGCGGGCTCCACCACGAGCTCCTCCGCACTCTTCTCGACATACTCCGCGCGCCCGAAAAGTGTGTTGCGGTCGTCGAGCTCGATGCTGGTCTCGGCCAGGACGCTGTTCGACAAGGTGGCTCCCGCGTGCTCGTTGCCTCCGTAGATCACCGCGCTCGACCAGCGACCCGAGTGACCGATCATCCGCTCGTGCAGGACGGAGCCGGTGATGCGCCGTACCGACTGCTCCGGGTGCAGTTGCTCGGGACTGGCCAGATACGCGTATGACCCGCTCACGCTCCACGCGGGCGACGGACTCACCGTGATGCGCCCGGCGTACGAGTCGAGTCTTCTGCCGCCATAATCGAAGTCGGTTCTGTTCTCATCCGGTTCGCGTCCGTTGAATATCGAGCCCTCCACCTTCACGTGCCTGGTGAGTATTCTAGCGGTGACCACGCCGAAGGAGATGTGCGTGGCGTCCTGCCAGTGATGTCCCAGCGGCGCGAATGGATCGTCGGCGGCGGAAGGACGGTGCGGGAAGGCGACCGGCCCCGCGGCCGGTTCCCCTACGGGAGCGACATAGAGCTGCAGCGCCACGGTCTTCGAGAGCGGGCGCTCGTACACGGCGGCCAGCTCCATGAAGAGGTCGTGAGGATGCTGCCGATCGTGCAATGGGCGTCCGCGATACGCCTCGCCCGACTGCAGCAGCAGTGGGTAGCCACGGGCGCTGACCGTCCACGGCTCGAGGCTGAGCATCGCTCGCAGTTCCATGCGCCCGGCGCCGAGCGCGCGGCTCGCGCCGAGCATCCCCCAATTGATGCTGCCGAGCTGCGAGTCCCCCCGATCGCTTCCCTGCTGATCGTACTGGACGTACGCTACGCCGTGGAGCATGAGATTCCAGCGGCCCGCACGGAACATGCTCGCGTACATCGGCGCCAGGTCGGGCAGCCAGCTCGTGCCCGATCCAACGCGCGTCATTGGCGGGCCGAGCACCGATGATTCGTCCGCCGGAGGACGGCTGACCGGATGATGCTGCTGGGCGCTCAGCGTCGTGGCAGTCGCCGCGAGCAGGAAGCTCGTGACCATGGCGACTGCGAGCACGATGAGAGACGGAATCATCCCCGCAAGCTAAGGCGGGACGCTTGCCGGCGTGGATGCCCCGCTTCGTGCTGACTCGCTCTACCTACTGTCTCCGCCGCCTCGTTCCGCGCCGTCCGCGCGATTTCTCTCGCAGAAGCAGAAGTCCGAGCAGGAGCGCACCAGTCCCCATCATGGCGAAAGCGGGGAGCAGCGATGCGGTCTTCGCCGGAACGAGTCCTTCCTCGCGGGCGTCGCGCGCCGACATCGGCGGCATGTACGCCGCCCTGTGCGCGGGATCTCCAATTGAACGCTGGCCGCTCGGCGTTCTCGAGTCAGCGAGCGACGTCGGTACCGTCGCGCCGGCCATGGAGGAGGTGGTGTCGGACGACGAATCCGCGAGTGGGCCAAGGGCGCCGGTGGACACCGCGAGAGTGGGAGCCGCGCCTGGTGCTGCCGCGCCTGCAGGCCAAGGGAATCTGGACGGCGCCGGAAACACGCGGCTACGGCTGGTAGCGGCCATCGTCCGGTCGCGCCGCCGCAGCGGGCCGCCGGGTTGGACATCCGGTCAATCGAACAAGTGGGAAGAGAGCAAGATGCGCGGTGAGTTTGCCGACAAGGTGATCTGGGTGGTGGGGGCGTCGGGCGGGCTGGGCAGTGCCGCGGCGCGCGCTTTTCTCAAGGCGGAGGGCAAGGTGGCGCTGTCGGGCCGCA
>Ga0182744_1002746_pt1 | contig 14192 bp, 10 predicted proteins | sample eDN3rd30CKraftMG_FD_128525 | JGI IMG/M metagenome (GOLD analysis project Ga0182744, IMG submission 128525) | Enriched Miracle-Growth compost microbial communities from Emeryville, California, USA - eDNA 3rd pass 30_C Kraft MG (version 2) (version 2) ...
ATCGTCATCCTGTCCATCGTCCACCCCACCATGTCCGTTGTTCGACGGGGCTATCATGACGTCATCTTGTTGAACCGCCGATGAGCGCACGGACATCCGGAGTCCGTTCGGGACCGCGCCTGCCGGCGCATGGCGCACCGGCCCGCCTCTGCCCGGCCACCCGACGATAGCCGCCTGGAGTCCGTCCCGTTCAGGTGGAGCACAGGCCGGTTCAATATGAACAGGGCAGATTCCATGGGTGGCGGGTGGAAGAGCGGACTCTCAGGCCGTGCGGAAGATCGCCGCCGCCGCATCGATCGCGGCATAGGCGGCCGCCATGTCGGGCGTCTCGTTCTCGTCGCCGAATCCGAAATAATCGTCCGGCCCCAGCGGCTGCACCACGATCCCGTCGCGCCGCGCCAGCACGGTCAGCCCATTGTGGTAGACACCATATTGCACGTCCCGCTGCGGCAGCAGCCAGGCGATCTGCCCGCGCACCGGCACGAGGCTGTCGTCGCCGAACAGCGCCCGCGCGGCATATCCCGTGCAATTGATGATCGTGCGCTCCCGGATCTCGCGCAGGTCGCGCACGCCGGCGAAATCGGCATGGACGAACCGGCCGCCTGCCGCCTCGAACTCCATTTCCAGCAGCCGGCAATAGGATGCGACGTTGAAGGTCATCGCCGAGGAGCGCCGCACATAGGGCGCCGCGAACGGGTTCTGCTCGGCCGGCAGCACCTCGGAGCGCGGCGTCAGGTCGCGCGTGCGCGATTCGAGTTCCAGGAATTCCGGGCGCTGCGGTCCCTCCGGCTCGGTGCGCGCCACGCGCTGCCCCGGCGGCAGGTCGAAGAGCGAATAGCGGTCGGTCCACTCGACCGGATTACCCGCCACGCCCAGATAGCTCTGGTGCATGGCGTAGCTGGCACGTGCCGCCCCTTCCCACCAGTCGCCGAAATCGGGCCGCACGCCGTCGACCATCGCGATCCGCGAGGAGGGCGTCCATGTCCCCGTCGCATAGGCCGAGCGCACATGGGGGAAACGCTCCTTGGCATAGATGGTCACCTGCGCGCCCATGCGCTGCGCCGTGATGGCGCTGGTGAGGCCGATCGCCCCCGCGCCGATCACCGCGATCTCGCGCGCGCCCGTCGCCAGCGCCAGCGGCACCGCCTGCTGCGCCGAACCCCAGCTCAGCGACCAGCCGCTGCCACCATGGCCATAATGATGGATCACCTGCTTGCCCTGCACCCGCTCCGCCTCGATCCGCGGCCCCGCCGCGCGGAACGGCCGCAGGCAGACGGTCACGCGATACATGCGGTCCCGCCGCGCCAGGATCGGCCGAATCGGGTCGGGAGCGGCGAACCGCGCGAGCTGCGCCTTGAGCCGTCCGGGCAGGATCAGCGCGGAAGCGCCGGCGCCCGCGATCAGGCTGCGCCTGTCGAGCATGCATGTCTCCTCACCTGGGTCGCGCATAGGCCCCTGATGGCGCAGGCCGCCCCAAATGAAAAGCGGCGCCCGTGCCTAATCGCCCGGACGCCGCTCCTGTCATGTCATGCCACCGGACCGCTCAGGCCAGCGCCGCCTTCAAATCCTCTGCAAGGTCGGTTTTTTCCCATGGGAAGGCGTCGCCTTCTGGGGTGCGGCCGAAATGGCCATAGGCGGCGGTCTTGCGGTAGATGGGCTTGTTGAGGCCGAGATGCGTGCGGATGCCGCGCGGGGTGAGCCCGCCCAGCTTGGCGATCCGGCCGATGGCGGTCTCGATTGCATCGTCGCCCACCGTGCCGGTGCCATGCGTGTCCACATAGAGCGAGAGCGGCGCGGCCACGCCGATCGCATAAGCGAGCTGGATGGTGCAGCGCTTGGCCAGACCCGCCGCCACGATGTTCTTGGCCAGATAGCGCGCGATATAGGCGGCCGAGCGGTCCACCTTGGTCGGGTCTTTCCCTGAGAAGGCGCCGCCGCCATGCGGCGCCGCGCCGCCATAGGTGTCCACGATGATCTTGCGGCCGGTCAGGCCCGCATCGCCGTCCGGTCCGCCGATCTCGAAGCTGCCGGTCGGGTTGATGTGATAGACCGTCGCCTCGCTGAGCAGCGCCGCCGGGATCACGTCCGCCACCACGCTCTTCACATAGGCCTTGAGCGTGGCTTCCTTCTCGCCCGCATCATAGCCCGGCGCATGCTGGGTCGAGACCACGATCGCCGTGCAGGCCACGGGCTTCCCATTCTCGAACCGCAACGTCACCTGGCTCTTGGCGTCCGGCTCCAGGAAGGGCGCCGCGCCCGAATGCCGGTCCGCCGCCATGCGCTCCAGGATCTTGTGGCTGTAGTAGAGCGTCGCCGGCATGAGGTCGGGCGTCTCGTCGGTCGCGAAGCCGAACATGATGCCCTGGTCGCCCGCGCCTTCATCCTTGTTGCCGCTCGCGTCCACGCCCTGCGCGATATGCGCGCTCTGGCCGTGCAGATGGTTCTCGAAGGTCAGCGTCTCCCAGTGGAAACCGTCCTGCTCATAGCCGATCTCCTTGACCGTGCGCCGCACCGTCGCCTCGATCTCCTCCAGCGCGCCGGGCGCCCACGCCCCGTCCTCATATACGCCCTTGCACCGGATCTCCCCGGCCAGCACCACCAACTGCGTCGTGGTCAGCGTCTCGCACGCCACACGCGCCTCCGGGTCCTTCCCCAGAAACAGGTCCACAATCGCATCGCTGATCTGGTCCGACACCTTGTCAGGATGCCCCTCCGACACACTCTCCGACGTGAATAAATAACTACCGCGCATGGGATGTCCTTCTTTCCGGCAATGGGGTGAAATGGTGAAGGGGAAGGGCGGCGCGCCTAGCGAAGCCGTTCGATGATATAGCTCTCGTCGTTGAACCACAGCTCGCCATTCTTGCGCAGCACTTCGCGCGTGGCGTCGAGATAATTGCTGTTGCTCATCGCGCGGGCGAGCCGCTCGTCGTCGATCTGCGCCACATAGGTGGCCGCGTTCCAGGCGGCGAGCAGGGTGGACGTGCCGATCGAGGCGCTCTCATTGTCGATCTCGTGCGGCAGCGTGTGCATCTCGTAGCGGAACAGCGCGTCGCGATTGGGCAGGGGATCGAAGCGGAAGCGTGCGGCCTCCTCGCCCAGCGCATCGCGCGTCGCATCGAGCAGCTCGCGGCGCGAGGTGGTGAACGGGTCCTCGCCGGGCCAGATGCGCTGCACGATCTCGATGCCGGGATCATTGCCGGCCGAATGGATGCCGAGCAGCCGGCCGCCCTGCCCCAGCGCCCGCGCCAGCGGCGCCAGCACGCGCCGCGCCTTGAAGTCCGTCCGGGCGCGCAGGCGGAAGGGCTGGCTCGCCAGCGCCAGGTCGAAATCGGCGCGCGGCGCATCCTTGCGCGGGATCACCTGGTCGAGCAGGAACTTGCAGTCCTGGCGGTAGAGGATGACGGTCGCGGGCGTCTCCGGGATCATGCTGCCGGTCTTGTCGCTGACCTTGGTGCGCCAGTTCTCGGCGAGGAAGGGCTGGAGTTCCAGGATCTGCCGCTCGAACTCCGCCGTGGTCGAACCCTGCAGCGCGACCTCCTTCCAGACCATCGCTTTCGCTGCCTCGGGATTGGAGGGCTGCAGCCAGGGCGCGTCGGCATAGGAGATGTTGGTGAAGGCGAACACCATCTCGGGATGCTCGAGGAAGCGGTCCGGCATCTTATCGAGCGTGAGGCGCACATCCTCCAGGCTGATCTCTTTGCCGGCGATGAAGAAGGGGAAGCGCTCGAACTTGCGGTGCATGGCGCGCAGCACACGGGCGAGCACGGTGCCGTCGCCCATGCCGGCATCGAAGAAGCGCACGGCCGGCGGGCGGGGGGAGAGGGCATCCAGCTCCTTCTCGACCCGCTCGGAGACGATCCATTTCTCCGAACAGGTATTCACGAACATCAGATATTTCTGACGGTTGTCGTAGAAGCGGAAGTTCTGCTCCGGCTGCGCCTCGGCGCCTGGCACCGACTCCCTGGGGGCGGGTGCCGCCTCGATCTTCACGCTCTCCTTGGCCGTCATAGCTCCAACTCCATTGCCGGCGCGTCGCTGCGTCGCCGGATCATCTTATTGGACGGCAACATCCCCATGGCGCCGCGAGCGGTAAACCACATTCGGTCCCACCATTCAGGATGGGCGACTGCCCACAGGGTCTTGGTGAAAAGTCAAGCGGTTGCTCTTGGTTGTTCGCGCGTGAGGAAATCACGTAATGAATTCAGAGCGCTATCTGGTGACCCCTACGGGAATCGAACCCGTGTTTCAGCCGTGAAAGGGCCGCGTCCTAACCGCTAGACGAAGGGGCCATCCATGTCGGAACGCCGCTGGCGGCCCGATTTTCAGGTCCGGCGCCTATGCCGTGCACCGTCCTTCGAGGCAAGGGCTAAAAATGCGCCGGATCGCGGTGGTGCCGAAAAAGGACCGATCAGGCGCGTGGCAGGGCCAGGCGGATCAGGGCGCCGCCCTCGGCTGCGTCGCGCACCTCGATCGTGCCGTCATGCGCGATGGCGATCTGCCGGGCGAGGTTGAGGCCGACGCCGGTGCCGTTGGCGCGGGTGGTGAAGAAGGGCAGGAAGATGTCGTGGCGCAGCGCGGGCGGGACGCCGGGGCCGCAATCCTCCACCTCGAGCAGCACGGCCTGCCCATAGGGCTTCAGGCGCAGGGTGATGTGCGGTGCGTCGGTGTGGCCCTCCATCGCCTGCCGGGCGTTGCGCAGCAGGTTGATGACCACTTGCGCGAGCAGGTCCGGGTCCGCGTCCACCGGCAGGTCCCGCGGCTCGACGATCAGCATGATCGGCACCTCGGCCGCTTCCGCCGCGAAGATGCGGACCAGCTCTTCGGCCCAAGGGCGCGCGAGGAAGCGCTGGCGCCGCACCTCGGGCGAGCGGGCGATGGCGCGATAGGCCTCGATGAAATGGGAGAGGCCCGAGGCACGGCGGGCGAGCGCGACGACGGCGGCGCGGGCATCGGCGATGCGCGGCTCGGCGGCGAGGTCCGGCGCCTGGAGCAGCCCCGCCGCGGTCTCCGCCAGGGAGGTGACGGGGGTCAGCGAATTGAGGATCTCATGGGTGAGCACGCGCACCAGATCGGTCTGGGCGGCGGCCTCCACCGCATTCAGCATGCCCTGCACGGGCTGGACAGTGACGACGCTGGTGCGGCGGCCCAGCCGGTCCAGGCTGGCCTGACGGACCAGCACATTCTGCGGCATGCCGTCGAGCGCGATCAGCAACATGGTCTCGCCCGATCCGCCCTCGGCGAGCTGGCGCGCCAGCGTGGCGCTGTAACGGGCATAATCCTCCGCGCGGGCACCCTCCACATCGCGGAACAGGCGGCGCGCGGCCTTGTTGGCGGGCGTCACCTGCCCCTCCGCATCCACGGTGAGCAAGGCGATCGGCATGTCGTCGACCAGCGCCTCCAGGAAACGCAGCTCGCCCGTCATCGCCTCCTGCCGCGCATGGGCGCGCGCCATGGCGGCGTCCAGCGCCTGGCCCAGCTCGCCGAAGCCGGCGCCTCGCTCCAGCCCGAAGCGGGTCGCGCTGTCGCCGAAGCGCAGCGCCTCGATGAAGCGCGCCACCGTGCGGTTGGTCTGGCGGACATGCAGCCATAGGCCCGCCGTCGCGCCGGCCACGCCGAGCAGGGCAACGATCCGCCCTGCGCCCAGCCCCGGCAGCATGAAGGCGCCGACGCTGGCGGCCAGCGCCGCGCCCAGCAGGGCGACCCAGCCCGCCAGCACGAGCGTGAAGCGGCGATCAGAGCCCATGTTTTTCCATGCGCCGATAGAGCGCCGCGCGGGAGAGGCCCAGTTCGGCCGCCGCCAGCGAGATGTTGTAGCCATGCTTGCGCAGGGCTTCCTCGACCATGCGCTTTTCCGTCCGGTCGAGATTGAGGTCGGCGGTTTCGGCGGGTGGCGGCACGGCGGGCGCGGTCACCGGCACGCGCGGCGCGCCGGCGCTCAGCGGGAAATCGTCTGGCTGGAGCGGGCCGCCGTTCGAGAGGATCACCGCGCGCTCGACGGCATGGCGCAGCGCGCGGACATTGCCGGGCCAGTCATGCGCCGTCAGCGCGTCGCGCGCCGCCTCGCTCAGCTCGGGCGGCGGCCGGTCGTAGCGCCGCGCGTAGAGGGCGAGGAAATGCGCGACGAGCAGGGGAATGTCCTCGCGCCGCTCGCGCAGCGGCGGCAGGTCGATCTCGACAGTGTTGAGGCGGAACAACAGGTCCTGTCGGAAATGCCCCTCGTCGGTGAGGCGGTCGCGGCTCATATTGGTCGCGGCGATCACGCGGATGTCCACCGGCACCGGCTTGTTGGCGCCCACTGGTGTCACCTTGCGCTGTTCGAGCGCGGTCAGCAGCTTGGGCTGGAGGTGCAGCGGCAGATTGCCGATCTCGTCCAGGAACAGCGTGCCGCCGTCCGCCGCCTCGATCCGGCCGACGCGGTCAGCGCGCGCATCGGTGAAGGCGCCTTTCACATGGCCAAACAGCTCGGAATCGATCAGCTCCTCAGAAATGGCGCCCAGGTCCACCGTCACCATCGCCCGCTCGGCGCGCAGCGAGGCACGGTGCAGGGCGCGGGCGACCAGTTCCTTGCCGGTGCCGTTCTCGCCCAGGATCAGCACATTGGCGTCGGTCGGTCCCGCGCGCGCGATGAGACTGTGGACCCGCGCCATGGCCGGCGCGTCGCCGAGCAGCGGTGTCTCGCCGGTGCCGGAGCTGGCGACCGTGGCCACCTTGCCGCGCTCGGTCGAGACCGCCGATCGGGAGCGGCGCAGCATGGCGGCGGTGCGCACCGTGGCGAGCAGCCGCTCGTTCGCCCAGGGCTTGGAGACGAAGTCGGTCGCGCCGCGCTTCATGGCCGCGACGGCGATCTGCACGCCGGCATGAGCGGTGATCATCACCACGACCAGATCGGGATCCGCGAGCAGCATCCGATCCAGCCAGGCGAGGCCCTCGGCGGCGTCGGTGGCGCCGCGCGCGAAGTTGGCGTCGAGCAGCACGACCTCGGGCTTGCGGGCGAGCAGCGGCATCGCCTCCTGCGGCGCGCGGACGGTGACGACCTCGGCGAACAGGCCCCGCAGCAGCATGCGCGCCGCCATGAGGATGTCCTCGTCATCGTCGACGACGATGCAGAGATCGAATTCGCTGCTGCGCTCCATCTGTCCGTTCCCATAAGGTGACTGTGCGATTTCGGACAATCAAAATGCGTGCCAGTTCGCCAGCCTCATGGATTTGCGCGAAAAATCGAAACTGGCACGGCTCATGCTCCATGGATCATGCCCCTAGGGCAACCGCAACGCGAAGAGCCGAAAGGAACGCTCCCATGGACAAGAAACGCAGCAGCATCCTCGCCGTCCTGGCGATGCTGTCCCTGCTGTTGCTGGGGCTGCGCGGGACGGGAGGCGATCGCCCGCTGGGGCTCGATCTGGACATCGGGCAGGAGCGCACGCGCATCGTGCTGACCGCCGCCGTCATCCGGCTGGCGTTCGATTTCGAACACCAGCGTCCGAAAACGGACAGTGGGCGGGGCGGTTTCTCGTGATCGGACGGGACATTGTCGCACGCGCGGTGAATGGCATGAAGCTTGCGACCAGCGGCGGCATGAGCATCGTGCGGATCAGGACGGACAGGAAAGAGGATGCGCCCGCCAGCCCAGCGAGCGGCAGCGGCATGGACCAGGCGGTGGAAAACCGCCGCCTGCCCGCGCGGTTCAAGTGGATCGGCGGCGCGGTGGCGCTGGCGCTGCTCGGCGCCGGCTTCTGGTGGTTCGCGCCGAGCGGATCGAGCCAGACGGTGCAGAGCGCCCAACTCGCCATCTCGGAAGTGAAGCGCGGCACGTTCGACGATTTCATCCCCCTGCGCGCCAGGGTGACGCCGCTGCTCACCGTGTTCATCGATTCCCTGGAGGGCGGCCGCGTCGACAGGATGCTGGTCGAGGATGGCGCGGCGGTCCGCAAGGGACAGCTCATCGCCGTGCTGTCCAATGCCGATCTCCAGCTCTCCACGCTGCGCGACCAGGCGGAAGTGGAGCAGCAGATCAACGCGATGCGTAGCCAGGAACTGGCACTGGCCCAGACCCAGCTCGCCGACGAGCGCGCCGTGCTCGAATCCCGCCTCGCCATGGAGAAGGCGAAACGCCAGCTCCACCTGGAATCGCCGCTCGCCGAGCAGGGCTTCGTCTCGCGGCGGCAGTTCGCCGACACGCAGGACCAATATGATTTCGAGGTGCGGCGGGCCGCCGTGCTGCGCCGCACCCAGCAGTCCAACACCCAGATGCAGGGCCGCCAGCTCGCCCAGCTGCGCGAATCCGTGGAGTCGCTGCAATCCAGCCTGCAACTGGCGCATATGAACCTGGAGGCGCTCAACCTGCGCGCGCCGGTGGACGGCCAGCTCTCGGGCTTCAACATCCAGGTCGGCCAGTCGCTCCAGCGCGGCGAGCGCATCGGCCAGATCGATTCCCCCGGCCACAACAAGCTGCAAGCCGGCGTGGACGAATTCTACCTCGGCCGCGTCTCGCTGGGCCAGCGCGCCGCCGTCGACTGGGGCGGCAAGCATTACACGGCCCGCGTGACGAAAATCTATCCGCAGGTGCAGAACGGCCAGTTCCAGGTCGACCTGCAGTTCGTCGGCGCCGAGCCGGAGCAGATCCAGCGCGGCCAGAGCCTGCAGGCGCGGCTGACGCTCAGCGATCCCACCCCGGCGCTGCTCCTGCCGGCCGGCGGCTTCTACAACGACACGCAGGGCGCCTGGGTGTTCGTGGTCGCGCCGAACGGGCGCAGCGCGGAACGGCGCAACGTGCGGCTCGGCCGGCGCAACAGCGATTATATCGAAGTGCTCGACGGCCTCAGCCCCGGCGATCGCGTCATCACCTCACCCTATACCGGCTACACCGACAAGAGCCGCCTCGACCTCGCGAAATGAAAGGACACCCCATGATGCTGCGCATGCGCGACCTCTCCCGCGTCTACCGCACCGATACGGTGCAGACGACGGCCCTCGACGCCATCGACCTGGACATCGCCACGGGCGAGTTCGTGGCGATCATGGGGCCTTCGGGCTGCGGCAAGTCCACCCTGCTCAACATGATCGGCATGCTCGACAGTCCCACGGGCGGCTCTTACCTGTTCGACGGGCAGGAGGTCGCCGGCCTCTCCGAGACGAAGCTGGCGGTGGTACGCAAGGAGAATATCGGCTTCATCTTCCAGAGCTTCAATCTGGTCGATGAACTCTCCGTGCGCGACAATATCGAGCTGGCGCTGCTCTATCACAAGGTGGCGCCCTCCGAGCGCAAGGCGCGCGTCGAGGCGGTGATGGACCGGGTCGGCATCGCCCACCGGGCCAGGCATTTCCCCAGCCAGCTCTCCGGTGGCCAGCAGCAGCGCGTTGCGGTCGCCCGCGCGCTCGTCGCCGAGCCCAAGCTCATCCTGGCGGACGAGCCGACCGGCAATCTCGACACCCAGCATGGCGAGGAAGTGATGCGTATGATCCAGCAGCTCAATACCGAGGGCTCGACCATCGTCATGGTGACACACTCGCCCGCCCATGCCGACTATGCGGGGCGCATCGTCAACATGCTCGACGGGCGCATCCTGCAGGAGCGCCGCCGCGCGGCGTGAGGGAAGACGGGATCGGAACGGGAAGGACGCAGCCATGTGGCGCAACTATCTGACGGTGGGCCTGCGGGCCTTGGCCAAGAACAAGGTCTATGCCTTCATCAACATCTTTGGCCTGGCGATCGGCATCGCCGCCTGCCTGATGATCCTGCTCTATGTGCGCTACGAGAGCAGCTATGACGACTGGCTGCCGGACAATGACCGGGTGTTCCAGTTCCAGAGCAGCTATCGCAGCCCGTCCAGTTTCGACAGCTTCGAGAACCAGGGCGTGCCCTATGTCACCAAGGCGGCGCTCATCAAGGATTTCCCCCAGATCGAGCACGCGATCTATGTGGGCGGCGGCGTCAACGTCACGGTCATCAAGGACGGGCAAGCCTATTCGCCCGAGGACGCCTATCTGGTCGACGGCCCTTTCCTCGATGTGGTCGCGCTGCCGATGCTGCATGGCAATGACCGGGCGCTGTCGCGTCCCGGCACGGCGATCCTGAGCGAGAAGGAAGCGATCCGCTTCTTCGGCAAAAGTGATGTGGTCGGTCAGACGCTGAGCACCATCATCATGGGTGTGAAGGCCGACTATCGCATCACCGGCGTGTTCAGGGACCTGCCCAGGAACTCGCACATGGCCTTCGGCATGCTGCTGCGCGCGGACATGCCAAGCCTCTACGCGCAGGGCAACAACGAGGCCTTCCTCAACCGCTGGGGCTGGACCGCCGGCTGGGTCTACGCCAAGCTCAAGCCGGGCGTGGATGTCGCCGCGATCAACAGCCAGTTCGACGCGTGGAAGAAGCGCAACATCCCCGACGACACCACCAACGGCCAGCGCACGAACCAGGGCGACTATCGCACCTACGAGCTCGTCAACGTCCGCGACGTTCATCTCGGCAAGGCCCAGAACAGCGCGATGACGCCGGGCAACGACCGGACCACCATCATCACCTTCTCGGTGGTCGCCGTGATGATCCTGGCCATGGCGTGCATGAACTTCACCAATCTCGCCACCGCCCGCGCAAGCCAGCGGGCGCGCGAGGTGGCGCTGCGCAAAGTGCTGGGCGCCACCCGACCACAGCTCGTCGCGCAGTTCCTGGGCGAATCGATCCTCCTCACCGGCATCGCCACGCTGGTCGCGCTGGCTCTGGCGGAAATCGCGGTGCCATGGTTCGCCCATTTCCTCGATGCCGATCTCGAGCTGTGTTATTTCGGCGCCGGCGGGCTGCTGCTGCCGATCCTCGCGCTCGTGCTGGTGGTCGGCGCGGTGGGCGGCCTCTATCCCGGCCTCTATTTGTCGCGCTTCCAGCCGGCCCGCGTGCTCAAGGCGAACAAGTCGGCGTCCGAGGCCGAGGGGTCCGGGCGGCTGCGCGGCGTGCTGGTCGTGGTGCAGTTCGCGGTATCGATCGGCCTCATGGCCTGTACCGCCATCGTCTATGGCCAGACTCTCTATGCCCGCTCGCTCGATCCCGGCTTCAAGCGGGACGGGCTGCTGCAGGTCGCCGGCATCGGCGCCTCCAGCCTCACGGGCCGGCAGGACGCCCTGATCCAGCAGATCCTGGCGGTGCCCGGCGTGGAAGCCGCCGCGCGCACCGGCATCGGCGTCAACACCGGCAACCAGTCGAGCACCAGCGTCGGCGTGCCGGGCCATCCCGAGCCGATCGACATCGGCATATACAGCGCGGACGCCGCCTATTTCCCTACCATGGGCATCCGCACCGTCGCGGGCCGGATCTTCGACCGCAACCGGCCCATGGACGACATGACGCTGGCCGATCCCAACGATCCGGCCGCGCAGCGGGCGCTGAGCGCGCGCGGCGGCAATATCGTTGTCAACGAATCCGGCGTGCGGCGGCTAGGCTTCGCCCGCCCCGAGGAAGCCGTGGGCAAGGTGCTCGACTATGACCAGGGCGAGGAGGGAGGCGGCATCATGCGCCTCACCATCATCGGCGTGGTGGCCGATTCCCGCTTCCGCAGCGTGCGCACCCCGATCGAGCCGATCATGTTCTTCTTCGATACGAACAACACCAACTGGCTGGACGTGCGCTACAATGGCGATCCCGTGACGGTGCGCGCCGGCGTCGAGCGCGTCTGGCGCCAGTTCGCGCCGGAGGTCTCCTTCGAAGGCGAGTTCAGCGACGCGATCATGGCGCGCACCTATCAGCGCATCGATGCGCGGGCGCAGATGTTCGGCATGTTCGCGCTGCTCGCGGTGGTGATCGGCTGCCTCGGCCTGTTCGGCCTCGCCGCCTTCACGGCGGAGCGGCGGACCAAGGAGATCGGCATCCGCAAGGTGCTGGGCGCGGGCACCTTCGATATCGTGCGGCTGCTCGTGTGGCAGTTCACGCGGCCGGTGGTGATCGCCAACCTGATCGCCTGGCCCATCGCCTGGTGGGCGATGCGCGACTGGCTCAACCAGTTCGACGCGCGGATGCCGCTGGGGCCGACGCCTTTCCTGCTGGCCGGCCTGCTCGCGCTGCTGATCGCGGTGGTGACGATCGCCGCGCATGCGGTGCGGGTGGCGCGCACTAATCCCATAAAGGCGCTGCGCTACGAATGAGCGCGGCGCACCCGGCGGCGGCAGTCCCTTGCGCCGCCGCCGGGGAGTCGATTTGCGACATCGCGAAGAGCGATTTCGAGGCGGCACCGGCCCGCTCCCCGCCCGGCCCCCCATAGGATACTGGCGTTGGGAGGCCGGGCGGGGGAGCGGGCCGGTGCCGCCCTTAATCAAAACGCCAGATCGAAACCGAGCCTGATGCTGCGCGGCTGGAGCGGGGTGATCTGATTGCCGTCGCGCAGCAGGAAGGGTGAACCGAAGGCGAAGCGGTTGCCGCGCGTGTCGAGCAGGTTGGTGAGGGCCAGGCTGATGCTGCGCGTCTCGTCGCCGACCCGCAGCTCCAGGCCGCTGTCGACATAGTCGCCCTGGAGCTGGCCGAGGATCGGCCCGACCCCGAGGGTCGACTTGCCGACATAGCGGGCATAGCCCCGCACCAGCATGTCGAGGCGCTGCGTCAGGCCGGCGGCGTAGCTGAAGCCCAGCCGCGCGCTGGCGTCGGCGACATTGGGCAGGCGGCTGTAATCCTCGCCCCGGCCAGTCTTGTTCAGGGCGGCGGTGTCCGGTGCCTGGAGGATCCAGACGAAGGACGTGACCTTGCTGTCGTTGAGATACAGGGCCGCGTCGAATTCCAGCCCCGGCGCCGGCCGCCAGGCGCCGGAAAAGCCGACCGAGAATACGCGGCCGTCGCCGATGTTGGATGTGGTCGGGAAGCCGAAGCCGTCGATCAGGTCGGCCTGGATATCCTTCCAGCGGGTCCAGGCCACGCTGGCGGAGAGGTCGAAACCGGGGCCGCCATAGCGCAGGCCCCCTTCGGTCGTGTAGAGCCGGTCCCCCTCGAAACGCTGGATGAAATCGCGGCGCACCGCGATGCCGCCGGGCCGGAAGCCCTGCTGGTAGCGGGCGAAGAGGGTCAGCCGGTCATCGGGCCGGAAGGCGAGGGCGACCGAGGGCAGCAGCCGCGTCTCCGAGCGGCTGGTCTCGGCCTCGGGATCGACGCGCAGCGCCACCGCGCGCAGCACGTCCTGCGACCGCCCCGAAAGTCGCGAATGGGTCAGCCGCCCGCCGAAGGTGAGGACGAGGTCGCGCAGGGGCGAGACGGCCATTTCGCCATAGAGCGTGGCTTCGTTCACGCTGTTGCGGATGCCGGTCAGCGCGGATCGGAACGGACCGGACTGCATGTCGCGGTCGACGGTCGCCACATTGCGCAACAGGCTGGCGCCGATCAGCCAGCCCGTGCCGTTCTCGCCGCGCCGCGCCAGTCGCGCTTCGCCGGTGAGCATCGAAATATCCTCGCTCTGCCTGAAGCTCGCCGCCGCGGCCATGGCTGAGGGCGCGAAGCTGGGGTCCTCCGGCCGAGGCAGCGCTGGTCCCTCGAACTGCTCGAAGACATGCTGCTGCGCATAGCCCGCCGAGAGCGTCAGCTCGGTCGCGTCCCACTGCTTGCGCGCGACGAGGTCCGTCAGCCAGAAGCCGTTGCTGTAGGGCTGGGCGGTCGCGCTGGAGCGGCTGAGCCCGTCGCCGCCGCGCTCGGCATATTGGCTGTCCTCCCCCTTGATCCGCTGGCCGACGCCGCTCAGCATGAACGACCAGTCGTCGCCCGGCTCGTAGCGCAGCGCGGCGCGTCCGCCGATCGTGCGGACCTGGTTCACGTCCTTGAGGTCGCGGCCGGTGTCGTCGATATAGCCGCCATCGATCGCGCCGAAGGCGAGGGCGCGCAGGGCGAGCTTGCCTTCGGCCAGCGGCATGTTGAGGATCGCGCCGCCGTCGATGCCCGGCTGGCCGTGCTGGATGGCCTGTCCGCCAATCCAGGCCGTGCCGCCCGTCGACCAGAGGTCCGGCGCGCGCGGCACCACCCGCACCACGCCGCCCAGCGAGCCGGCGCCGTAGAGCGTCCCCTGCGGCCCCTCCAGCACTTCGATGCGGCCCACATCATAGAGGCGCAGGCTGGGGTCGGGCGCGCTGTAGGAGATGCGGCTGTTGCCCCAATATTGGCTCACCGTCGCCTGGGTCGGACCGATGAAGCTCGAATCGGCGATGCCGCGGATGAACAGCTTGTTGCG
>Ga0182744_1002747_pt1 | contig 14190 bp, 10 predicted proteins | sample eDN3rd30CKraftMG_FD_128525 | JGI IMG/M metagenome (GOLD analysis project Ga0182744, IMG submission 128525) | Enriched Miracle-Growth compost microbial communities from Emeryville, California, USA - eDNA 3rd pass 30_C Kraft MG (version 2) (version 2) ...
ACCGCCCGACCAGCGCCGACCAACGCCGATCCAGCGCCTGCAAACAGCGATCCAAGGCCGACCAACCCCAGTCCGAACCCCGACGAAACGGCTTGAACATGAATCTGCCGTTCAGGTTTGCGCAGGCCGTCACGCTTTCCTGGGGCATCCGCCGCGCCCTGATCGCGCTCCTCGCCGGCGCGTTCGGCGCATTGGCGATGGAGCCGTTCGCGCTCTGGCCGGTGCTGTTCGTCTCGTTCTCGGTGCTGGTCTGGCAGATCGACGGCATCGCCGCATCGGGCTGGCGCGGCGCGCTGAGCGGGTTCGGCATCGGCTGGTGCTTCGGCTTCGGCTATTTCCTCGCCGGCTTCTACTGGGTCGGCTACGCATTTCTCGTGGACGTCCAGACGTTTGGCTGGCTGCTGCCGTTCGCGGTGATCGGCCTGCCGGCGGGCATGGCCGTCTATATCGGGCTCGGCGTCGCCGCCGCGCGGTGGCTGTGGCTGCGCGGATCGGCGCGCATTCTGGCGCTCGCCGTCTGCCTGACCGCGGCCGAATGGCTGCGCGGCCACCTGTTCACCGGCTTTCCCTGGAATGCGTTCGGCTATGGCCTGACCGAATGGCTGCCGCTCGCGCAAGGTGCCTCGCTATTCGGCCTGTGGGGCCTGACGCTGCTGGCGGTCGCCGTGTTCGCCTCGCCGGCCGTGCTGTTCGACGAGCGCGCAGAAACGCCGCGGCCGTGGCTTGCGCCGGCGCTATCGGCCGCCGCGCTGATCGCGCTCGCCGCCTTCGGCGCCGTGCGCCTCGCGCAGACGCCGACGCAGTTCGTGCCGGAGGTGAAGCTGCGGATCATGCAGCCGAACCTGCCGCAGGACGACAAATTCAACTATTCCGCCAAGAACCGGGTGATGGAGCGCTATCTGGCGCTCTCCGATCGCGCGACCGGACCGCAACGGACCGGCGTCGCCGACGTAACCCACCTGATCTGGCCGGAATCGGCGTTCCCGTTTTTCCTGACGCGCGAGCCGGACATGATGGCGCAGATCGCCAACTTCCTGCCGCCCCAGACCGTGCTGATCACCGGCGCCGTGCGCGCCGCGACACCCAACGCGAACGGCCGCATCACGCGGGCCTACAACTCGGTCTATGTCATCGATCATGACGGCTCGATCCTGTCGATCTACGACAAGGTCCACCTGGTCCCCTTCGGCGAATACCTGCCGTTCCAGGACTTTCTCGAGCGTCATGGGCTCCTCGCGCTGACCAAGGTCCAGGGCGGATTCCTGGCCGGCGACCGCCACCGCATCTTCCCGGTGCCGCGCGCGCCGGACTTCCTGCCGCTGGTCTGCTACGAGGCGATTTTCCCCAACGAGGCCGTCCCCCACGACGGCGAGCGGCCGGGCTGGCTGATCAACGTGACCAACGACGGCTGGTTCGGGATCAGCACCGGCCCCTATCAGCACCTTCACCAGGCCCGCATCCTGGCGATCGAGGAAGGACTCCCACTCGTCCGCGCGGCCAATACGGGAATTTCCGCCGTGATCGACCCCGTGGGCAGGGTGATCGCCTCCCTGCCCCTCGGCAGCGAGGGCGTGCTGGACGCCGGGCTGCCCACTTCCCTCGAGCCCACCGTCTACGTCCGGCTTGGTGATCGGCCCGTCACCGTGATAGGGATCGTTATTATAATACTAATCGGTATTCGGCACCGGCACGCGCCTCTAGGTAGCGCGTCGTGATATAGGGTGCCATATTACGTGCGTTCATAACGAAACTTGATGAGTTATCAAAACGTAGCTACAGCGATACCAGCCCGAATTTTTTCGAAGGCAGGTGGACCGACGAAATGCAGACAAGTTCGAACGGCACGTTCGTTCGATTGAAGTTTTTTTCTCTTGCGGTTTCCAAGCCCGATTGCGGCCTAGGGTTTGGAGCAAACAGGGCACTAAGGAAATGGTGAAGAAGGTACCGAATCCAATCGACCGCCACGTCGGCAGCCGTGTGCGGATGCGTCGCATGATGCTCTCGATGAGTCAGGAAAAGCTCGGCGACGCCTTGGGCCTCACCTTCCAGCAAGTGCAGAAATACGAGAAAGGCGCGAACCGGATCGGCGCCAGCCGCCTGCAGCAGATTTCCGGGATTCTCCAGGTACCGGTATCGTTCTTCTTCGAGGGCGCCCCCAGCCAGGGCGGAGAAAATGCGGGCAGCTTCGACGAGGCCCCTTCGCCCGCCTATGTGGCCGACTTCCTTGCCACCTCCGATGGGCTGGCGCTGACCCGCGCATTCGTGCGGATCAAGGACGCGAAGCTGCGCCGGCGGATCGTCGATCTCGTCGCGCAGATCGCCGGAGAAGAATAAGCCCGCCGTTGTTGAAGAATCTTCACGTCACGCCCTTGACGTGATTTCCGGTCATCGTTGAAATTCTGCCCAATACCCGCCCACATCTTGACCGCAGGTTCGGACGCTGATTGAAACGTGGGCGTCTTAACTGGCGCAGCGGCACCGTTGCGCCTCATCTGACGTGGCGAGAATGCTGCGTCTTTGTCTCGAGGAGTCTTCCAAGGTGGCGCAACGCAGCAACTATCTCTTCACCAGCGAGTCCGTGTCCGAAGGGCACCCGGACAAGGTTTCCGATCAGATCTCCGACGCGATTCTCGATGCGTTCCTGGAGAACGACGTCAAGCTCGGCATCTCCGACGACAGCCTCGTCAACACCCGTCTCGGCTGCGAAACGCTGACGACGACCAACAAGATCGTCATCGCCGGCGAAGGCCGCGGCCAGGCGCCGCTGTTCAAGAAGTACGGCAGCCAGGCCGTCATCAACCGCGAGCAGATCGCGGAGATCGCGCGCGGCGTCGTCCGGGACATCGGCTACGACCAGGACGGCTTCTCCTATCACGGCGCGGACATCGAGGTCCTGCTGCACGGCCAGTCGCCCGACATCGCCATGGGCGTCGATGCCAAGAAGAAGCGCGGCAAGGAAGAAGAAGGCGCGGGCGACCAGGGCATGATGTTCGGTTATGCCTGCACCGAGTCGGAAGTCTACGAGAAGGGCACCTATATGCCCGCTCCGATTTTCTTCTCGCATAAGATTCTCAAGGTCCTGTCGGACAAGCGCCGCTCGAAGTCGCTCGCCGACCTTCAGCCCGACGCCAAGAGCCAGGTCACGGTTCAGTACGTCAACGGCAAGCCGGTCGGCGCGACCAAGGTCGTCGTCTCGACCCAGCACAACGCCACCTCGCGCAACGGCAAGAAGTACACGCCGGGCATGATCAAGGACCTGATCGCATCCTCCGTCGAATCGGCGCTGCCGAAGGGCTGGATGCCGAAGGGCGCGAACTTCCTCGTCAACCCGACCGGCAACTTCGTTGTCGGCGGTCCGGACGGCGACTGCGGTCTCACCGGCCGCAAGATCATCGTCGACACCTACGGCGGCTATGCCCCGCACGGCGGCGGCGCCTTCTCCGGCAAGGACCCGACCAAGGTTGACCGTTCCGCCGCCTACGCCACGCGCTATCTCGCCAAGAACGTCGTGGCCGCCGGCCTCGCGGACCGCTGCACGATCCAGGTCGCCTACGCGATCGGCGTTGCCGACCCGATGTCGGTCTATGTCGACCTGCACGGCACCGGCAAGGTCGACGAGCGCAAGCTCGAGAAGATCCTGCCCGAGCTGTTCCGCCTGACGCCGACGAACATCCGCCGCACGCTCAAGCTGAACCGCCCGATCTATCAGCGCACCGCCGCCTATGGCCACTTCGGCCGCGCGCCGGAGAAGGACGGCGGCTTCTCGTGGGAGCGCCTGGACCTCGTCAAGGAACTCAAGGGCGCGTTCTAAGCGACGCTTCTTCCCTCCCGGGGACTTCGACATGGCGGCCGAAAGGCCGCCATGTTTGTTTTCGGGCATCCGCTTTGCGTTTGGATTTCCGCGGCGATCTCGCGTAAACGACCGTCATGTCGAACGACAGCTCCGACAACGACGCGACGACGGCGGACCCGCGCGAGCGCCGCCGTTTCTATGGCCGGCGTAAGGGGCATCAGCTCAAGCGCCATCAAGCCGAGTTGATGGACACGCTGCTGCCGCAACTTGCCGTCGAGCTCGATCGGCCTGCGCCGGAAAATCTCGCCGCGCTGTTCTCGCCGCCGGCCGAAGACGTCTGGATCGAGATCGGTTTCGGCGGCGGCGAGCATCTCGCGGCCCACGCGCAGGCCAAGCCGCACACCGGCTTCATCGGCAGCGAGCCGTTCATCAACGGCATGGCAAAGGCGCTCGCGCTGATCGAGGCGCATGCGCTGCGGAACGTCCGGCTGCATTTCAGTGATGCCAACGACCTCCTGCGCTGGCTTCCCGACGCCTCGCTTGCCGGCATCGACCTGCTCTATCCCGATCCGTGGCCGAAGCTGCGGCACTGGAAGCGCCGCTTCGTGCAGGACGAGAGCGTCGCCGAGATCGCGCGCGTCATCCGGCCCGGCGGCGTGTTCCGGGTCGCGACCGACATTCCGCATTACGCGGCATGGACGCTCGAGCGCGTGCTGCGCAATCCCGATTTCCTCTGGACGGCCGAGCGCGCCGACGACTGGCGCAAGCCGTGGGCCGGCTGGACGCGCACGCGCTACGAAGCCAAGGCGATCCGGGAAGGCCGCACCCCGGCGTATTTTGTTTTCAGGCGACGGTAAATCGCGGCGTTAAAGATCGGCTTACCACGTTGGCATCGGCCGCCGCCGATGCCCTGCGGGAAAGACAACGCGCGGCGAAGCGATGCCATCGGTCTGGCACCGCTGATCCCCGCGCTTCCGGTCCCGTATTGCTTTCGTTGGCCGCCGGGGCTTCTCGCGAGGACAAACGTCTTGCTTATCCAGCCGAAATGACTATATTCCGCGATATCCATCGTCGATGGATACCTCATAGACCCCGTTGGTTTTTGAGAGTGGGCCCCGGCCGGGACCCGCTCTTTTTTATTACCCGAGCGCCAAACGCGCTCACCCGGCCAACAAATATTCGAGTTTGAGTGCGAAGTGGCCTTGTCCACGCGAACGCCAAGATGAACGCAACGATTGACGCCGACCTGACCGAACCGCGCCTCGTCTCCGAAACGGGGCTGGCGGCACGCGTCGGCGCGGTGGCCGCCCCGGTGCTTGAAGGATTGGGCTTCCGGCTGGTGCGCGTGCGCATCTCCGGCGCCGATGGCTGCACGGTGCAGATCATGGCCGAGCGTCCGGACGGCTCGATGTCGATCGAGGATTGCGAGGAAGCTTCGCGCGCGCTGTCGCCGGCGCTCGACGTCACCGATCCCGTGCCGCAAGCCTATCGGCTCGAAATGTCGTCGCCGGGCCTCGATCGCCCGCTCGTGCGCCGGAGCGACTTCCAGCGCGCGATGGGCCAGGTTGTGAAGATCGAGATGGCGGTGCCGGTCGAAGGCCGCAAGCGCTTCCGCGGCACGATCGCGGAAGTCACCGACGACGCGGTGAAGATCGAGGGCGAAGGCTCCGATCCCGACGCCATCCTCGTGCTGACCGATATCGCGGAAGCGAGGCTCGTCCTGACGGACAAGCTGATCGCGGAAGCGATGCGCCGCGGCAAGCAGGAAATGCGCGGCGATGCCGGCAACGACGACGGCGATGACAGCGATGCCGACGCCGGCGAGCCGCGCGACCTCTACGGCAAGAAGAAGTACCGGCACCAGCCGAAGGACAAGGATTCATCTCGCCGCAAGGCCGGCCACGGCCGCGCGGCTTCGCAACAAGGAGACTGACGATGGCCGTCAGCGCAAACAAGCTCGAACTCTTGCAGATCGCCGACGCCGTCGCGCGTGAAAAGTCGATCGACCGCAGCATCGTCATCTCCGCCATGGAAGACGCCATCGCCAAGGCGGCGAAGTCGCGCTACGGCGCCGAGACCGAGGTGAAGGCCGAGATCAATCCGAAGAACGGCGAGCTGAGGCTTTCCCGCCATATGCTGGTCGTCGATACGGTCGAGAACCCGGCGACGCAGATCACGGTCGAGGAAGCGCGGCGCCAGAACCCCGCCGCGCAGGCCGGCGACACCATCGCCGACACGCTGCCGCCGCTCGAATACGGCCGCATCGCCGCGCAGTCGGCCAAGCAGGTGATCGTGCAGAAGGTCCGCGACGCCGAGCGCGACCGGCAGTATCAGGAATTCAAGGACCGCATCGGCGACATCGTCAACGGCATCGTCAAGCGCGTCGAATACGGCAACGTCGTCGTCGATCTCGGCCGCGGCGAAGCGATCATCCGCCGCGACGAGATGCTGCCGCGCGAGGTGCTGCGCAACGGCGACCGCGTGCGGGCCTATATCTACGACGTGCGCAAGGAGGCGCGCGGCCCGCAGATCTTCCTCTCGCGCACGCACCCGCAGTTCATGGCCAAGCTGTTCGCGCAGGAGGTGCCGGAAATCTACGACGGCATCGTCGAAATCCGCGCGGTCGCGCGCGATCCCGGCTCGCGCGCCAAGATCGCGGTGATCTCGCGCGACAGCTCGGTCGATCCGGTCGGCGCCTGCGTCGGCATGCGCGGCTCGCGCGTGCAGGCCGTCGTGAACGAGCTGCAGGGCGAGAAGATCGACATCATCCCGTGGTCGCAGGACGTCGCGACCTTCGTCGTCAATGCGCTGGCGCCGGCGGAAGTCGCCAAGGTCGTGCTCGACGAGGAAAAGGAGCGCATCTCGGTCGTGGTGCCGGATCAGCAGCTTTCGCTCGCGATCGGCCGCCGCGGCCAGAACGTCCGCCTCGCTTCGCAGCTCACCGGCTGGGACATCGACATCCTCACCGAACAGGAGGAGTCGGAGCGCCGTCAGGCCGAGTTCGAGAAGCGCACCAGCCTGTTCACCGAAGCGCTCAACCTCGACGAGGTCGTCGGCCAGTTGCTCGCCTCGGAAGGCTTCGCCTCGATCGAGGATCTCGCCTACATCGACGAGAAGGAGCTCGCATCGATCGAAGGTTTCGACGACGATACCGCGCGCGAGCTGCAGGAACGCGCGCGCGAATATCTCGACCGGATCGAGTCCGAGCTCGACGCGCGCCGCGCGGAGCTCGGCGTCGAGGACGCGATGCGCGAGGTTCCCGGCGTGACGACGAAGATGATGGTTGCGCTCGGCGAGCACGACATCAAGACCGTCGAGGATCTCGCCGGCTGCGCGACCGACGATCTCATCGGCTGGAACGAGCGCAAGGACGGCGAGAACGTCCATCACGCCGGCGCGCTCGACGGCTTCGAGCTGACGCGCGAGGAAGCCGAGGCGATCGTCATGCAGGCGCGCGTGAAGGCCGGCTGGATTTCCGAGGCCGATCTGGCGCCGCCGGCCGAAGAAACGGCCGACGAAGCCGCCCCGGCCGCCGAGTGATGGAGACCCGGACCGCCCATGACGTTGCCGACGCAACCTGCCGAAACCGATACCGGGCCACGCGCGCCCGGACGGGAGCGGCTGTGCGCGGCAACCCGTGAGGTCCGGCCGGTCTCCGACCTGATCCGGTTCGTCGCCGGCCCGCACGGCCTCGTTCCCGATCTCAAGCGCAAGCTGCCCGGCCGCGGCGTCTGGATTACCGCCCGCCGGCAGACCATCGCGGACGCGGTCAGGCGCGGCATCTTTCGCCGCAGCCTCAAGGCCGACGTCAAGGTGCCCGCCGATCTGCCGGCGATGGTCGACCGCCTGCTGGCCCGCGCCGCGCTCGACGCCCTCGCCATCGCCCGCAAGGCGGGACAGGCGGTGACGGGAAACGCCAAGGTCGAGGAAGCCATCGCTGGCGGTCAGGCGGTGGCGTTATTACATGCTGCGGAGGCCAGCCCCGACGGCATCCGCAAGCTCGCCGCCGCGATCCGGCGGCGGTATCCCGACAATCCCGGGCAGATCGCGGTTATCCGCGCCTTCGGCACCTCGGATTTGGATTTGGCATTGGGGCGGGCAAATGTGGTACATGCTGCCCTGCTTGCCGGACGGGCGAGTGAGACATTCCTCACGCGCTGGCACGATCTCGAGCATTTTCGGATGTCCGAGCGGAAACCGGGTGACCGGGACGATACGGGCTTGCCGGATGCGGCCGCCCAACAACTGGATATGGAATGACCGATACGAAGAACCCACCGCCGTCCAAACCGACGCTGACGCTCAAGCCCCGCACCGAAACCGGCGTGGTGCGCCAGAGCTTCAGTCACGGCCGCACCAAGGCGGTGGTGGTCGAGAAGGTCCGCCGCCGCGCCGGCCCCGGTGAAGCCAAGCCCGCCGATACGCCGGCGGCCGCACCGGCCGCGCGCAGTGCCGCCGCGAAGCCGGCGGCGCCCGCCCCCGCCGCTCCGAAGCCTTCCGCGCCCCAGGCCAAGTCGGGCGTCGTCCTGCGCACCCTCACCGAGGAGGAGCGCCACGCCCGCGCCAACGCGCTGGCCGACGCCAAGCTACGCGAGGCGGAAGAGCGCCGCATGGCCGAGGAAGAGGCCAAGCGTCGCACCGAGCGCGAAGCGCGCGAGAAAATCGAACGCGAAGCCGCCGAAGCGCGCAAGCGCGAGGAGGAAGAGCGCCGCAAGCAGGAAGACGAAACCAAGCGCCGCGCCGAGAGCGAGGCGAGCCGCCGCCTTGCCGGCGGAGGCGCGCCGACCACGGCCACGACGACCGCACCGGCCCGACCCGGTGCGCCGGCGGCGCGCGCCGCCGTCGCCGCGACCGAAGCCGACGACGACGAGGCGCCGCGTCCGCGCCGCGGCGTCGGCGGAGCCGCCCGGCCCGCGCCCGCGCCCAAGCCGGTGCGCGGCGCGCCGCCCAAGCAGCGCTCCCGCCTGACCGTGACGACGGCGCTCGACGCCGACGACGTGCGCGAGCGCTCGGTCGCCGCGTTCCGCCGCCGGACCCAGCGCATGACCGGACACCGCGAGAGCGAGCAGAAGGAGAAGCTCGCCCGCGAAGTGACGATTCCGGAAAGCATCACCATCCAGGAACTCGCGAACCGCATGGCGGAGCGTGCCGTCGACGTCATCAAGCTGCTGATGAAGCAGGGCCAGATGCTGAAGATCACCGACGTGATCGACGCCGACACCGCCCAGCTCATCGCGGAAGAACTCGGCCACACGGTCCGCCGCGTCGCGGAATCGGACGTCGAGGAAGGCATGTTCGACGCGCCCGATCCGGCCGACACGCTGCAGCCGCGGCCGCCGGTCGTGACCATCATGGGCCACGTCGATCACGGCAAGACCTCGCTGCTCGACGCCATTCGCGCCACCAACGTTGTGTCGGGCGAAGCCGGCGGCATCACCCAGCACATCGGCGCCTATCAGGTGACCTCGCCGCAGGGCGGCAAGATCACCTTCATCGACACGCCGGGCCACGCCGCGTTCACCGCCATGCGCGCCCGCGGCGCCAAGGTCACCGACCTCGTCGTGCTGGTGGTCGCCGCCGATGACGGCGTCATGCCGCAGACGATCGAGGCGATCAATCACGCCAAGGCGGCGAAGGTGCCGATGATCGTCGCGATCAACAAGATCGACAAGCCGGATGCCAAGCCGGAGCGCGTGCGCACCGAGCTGCTGCAGCACGAAGTGCAGGTGGAATCGCTCGGCGGCGACGTGCTCGACGTCGAAGTATCGGCCACCAAGAAAATCAATCTCGACAAGCTGCTCGAGACCATCTCGCTGCAGGCCGAAATCCTCGACCTCAAGGCCAATCCGGACCGGCCGGCCGAAGGCACCGTGGTCGAAGCCAAGCTCGACCGCGGCCGCGGTCCGGTCGCCACCGTGCTCGTCCAGCGCGGCACCCTGCATTCCGGCGACATCGTCGTGGCAGGCGCGGAATGGGGTCGCGTACGCGCGCTTGTTTCCGACATCGGGGAGACCATCGGCGATGCCGGTCCCTCGACGCCGGTCGAGGTGCTCGGTTTCGGCGGCACGCCTGAAGCGGGCGATCGTCTCGCGGTCGTCGAGAACGAAGCGCGCGCGCGCCAGATCACCGAATATCGTGCGCGCCAGAAGCGCGACAAGCTGGCGATCCGCTCGTCCGGCATGCGCGGCTCGCTCGAACAGATGATGGCGCAGGCGAAAACCGCCGGCCGCAAGGAATTCCAGCTTGTCGTGAAAGCCGACGTGCAGGGCTCGCTCGAAGCGATCATCGGCGCGGTCGAGAAGCTCGGCAACGACGAGGTCGGCGCACGCGTGCTGCATGCCGGCGTCGGCGGCATCACCGAGTCCGACGTGACGCTGGCGGAAGCCTCCGGCATCCCGATCATCGCGTTCAACGTCCGCGCGCACAAGGAAGCGCGCGAGGCGGCGGAGCGCGCCGGCATCGAAATCCGCTACTATAACATCATCTACGATCTCGTGGACGACGTGAAAAAGGCGATGTCGGGCCTGCTCACGCCGGAACGCCGCGAAACCATGCTCGGCAACGCGACGATCCTCGAGGTGTTCAACGTCTCCAAGGTCGGCAAGGTCGCCGGCTGCCGCGTCACCGACGGCAAGGTCGAGCGCGGCGCCAATGTGCGCCTGATCCGCGACAACGTGGTCATCCACGAAGGCAAGCTGTCGCAGCTCAAGCGTTTCAAGGACGACGCCCGGGAAGTCGTCGCCGGCCAGGAATGCGGCATGGCGTTCGAGAACTACCAGGACATCCGCCAGGGCGACGTCATCGAGTGCTATCGCGTGGAGAACGTTCAACGCTCGCTGTGAGTCCAAGTCTCAGGCAGGCGCGAACTTAACTCCGCTTTTCCGCTGTCATGCCCGGCCTCGTGCCGGGCATCCCGCTTAGGGATGCATAGCGTCTTTTCCCGTCGGAATGGCCGGAACAAGTCCGGCCCCAGCCGATGGGAGATCAATCAGCAAAGTTTTTTGGATGAGCCGTCACAAGAATCATCGCGACACCGGCCCGGCCGGCCCTTCCCAGCGCGCGCTGCGCGCCGGCGAACTCGTGCGTCACGCGATTGCGGAAATCCTCCAGCGCGGCGACGTGCACGATCCCGTGCTCGAGGGCCATCTCGTCACGGTGCCCGAAGTGCGCATGACGCCGGACCTGCGCCACGCCACGGTCTATGTGATGCCGCTTGGCGGCAAGGACACGAAGGAAGTGCTCGACGCGCTCGAACGCAACAAGAAGTTCCTGCGCGGCGAGATCGCACACCGCGTTAACCTGAAATTCGCACCTGAAATCCGATTCCGATTCGACGAACGATTCGACGAAGCGGAACGGATCGAGAAATTATTGAGAACACCGGCGGTCAAACGCGACCTCGAACCGGGCAGCGACGAAGAAACGGAATCATGAGTGGCGATCCAATGAAGCTATCGCCGTCTTCACCTCCCCCGCTTGCGGAGGAGCTCGACACACGCCTCAACCCTCCCCCGCAAGCGGCGGAGGGAGCACAGCGGCCGGAGCGAAACGGCAAAGCGAAGCAACAATTCAAGCGCGACAAGCACGACGTTCACGGCTGGGTCGTCCTCGACAAGCCGGTGGGCATGACCTCGACTCATGCGGTCGCACGCATCAAGCGGCTGTTCTCGGCCAAGCGCGCCGGCCATGCCGGCACGCTCGACCCGTTGGCTTCCGGTTGCCTGCCGCTCGCGCTCGGCGAGGCGACCAAGACCGTCCCCTTCGTGATGGACGGCCGCAAGACCTATCGCTTCACCGTGAGGTGGGGCGAAGAGCGCGATACCGACGATACCGAAGGCCGCGTCATCGCGACGAGCGACGCCCGCCCGGGCGCGGACGCCATCCGCGCGCTGCTGCCCCGCTTCACCGGCACGATCCTGCAGGTGCCGCCCCGCTTCTCGGCCATCAAGGTCGACGGTGAGCGCGCCTACGACCTTGCCCGCGACGGCGAAGCGGTGGAACTCCAGGCCCGGCCGGTGGACATCCATTCACTGGTCCTGGTCGACGTTCCGGACGCGGATCACGCGGTTTTCGAGGCCGAATGCGGCAAAGGCACCTACGTCCGGGCCATTGCCCGCGATATGGGCCAGTTGCTGGGCTGCCGCGGCCACGTCTCGGCGCTGCGCCGGACGCGGGTGGGTCCCTTTACCGAAAAGAGCATGATTTCACTGGAACAACTGGAGGCTATGTGCCAGAAAGCCGCCGTCGGCGAGGCAAGCCTTGCCGACGCGCTACTGCCCGTCGAGACCGCGCTGGACGACATCCCGGCGCTGGCCGTCAGCCGGGCGGACGCGGCCAGGCTCCAGCGGGGCCAGGCCGTCCTGTTGCGCGGACGGGATGCTCCTGTCGTCAACGGCATCGTTCATGTGACGGTCGCGGGCCAGTTGCTCGCGCTGGCCGAAACGAGCCGCGGCGAGATCGTCCCCAAGCGTGTGTTCAATCTGGCGGGCCTGCACGGCAGAGCCCGCCTCAACGAGGGTTATTGACGATGTCGATTACCGCGGACCGCAAGGCCGAACTCATCAAGACTCATGCCACCAAGACCGGCGACACGGGGTCGCCGGAGGTGCAGATCGCGATCCTTTCCGAGCGGATCAACAATCTCACCGAGCACTTCAAGTCGCACGTCAAGGACAACCATTCCCGGCGTGGGCTGCTCAAGCTCGTTTCCCAGCGTCGTCAGCTCCTCGATTACGTCAAGCGCATCGACGAGGCGCGCTACCAGACCATCATCGAGAAGCTCGGCATCCGCCGCTGAACGCTTTCACCGCGACCCGCAAGGCGGCTCGCCACGAAGCGATTTGACGACCCTGGTTTTGTGACCGCGCGGACAAGTCCGCGCGGCGTTATGGCAGAAGGCACGTGCCGCTGCCGCTCGACCCGATGGCATGGGCCGTCGGGCAATTTCGGGCAAATGAATTTGCCCGATGCCGCAAGGCTTAAAAGCCAAGGTACGGAAAGCCATGGCAGGATCGCCGGACGCTGTTGCATCGATGCCGCTTCGCATGCAGCAGCTTCTCGCCGTCTTGCTCATGGTTCGCCGGCCTGTCCGAACCGTGAGAGAAAGCAAATATGTTCGATAAGCATCGTGTGGAACTCGATTGGGGCGGGCGTCCGCTCGTCCTCGAAACCGGCAAGGTCGCGCGTCAGGCCGACGGTGCCGTGCTGGCGACCTACGGCGAGACGACCGTCCTCGCCACCGTGGTCTCGGCCAAGACGCCGAAGGAAGGCATCGATTTCCTTCCGCTGACCTGTAACTACCAGGAGAAGGCGTTCGCCGCCGGCCGCATTCCGGGCGGCTATTTCAAGCGCGAAGGACGCCCGAGCGAAAAGGAAACGCTGGTTTCCCGCCTGATCGATCGTCCGATCCGTCCACTGTTCGCGGAAGGCTATCGCTGCGACACCCAGGTCATCGTCACCGTCTATTCGCATGACATGGAGAACGACCCCGACATCCTGTCGATGGTCGCCGCCTCCGCCGCCCTGACGCTCTCCGGCGTCCCCTTCATGGGCCCGATCGGCGCCGCGCGCGTCGGCTTCATCAATAACGAGTACGTGCTCAATCCGCAGGTCGACGAAATGCCGGAAAGCGCGCTCGACCTCGTCGTCGCCGGCACCAGCGATGCGGTGATGATGGTCGAATCGGAAGCCAAGGAGCTGTCCGAGGAGATCATGCTCGGCGCGGTGATGTTCGGTCACCGCCACTTCCAGCCTGTCATCAACGCGATCATCGAGCTTGCCGAAAAGGCCGCGAAGGAGCCGCGCGAGTTCGCCGCGCCCGATCGCTCCGCGCTCGAAAAGGAAATGCTCGCGTTCTGCGAGAAGGACCTGCGCGCGGCCTATTCGATCCAGGCCAAGCAGGAACGCTACGCCGCAGTCGCGGACGTCAAGGCCAAGGTGCTGGAGAAGTTCTGCCCGGCGGACGCGGAGAAGCCGGCCCACGACAAGCTCGCGGTCGCCGCCGTGTTCAAGGAGCTCGAAGCCAAGATCGTGCGCTGGAACATCCTCGACACCGGCCGGCGCATCGACGGCCGCGACGTCAAGACGGTCCGCCCGATCGTGGCGGAGGTCGGCGTGCTGCCGCGCACCCACGGCTCGGCGCTGTTCACCCGCGGCGAGACGCAGGCGCTGGTCGTCGCGACGCTCGGCACCGGCGAGGACGAGCAGTACATCGACTCGCTCACCGGGACCTACAAGGAGACGTTCCTCCTGCACTACAACTTCCCGCCGTTCTCGGTCGGCGAGACCGGCCGGCTGGGCTCCCCCGGCCGCCGCGAGATCGGCCACGGCAAGCTCGCCTGGCGCGCGCTGCACCCGGTGCTGCCCAGCAAGGAGCAGTTCCCCTACACGCTGCGCGT
>Ga0182744_1002751_pt1 | contig 14182 bp, 10 predicted proteins | sample eDN3rd30CKraftMG_FD_128525 | JGI IMG/M metagenome (GOLD analysis project Ga0182744, IMG submission 128525) | Enriched Miracle-Growth compost microbial communities from Emeryville, California, USA - eDNA 3rd pass 30_C Kraft MG (version 2) (version 2) ...
CAGGGATATCGACGCGGCAACAGAGCACGTTCACCTTCTTTTCTATATCTGGCTTGCCGACAACAACGGACGGAAAGTGGCTGAAGCGATGGCGCGTGCGGCGCAGCGCGGTGTCGCCTGCCGCGTGATCGTAGACGACCTAGGGTCACGAGACTTTATCCGCAGCGAGCACTGGTCGAACATGAGTCGGGCAGGTGTGCACCTGGCACGGGCCCAAGCCATTGGCAACGTCTTGGTGCGTATTTTGAAGGGGCGAGTCGACGTTCGTAACCACCGTAAAGTCGTGGTGATCGACAACTACATTACCTATTGCGGCAGCCAAAACTGCGCAGACCCCGAATTTGCCGTCAAACCCAAATATGCGCCGTGGGTTGATGCAGTGGTTCGTTTTGAAGGCCCCATTGCAAGTCAAAACCAGCACCTATTCCTAGAGGACTGGTTCCTTACCACTCACGAAGACTTGCGTGAGTTGTCGCAACACCCCGTGATGCAATCGCAAGAAGGCTTCCGGGCCCAGGTCATTGCGACCGGCCCCCAGAACCATTATTCGGCCATGCCGGAACTCTTTGCCACATTGATGTTCAGTGCCCGACGCGAACTGGTAATTACCACGCCCTATTATGTTCCCGATGCAACCATGCAAGCGGCGTTATGCGCCAGTGCCCGGCGCGGCATTGCAACGACGATTGTTTTGCCGGCCAAAAATGACAGCTGGTTCGTGGGCGCTGCCAGCCGTAGCTGTTATGCCGAACTATTGGAGGCGGGTGTATGTATTCACGAATATGTGGGTGGCCTGCTACATGCCAAGACCCTGACCATTGATGGCGAGATAACCCTGATCGGCTCCGCAAATATGGACAGGCGCAGTTTTGAGCTTAACTTCGAAAACAATATTCTGTTCGAAGACTCTGTGCTGACGCAGGCGATTCGTTGTAGACAAGAGGATTACATCGGTCAGGCTACACAGATCAGCGCTGCTGATGTCGCGGCCTGGACCGGGCCTTACCGGCTTCGTAATAATGCCATGGCGATGCTTAGCCCCTTGCTGTAAGCGGTGCTGCGTACTGAAGATTTTTCGGCGCTGGCCTTGGCCTGCCTTGGTGCGTTGACGAGTAGGAATTACAGCCTAATCGATCACTCCCAAAAATTCACCTACGACTCTATAGCGATGCTCGTCGTCGTCACTGTTGAGTTCAATCGCGGTTAACGCTTCATTGGTCGATCTGGGTTTCAATACGATCTGCAGGTTCTCCGCACCGTCTTCGGTATGCACCTTGAAGCTCTGGTATTCCTTCACTGTGTACCGCGAGCCTGCGTCTCCGTCTTGGAGATCAGAGCATTCCACGAGCACGATTTTTCCATTTCGACTGCCTCCGGGGTTCAAACGAAATAGGCAGAGAGAGCCGTCAGGAATGATTCTGTTCATGGATTCGCCTATCACACGGCACGCGAAAATATTCTCGCCTACAGGCATGCCTTCAGGTACGGCCACCCAGTTCTCATGTTCGACCTGCTGAAAGCTGCTGAACCCGCCTGCAGCGGCACGCAGATCATAGAGAGGAACTGCGTTGACGTAGGGTTTCAGCGCAGTCGCGGGTTCTGGAAATGCAATAACGTTAGATTTATAGCTTTCTATATGTCGCTTCAGGTAGCGTCGCAAGCTGCTGTCGCATGCATAAACGAACGTGCCGCGTATCCCTCGCAGCATGATGGTCCGGTAAATATTCAATATGTATTGCTTGAGATCTTCCGGATTGGTAATGGTCTGTTTTCCGTTCCGGTCATGGTAATTAGTCTCGTCAATAACGATCTGATCCAGCTGTTCTTCATAGCGGATTTCGTGGCCAAAAATTACGCCGGTGTAGTTCAGGTCATAGCCTTGGGTTGTATGAATACAACCCACTTCACTTTCGGCGCCATGGGTATTGATCCAGTCTGCGTTCGTACTGTTCCAGCGCAGCTTTACGTCTCCGATCTCAATGTCGTGCAGTTCTGGTGAGCTTTTGGAGACCCAGCGCCAGGAATAGCCGGCCACCAATCGTGCCAAGCCGTAGCTACTATTCTTGTGCTCAATTTCCCTAATCATGTCCGACAGTTCGTCGAAGACGAGAAATTCGTACTTGCGTGAGCGAAATGCTGCGTCTGCGGGTAGCCGCATATTCAGCAGGTCGTCGACAAACTGTACGTAGTGCACCCCTGCTCGAACCCGAAACTGCGAAACAAGGGTCATAACCCTGCTGTTGGGCAGTGACTTGATGGTATTGAAGTCCGACGCATTGACGTCAGATGGCTTGATGCTTTGGTTTGGGTCGTAAAAAAAGACGGCCTTGTCTGATTGGTGGGCAACCCAGTCCACCTCGCTGCATTCGTACTTGTCCAGACCCAGAGCAGCGCATGCCTTGTCGAAGGCGCCGTAATATGCCCCTAGGTTGACGCGCTTGCGCAAGCGGTGTGACTCATCCACCAAGACGATGTCGTAGCGTTGTTGCGTTAGTTCAGACGGGCTAATGACCATGCTGGGGTGTAGGCCAGCGACATTACGAAACGCCTTCTTCAGGGTGCTGCGAAACGAGTTCATGGGTACTACTAAAGCCATGCGCGGAAGCGGGAGACGTTGTTTGAGTTGCAGCAGAAGCTCGCGCAGTTCTTTTTCTTCTTCAGAAAACTCCCGTAGGTCCAGTTCCTCAAGGTCGGAGTGGATCAGTTTGAAGAGGAATATCGCTAGCACTGATTTTCCTGTTCCTGCCCCGCCTTGAACCACGATATTCTTCAGCGTGGGGTCGACCAGAGATCGCATGATCTGGATCAAGCCTTGTTGTTGATCGGAAGATAAGGCTTTGTATGGAGAGTATTTGAAGACATCCGAATTGTCGATGGCTTCTAAAGACCTTTCTGCAATCCCGTGCGTACGCAGCTTGTCCCAGGTTTCCCGAAATATTCTGGCATAGAGCTCGTCTCTTTGATAATAGTTATGGTCGCTTAAGCCCAGGTTGCCGTTCAATAAACTGAAGCGACCGTCAGCTGACATGTACTTTATAAGGGAGGACTCAATGTCGAGCGTCGCCGATTTATTGAAACGCTCACTGCTTACCAAGTGGACCGTCGTCAAGGATTGTTTCTGAGGGTGCTTGAGATGTGTGCCTAGTCGAGCGATCGTGTCTGTGGTCTCGCCGACGTAGGCGCGACTGGTGTCCCCATCGCTAAGGATGTACACCAACGGCCAGTTATTGGCTGCGTATGCATCGGTTTCAATTTCCGTTAGCGCCTCTGCAGAGAACCGAAAACGGTTAACCTCGACAAGATGGGTTTGGCTCATAGCTCGTTGTATTTTTTGGCTGTTCCCTTGGCTTTGTGTACCGGGTACTTCTCTTCATTCTTTTCGATTTTCTCTAGAATGATCTTCTCTATGTCGAAGTTGTACGCGTCGGAAAGCAGCAGCGCATAGGCCAGTACATCGGCAAGCTCTTCCTTCACTTTGTTTGGGTCGGCGGCTTCAGGGGCCTTCCAAAGAAACGCCTCCAGCAGTTCGCTAGCCTCAATGCTGAGTGCCAGGGCCAGATCTTTAGGGTTGTGGAATTGCTGCCAGTTTCGCTCATCGCGGAACTGGCGCAGCTTCTCAATGACTTGATTCATTTCCTTGACTTCCCAGGGTAGATTGCTGAAGTCGATAATAACTTGCTCGGGTGTGTGGAGCACTGACGAGGACTAGAGCGCCTGGGCCTTGCGCATATGTTTGGATCACTGCTCGGCTAGGCTTGGTTAGCGCTTCTTATTAAAGCTCCTTTTTAATCTTTGATTCATATTAAACAATACTTTAATATAGTGATTGAATGTGAAAGCGAGCTTTAAAATGAATCGAATCACAGGGACATACGCGACTTCCACCACGCTGGGCGAAACGGTGCGCGCCTTCGTGCCGCATCCGTTACCGCCCGTCGATCCGCTTTTGAAGATAGCGTCATTTGCTGAGTTGAATCGACAGGCGGAATTGGCGCTGGCCAGGTTATCTGGCGTATCTGGGCTCGTGCCGTCGGTGGATTGGCTGCTCTATAGCGCCGTACGAAAGGAGGCCTTGCTGACTTCGCAGCTGGAAGGTACGCAGGCCACCCTGAGAGATCTGTTTGACGAGGAAGCAGGCTTCAAAGTCAGCAACACTGATGACGTAGCTGAGGTCACTAACTATTTGCAGGCCTTTCGGTTGGTGCAGGGGCAGTTGCGTGATCCCAAGGGGCTTCCCATCAGTGTGCGCCTCCTGTGCGATGCGCATCGATTGTTGCTTGGTGGTGCACGGGGCGCGGGTAAGCAGCCAGGGGAACTAAGACAATCGCAGAATTGGATTGGTGGTACTCGGCCTGGTAATGCTGTCTTTGTGCCACCACCGCCAGAGCGTGTGCCAGAGCTGCTGTCAGATCTCGAGCGGTTTATCCATGACGAATCGACTGACCTCCCTCTTTTGGTGAAGGTTGCGCTGGTTCACGCGCAGTTCGAGACTATCCATCCATTTCTGGACGGAAATGGGCGCATCGGTCGCCTGCTGATCTCGGCGTTGCTGGAGCACTGGAAGCTGCTTCCTGAACCGTTGCTGTATCTGAGCGGCTACCTGAAGCGCTACCAGCTCGAATACTACCGGCGTCTGTCGGTTATCCGTACCGACGGTGACTGGGAGGCATGGGTGTCGTTCTTTCTTGAAGGCGTTGCTGTGGCCGCGGCGGAAGCCGAGCAAAATATCATCGCGATTGCGAGCCAGGTCGCTGCCGACCGACGCAAACTGCTTCAGTCGCCCAAGTCCAGCCCCGCGAGCTACCGACTGTTCGAACAGTTGCCTATGATGCCGCGTTTTACCGTGGAGCGTGCGCGTCAGCAACTCGACACTACCTTTCCCACAGCGAACTCAGCGGTGCAGGTATTGGAGAGTCTGGGCATTGTGGTTGAAGTGACGGGTCAGAAGAAGAACCGCAGCTACAGCTACCAAGCCTATGTGGATCTGCTGGTGCAGTGATAATGGCGAAGAGCCAGTTTCAGGCTGGTGCCAGGGGCCGGAAGTAGCGAGTTGGGGGGCAGCCCTCATATCAAGATTCACTCAATCGTATGAAGCAAATCAGCATGATTCACAACAAGCGACAGTTTTTTATCTCGGGATTGGCATTGTTGCTCGTGATAGCCGGTGTATTGATCGCATCACATTTTTTTGGCGAGAACAGCCAACCGCCACTGGCTTCGTCACAGGGGCAACTTTCTTGCGGCAGCAAGCAGTATTCCGAATACAACAAGATCATGGTTCTGGCCGGAGAATTGACTATCGGCAGGCAGCCGTCGTCGGGTACGCGCCAGCAGCAGCAAGCCATGGTCGACACTTTCGAAGCACTCACCCTGCCAAGGGAGAAGACCATCATTTCCGCTGGTCACCTGAAAACGGGGAAGGTGTATACAAAGATATGCCAAAACGAAAAATGCACCTTGAACGAGATGGCGGAGCCCGAGCAGGCCTGTTTGACCGAGAACTGGAGCGGTTGTCAATATCTGGCAATGCAATTCAGAGAAAGGCAGTACTGCTTCCTGACGCCCTCAGAACCGTAGCTCTGACGCGGGGTGTGATGAGTACCGATTCTCCGTTCGTGGGGGAGAGCCGCGATATCTTCCAATTGTTTGAGTTTTCGGAAGGTTTTCTGGTGGTGCCGGGGCCGGACTCGAACCGGCGCGCCTTGTGGTGGGGGATTTGAGTTGGCGATTTAAGGTGTTTGTATAGGTAAGCAGGGCGAAGCTGGGTGCAAGTTAAAATAGAAAAAAATACTTACTAATCAGTCTATTAGCGTATTTTAACGAAATTCGGTAAAACTGGTCACTGTACCTGTACTGTACCGAAATTTAGTTCGAAGTACAGTTCGGTACAGTCGGTCGGTCGCCTTGCGCACAGCTACTTCAACGGCGGTAAAGCATCGACTCGGTCTGCAACTGACTGGCAGGCTGTCACCAGATCGGTGACGATACGATCATCCACGTTCAAGTCGCCCTCATACTCACCCAGGTTGCGAATGTTGTGACACTTGTCGAGAACTCGCCAGACAGATGGGCCAAGATTCAGCGTGTGCGGCAATAGTTGGAATACGACATATCGGTTGCCGGAGCGATAGCCGTGCCAACGTAACGCAGCCAGGCACAACGCATGGGCAGCGTTATAGGCCAGGTCGAAGCGGCTTTCGATGGATAGAGTTGTGTTTAGAGCATCGCGCAATCGCGCCCGCCCAGAACGAACCAGGCCTTCAAACTCTTTCTTGTCAGGGGGTTCGGCCCGTAATGGCTTGCCGGGGCCGCTCAGATTTTCAAATGCCGAGGTCATTGGCTTTCCCTAATATCCAGATCTTGGATTGTTCCATGATACGGGTCAGGAATGATTCCTGATTGGCAAGACGTTTCTGAAACTCGTCTTGAGACAGAATGGTTGGGTTGACCGGGCGTCCGAGGGTCGCACTGGCCGCTTCAAGGGCGGTGAAAAGTTCACTGTAGCTGATGTCATCGCTGATCACCATCAGATCAATGTCGCTGCTGGCCGTGTCCGTCTTCTTGGCGACGGAGCCATAGACAAAAGCTGCGGTAATCTGGGCCGATATGGGCTGAAGGGCTGTGCGCAACGGTTCAGCCAGGCCTACCGTCTTCTGAATGATGGAACGTAGCTCATTGAAGATGGGCGATTCTGCGTTCGCTTGGTAGTGCTTCTGATTGCCGACTGCCGTCACGGTCACCAAGCCACTATTCGTGAGCGTGACGAGTTCACGTTGCACGGCACCGGAGCCACTGGCCGCGAGGCTGATCAATTCATTGGCATAAAAGCTGCGATCGGGTTGACCATACAGTATCCCTAGCACCCGTTGTTTGGTGCCGGGAAAGAGAGCGTCGGACAGGCTCCGACGGGGCGCAGTAATATTTGAAATACCCATATTGGGGTTTATGATACCCAATTTGGGTTTTATTGGCTACTACTAGGCCTTTCCCGGCGACTGCTAACTGCTTCCCACATGGTGGTCAAGTTCTATGCGGCGTTTATGAGTACACCTTGTCCGAAGAATGACATGTTTTTCGGACAGTTGGCCTGTGGGGCTTGAAGGGCTAGGCCCTTTGCGCGGCTCATGGCCACCAAAGGCTCGGCCAAAGCGGCGAGATCATATTGCCAGACAGACCAATGCGGTGATTGCCAGATACATTCGCCGCAGTTCATGCGATGATTGTGGGTGTTTTTATTTTGCCGTCAGTCTACGAGGGAGGTCGAGCTCCAGGTGTTTGATTAGATTATGTCGTCAGCTTCTTCACATAAGTTAAAAATGGAGAAATATTCAATCAAGAGGCTGGGTTTTCAAAGACGGATTATGGTTACTGATCAAAAAAGAGAAACCCGCCCTGGGAGTGGGAGCACTGTTCTGACGTTCTCGGCAGCCTGAAGTGCGGCAGGTGCTGCTTGTGCCACAGCCTGTGGCACAAGCAGCAGTGAGTCTGGAAGTGTGGTGGGTGTTGTTACGGCTGCGTGCAGCCAGTGAATGTTCTTCAGGTGCACACCTGATGGTGTGGACACAAGAAGAATGCTATGCAGCGTCAATCAAGTCAGCGACGACGCTTGCACGAAAGTACACTCGTCGGCCAACTTTCCGCCGTGCGGCATTCCATTGCTCGGCGAATTCGGTTTGGCTTCGTAACGAGATCCGCAGCCCATCAGGGCTATCCGCACAATCCAGCTGAACATAGGATTCGAGTAGGCATCTACAGCAATCAGCAGCCGCTTGGTCTCTATCGGTGTCAATCGGCGGTTAGAACAGCGGTAAAGCATGCTGGTTGCGGCCAGCGATCCCGATCGGATGCCGAGACAACCCATCCAACTCTACGTTGAGTCGCTAGTGCGTCTGACCTTCGCTGCTCGATCCCGACCGACACGATGCTTGCAATTTTCGGAGCCTGTTGGCGTGCTCTCGACAACTTGTCAGTAGGCATTCCCGGGTTAGCGGGATCCCACGCTCATGCCCTACGCAGCCTAATAAATTGCTAAAAATAAACGGCTGATGGTGATCGTCCGCTTCTGGCCGATATGTGCCGGGCCAGACAACAGGCCCACTTTGACGCAGTTGCAGCTGTTTATTTGGTTAACTAGGCGATATATGGAATAGAGAGAAAGGGGCGGCTAATTATCCTACTTCCAGCCCAGACTCTGCGTGCAGAGCAAGAGGATCCAGTTCGTTCTGATCTTCAGTCAGATCTTTACTCACCATGGGTTGTAGGTCATGTGCCAGCCCTTTGTACGTGAGTTGATCCACGCGCTCTGGTAGTTTTTCCGCATCGTCCGTGAACACAACGACCTCATGCCGTTCACGGGAGATGCTGACATAGTAGGTATCCTGGGCCGTGGTGCGACTGAAGCTTTCCGCGTTGTAAAGCACACGGTCACAAGTTAAACCCTGTGCACTATGCGCGGTGGTGGTGTAGGCGTAATCCATATTGAGAGGCCGGTCTGTGGACAGTCGTACGTAGCGGCCGTGGGTTTCAAGGGTGACATGGGCCGAGTCAATGGCGATGACCGTTGCCAGTTGGCCATTGACCAGGTCGTTATGCGTATCATTGCGCGTGATGCGCACGCGATCTCCGACCGATAACTCAGCCTGGCTCTGGTGGTAGACCGAGAGCTTGCTCATGGTTTTTGGAATAATTTCTATGGGTTGAGCAGACGATTGTCGGGCTGTCACTGATTCGACGGTAATACGGTCATGGCGCGTGGTGTCCGTTACGCGGTAAGGTTCGCCGCGCTTCAGCCCACACTGGTAGTCCCGCTCGGGAATAATAATGTCACCTTCTGTGTAGTAACGAGCCATACTGCGCTCTGCGCGCGTGGTGTCGCGGCGGGTCAGAAGTTCACATTGTTGGCCTTTGTCTTGCAGTCCAAGCAGTCGGTGTATTTGGGCATGCGATGCGTGAGTCGTTGGTGCCCGTGACCACGAGGGTATTCAATTGCTCCGTTGCCGACAGCTTCGTATACGCTTGAGCGATGGCTTCATATCGTGCCGAACTGTCTCGACGCTTGTGGCCATGCTCATCTGTCGTGAACGGATCGGCAACAGTGCGGATTTCGTTTAAGAGCGGGAGAGATCGGCTGGCCTGGCCGTCGGCGGCCAACTGAACCGCCTGGCGTAATCTTTCCGAACGTTGACGCTGAATATCCCCCATCAGCACGGTATGCATGCCGTGTTCTTGCAACATGGAAAAGGCTCGTCCGGCCTCGATGGCTTTGGTCTGGGCTGTGTCGCCCAGCAGAACCACTTTTGCACCGGTTGGCAGAATCAGAGACAGCAGCTTGTCCATCTGCCTGACGGGTACCACCCCAGCCTCATCGATGACGACCACGGTCTTAGTGTTCAGGTTGTCGGTGAACGTGCGTTTGTCGGAAGCGGCGAGTACGGAAGCAATCGTCTTGGCCGCTATGTTGTCTTCACGCAGATTGCGCACCATATTCCCGTAAGGAGCCAGAGCAACCATCGTATGGCCGTGCTGGTGGAGTACGGATTGCGCGTTTTGCAGTGCGAAGGATTTGCCTGTGCCTGCCAGTCCCTGAATACCGGCGACCTGATCCGATCCCGTTGCAATCAGCATGACCGCTTCGCGCTGGCCTGGAGTCAGCCGGGCGTCCAGATCGTTTGAGACATGAGGCTCGGCAATAGTGGTGGGCCAGGCATTGCGACCTGTGAGTTCCGCCGACAAGATTCTGGCCTCGGCATCGAAAGCTTCCCGAGTTCCGTACCGAGGGGCTTCCACCAACAGACGCCCCGATGCGATGGCTTGATCGACCAATTGCAGGGCGGCAGGATTGTCCACGTTGGATAGGCGTGTCACTTCCGTCGCCCAGCCTTCTCGCGTCATGGGCGATGCGCGTTGGTCTTGGGCATTGCGGTAGTGAGGGGGTTCTCGGATCAATGTGCCGGACTCGACACGCTGCTGAATTGCGTCCTGGATGGTTGCAATGTTCGCGTGCCCGCCTGTGTGGCGTACTGCGTGGCGTAAAAGATCAGCCAAGGGCATGACGGACTCTCGTTCGGCCAGGTGCCGAATAGCCCAGTCTAATGAGGCCTCCGCGACCAGGTTGGCCGGTGCCTGCGGGTGTGTAGTTTGCTGTTCTTGAAATGATGGGATCGTGTGGTCAAACTGCATGCCGATTGCAGCGGCGGCGTCGCGCCATTGTTGCTGCAATGCAGTGCGATCGAAGTTTTCCGTTTTGGCCTGCCGACGGGCCAAGGTAATGCCTTGACGCAGGGCGTGAGGGGCTTCGTCTCGGCTGCTACCCCGTGCAGAGAGCTCCGCCGTGATGTCGGCGCTTCGCTTGCTGAAGAACTCGATTTGCTCGCGGCTGATGTGCGCCAACTCAATATGGTGCTTTTCATGGCGAACGTCGTAGCCTAGGGCTCGGACGTTGCGCTCCAGTTCTGCCTGGTAGATCGAGTCTATTACGCGCAAGAGCTTGAAAATTTCCTCATTGGACAGGGCGATCCAGCTACCGTCGGACCGTTGGGTCAGGTTCATCAGTAGGGCGTGAACGTGTAGATGAGGATCTGGCGCAGCATCCTCGGTCGGGCGGGCAGTTTCGTGGCGAAACTTGGCGATGATGAGATTGCCCGTGTGCTCGATGCGCGATTTGCCGTTTTCCTTGCGGCGACCCATGGCCAAGTGTTGCTCAACATAGTCCAGGGCCACTGCGACTGCTGTGTCGTTGGCTTGAATCAGGCGCTCGTCACCACCGATCAGGGCTTGTAGGGTGATGCTTTTCGGGGCACCAAACGTGAGATCTAGGGCGGCCCGGGCCTTGGCATCTTTACGAATGGATTCGCCAGCCGCAACGCCATGGCCAAACTCACCTTGCAGCATGGCTTTGAAGCGAGCCGGATCGATCTCGCCGACTGCGCCGAGTCGCCGAGCACCTTCGCCTTGCCAAGTGGCAGCTTCACCATCTCGGCTGTAGTAATCGTCTGCCTGGTCTGCGTAATAGTGGGTAGCAACGGATGCGCGGGCGCGATAGATCTGGCTGTGCGAGATCATGGAAACTCCAGATGCGAGTGAGTTGAGGGGGCGGGCCGGGTTAACGGCAAGGAATGTGGTGTGCTACTGAAGAACGTGAATTTGCTGTGACCAACTGGGTAGCAACGATGGAGAAAGGAGGTTTATCTGGGATTTGTGGGTAATCCCTATAGCCAATTGGGCCAATAATAAGTATGTGTAATATAAAATTTCACATTTCTGAAACGTGTTGTAATCATTGTCATGAAAATCTATCCGCTTCCTGAAGCCGTGTGCGATTCGCACTGTGGAGATGAATGGGCACTGGCGGCCATCCGTGGTGAGCGTGTCGTGGCACTAAGTTATCTTTCCGATATTGCGCCTCCAGCTGTTATCGATCAGCTTCATGGGACTGCGGCCGAATTTTCGGTTAGGCAGTGGCTACGTAAAGAACCTATGGCGCTGTGTGAGCTTCGAGCGCTCGGTGATGTGAGCGTAGGGATTGTTTCTAGCGATGGTTTTGCCGAAGCGTTGACCACTCCACGCTAAGATTTTTGTTCGGATTGCTGTTTCGGCCAGCTCAATTATCAGGTAAGGGTTGGGTTGGGGGCTCTTTGTGGTGGGCGATCAGACCTTTCAGAAAACGTTATCACTGCATCTCTATGGATGCATTTACTTAAGTCGAAACAATAAAGCTCTCAACGAAAAATCATGTGGAAGATGTTGATCGAATTCTTCGAAACTCAGGGAGCGCTGGCTAATTTTCTGCAAATTGGAGGGGCAGTAGTTGCTGTTTTTCTAGCTGCTTGGCGAGTTGGAAGGTGGATCTTAAGGTGTATTCAGATCCGTCGGCTGAGTACAGTATCCCTATGGTTGGCAGGAAAGCCAAATCAGTTTTCGTCAGCAAAAGCGCTGCGAGTTGCGGTTGTTGATGATCATCCAGACGACTACCCGTTGGACTCTCTGCGCAGGCTAGGCTACTCGGTCGTGAATATCTCGAGCCTTGGGTTGGGAGACGTGCCTCGTCTTCTCACCTACCATTGCATTCTGCTGGACATCAACGGAGTGTTGATTGAGGATCCCAAACGAGGTGGGCTTGAGATACTGAAGCGTCTGAAGGCCGTTGATGGCCCTTATGTCGTAGCGGTTTCATCCAAAGGGTTCGATATCACTATGAGCGAATTCTTTATGTTGGCTGACCATCGGTTGAAGAAGCCTATTCCTCAGGCGGAAGTTGAAGGCATCATTGAAGGAGCGTTTAAAGCAAGATTCAGTGCTGTAGATGCTGCTTTACGTGTGGACTCTGCGGCATCTTTTGGTGGTTCCGTCAACCGGGCTACACGTAAAGCTCTCCGCGTGGTAATTGAGTTCCTAGAAGGTAAGCGCGACGAGGAGACTGTTCGCGGTGCTCTATCCTCGATATTACTGAGCGATTTTGCTCCGAAAATTATTAGTGATTTGAAGATCATTCGATATTCTTTGAATCAGGATTCAAAATGATTGTTGATTTACTCAAGAGTGGGGCTGTCAGTTTGCCCTGGCCCACGCGACTTCCTGACGGAATCGAGCTTGAAGGGCAACTTGGAATCAATGATATCTGTCGAAAAACGTGCAAAGTCCGTGAGTGCGTAAAGGATCGAAGTACTGTGATAGGTACGCGCTGTCACATGGGGCTTACAGTATATGAAGGTCGAGTCGCGGGCGCTCGAATTCAAGTTTTTGGGGTGGTAGGGCCTCAGCATCGTGACGATCTTCCCAAGTATCCTCAGTTCAAACAGGCGTGTAAAGGACGATCAGTTACTGCCCTCCAATTCTCTGCGTGGGTAGATGCCTTAAAAACCTTAGAAAGTACAGTCGTTACTGCGCAGGAAAATCGATTGGCGGAAGCGTTGGAGCCACTGCACGATGCTATGCGGCTTGCACGAGATGTTGAACAGCTCGCTGAGCAGGAGTTATTGGAAGCTAATTCAAATTCATTGGATCGCTTTGCCGCTGCGTCAGAGAACCAACGTGCGTTGGTCAAGACCGCGTCATTGCTTGTGGATACGTTTGACCTGCTTGAAATTTATTTGAATCCAAAGGCTGCGGCTTTCGGTCAGCCTCGCGCAATAGAAATCTATAAATTGCTCGACAAGCTAGCAAAGATTGCTGGTCTCGCTCGGCGACAGGAGCAGCGCCCCGCCGTACGGCTGCAAGGGAATACACGTAAGGTCTTTGATGTTTATGAGAGCTTCAAGTTAATTCCGCTGACTCTTATCGATAATGCACAGAAATATTCTAGAAAGGGTTGCTCGGTCATTATTCAGGTAGATGAGACTGCCCAAGGATTGCTAGTGTCCGTCATCTCTGAGGGAGCACTGTTGTCGTCAGATGAGCAATCTCGACTTTTCGTGCGAGGCTTCCGTGGGCAGGCTGCAATAACAATGCATCCGGGTGGAATGGGCCTCGGCCTCTATATTGCTCAGACAGTTGCCATTGCAAACAGGTCAGCGATTAAAGTAGAGTCGACACCGCTTAACTTTGAGATTAACGGTATTCCACAGGCACGTAATACATTTAGCTTTTCGGTGAGGAGTGTTGTTCACCGCAGTATTGCCAAATAGCTGGTATGCCGTGTGGCTGATTACTGCTTAATGCCAAAGATTGTGAGATACTTTTCTTTAGTAGAATTATGCCTGTTGTCCCTGGCTTTGCCGAGGTTTTCTAAAATCCGCGTTCGGGTGTTCTTCCCATTTCTGTGAATGACACTGCAGCCGATCCAAATTTCCTAATCGGCAACGTGACCCTCGCTATCGGAAAATCCCCCGCCAACGCCACATATCCTCCCAATGACGGTAGCGCTTGTATCTGCGCCGCCGTCACCACCGTGTCTGATGAGTGCCCTTCCCCCGATTATGGGGAAGAGCCGGAAGTCTTAACGATCGTAGCCATGAGTACTCCGTATGGGGCTAGCGCCGCATCACTGTACCGAAACTGTACCTGACCACAATTTTAGGAAAATCCCCCGGTGCGGGGCTTGTACTGAGAAATCTTCTAACGGCTTGAATTAGCAGAAGATTTTGGGATGGTGCCCGGGGCCGGAATCGAACCGGCACGCCTTGCGGCGGGGGATTTTGAGTCCCCTGCGTCTACCAATTTCACCACCCGGGCTGAATGGAACGCC
>Ga0182744_1002754_pt1 | contig 14178 bp, 11 predicted proteins | sample eDN3rd30CKraftMG_FD_128525 | JGI IMG/M metagenome (GOLD analysis project Ga0182744, IMG submission 128525) | Enriched Miracle-Growth compost microbial communities from Emeryville, California, USA - eDNA 3rd pass 30_C Kraft MG (version 2) (version 2) ...
TACTGAACGGACATGCCGTGAACGTGCGGTTCGCCTCCACCAGCACGACCGAAAGCGCCGGATTGAACCGCTTGAGCATGCGCGCACAGGTCGCGCCGCCGAAGCCCCCGCCGATGACGACCACACGGCCGGCAGCGCCTTGCGCGAGCGCCGGGCGAGAGAGCGTGGCGACAGATAGACCGGCCGCGGCCGTTCCAATAAATTTGCGTCGGTCGAGCCTGGTTTTGCTCATCGAACCTATTCCCTGCGCTCCGCGTACCACGACGCGATGGCGCGAATTTCATCGTCCGTGAAGCCTTTAGCCACCCGGTCCATGATCGTCGCCGGCGTTTTGCCGCTCTTGAAAGCAAGCAGCGCAGTGACGAGATCGCCGGCATTGCGGCCGGCGATCCGTGGCGCCGGTGTTTGCACGTTTGCGCTTGCCGGATGACACCCCGAACAGGACAAGGCGCCGGCGGGCGCGTCGAGGCCTGCCGCCCAACCGCTGTGCCCGAAAGCGCAGACCATGACGGCGGCAAAAAGGAATCGAACAGGCATGATGTATCTCAACGAAGAGGAAGGGCGGCCCGCAGGCCGCCCTAGCAAGGCTTACGCAGACTTGAGGCTGTGGTTCATCAGCGGCAGCTCGCGAATGCGCTTGCCGGTGGCAGCGAAGATCGCATTCAGCACGGCCGGCGCCGCCACGGCGATCGTCGGTTCGCCGACACCACCCCAGAAGCCACCCGACGGCATGATGATGCATTCGACCTTCGGCATCTCGTCGATGCGCATCATGTTATAGGTGTCGAAATTCGACTGCTCGATCGCCCCGTCCTTCACGGTGCATTCGCCGTATAGCATCGCCGTCAGCCCATAGACGAAGGAGCCGGCGATCTGCCGTTCGATCTGCGCCGGATTGACCGCATAACCGCAATCGGTCGCTCCGACGATACGCAGAATCTTCAACTGCCCTTCCGGGCTGACCGTCACATCGGCGACAGCAGCCACATAGCTGCCAAAGCCCATGATCTGCGCCACGCCCTGGAAGACGCCTTTCGGCGCCTTGCCGTAATTGGCTTTGGCGGCAGCCGCATCAAGCACAGCGCGATGTTTCGGCTTCAGCATCTTGCGGCGGAATTCGAGCGGATCCTGCCCGGCTTCCTTGGCAAGCTCATCCATGAAGGATTCGACATAGATCGCATTGTGGTTGAGGTTCACGCCGCGCCAGAAGCCGGCGAGAATATGCGTGTTTCGCATGGCATGATCGATGAGCACATTCGGAACCGCATATCCGAAATGGCCTTCCGGACTGCTTGGTGTGAGCCCCTGGAAAACCGCCGGGTCCATACCGTTCTGTAGCGCCTGCGGCAGCAGCGACGCCAGGATCGACTGGCCGGACAGCCGCATGTGCAATGCGGTCAGATTGCCGTTGGCATCGAGGCCGCCGGTCAGCTTGCACTGCGTCACCGGATGATAAGCGCAATGCGCCATGTCTTCCTCGCGCGACCAGATCAGCTTTACCGGTGTTCCGGGCATTTCCTTGGCGATCTTAACCGCCTGGATCACATAGTCGGTGCGCGCGCGCCGGCCGAAGCCGCCCCCCAGATGCACCTTGTAAACGTCGCACTTGCCCACCGGCAGGCCGGCCGCTTCCGCAACTGCCGCCAGGGCGCCTTCGCCGTTCTGCGTCGGGCACCAGACCTCGCATTTGTCCGCCGTATAAAGCGCCGTCGCATTCATCGGCTCCATCGTGGCGTGATGCAGGTAGGGATAGGAATAGACCGCCTCCACCTTCTTGGCCGCGCCTTGCAGCGCCGCCGGCGCATCGCCTGTCTTGTTGCCGACGAAGGCCTGTTCGGCGGAAAGCCCCTCCTTCAGCATGTCCGCGATGGTGGCGCTCGACACGTTGACGTTCTCGCCCAGATCCCATGTCTTCGGCAGGGCGGCAAGCGCCGTCTTGGCGTTCCAGAATGTGTCCGCAACCACCGCGACGCTGCTGTCGCTGACGCGAACGACAGATTTGACGCCACGCATGGATTTCACCTTGTCGGCATCAAACGACGTCAGTTTGCCGCCGTTGACCGGGCAATCATGAATGGCGGCGATCACCATTCCGGGCAGTTTGATATCGATGCCGTAGACCTGCTTGCCGGTGAGCTTGTCGACCGTGTCCAGGCGCTTCACCGGCTTGCCGATCAGCTTCCATTCCTTCGGGTCCTTCAGCTTGACGTCCTTAGGCGGATCGAGCTTGCCGGCGGCACTCGCCACTTTGCCGAAGGTGGTCTTGCGGCGCGATACCTTGTGCGTGATGACACTTTTGGCCGCCGTACATTCACCTGCCGGCACCTTCCATTCGTTGGCCGCGGCCTGAATGAGCATTTCGCGCGCGATGGCGCCGCCCTTGCGGACGTATTCCTGCGACTGACGGATGCTCTGGCTGCCGGTGGAATTGTAATTGCCCCACACCCGTTTGCGGGCAACGTTCGTCCCCGGCGTCGGATATTCCCACGTCACTTTCGACCAGTCGCATTCAAGCTCTTCCGCGACCATCTGCGCGAGACCCGTCAGCGACCCCTGGCCCATTTCCGAGCGAGCGATACGGATGACAACTGTATCGTCGGGCTTCACGACGACCCAGGCATTCACTTCCGGCGTGGCATCCGCTGCCAAAGCGTCGGGCATACAGTTGAAGCCGAGCGAAAAGCCGCCGGTCGCGGCGGCGGCGCCAACGAGAAACGAGCGGCGATCGAATTTTGGCATGTCGTTCATGGTCGCGCCCCTCAAGCTTTCGCGGCGGCGTGGATCGCCTGCCGGATTTGTTGATAGGTGCCGCAGCGACAGATGTTGGTGAGGGCGGCATCGATGTCGGCGTCGGTCGGCTTCGGACGGTCTTTCAGCAAGGCCGAGACCGCCATGATCATTCCGCTCTGGCAGTAGCCGCACTGCGGAACCTCGTTGTCGAGCCAGGCCTTCTGCACCTTGGTCATTACGTTATTGACAGCGAGCCCCTCGATCGTCGTGATCTTCTTGCCGGAGACCATGTTGACCGGCACCGAGCACGAACGAGTGGCCACGCCATCGATATGAACGGTACAGGCGCCGCATTGGGCAATACCGCAACCATATTTGGTTCCCGTGAGACCAAGCGAATCGCGCAACACCCACAGTAACGGCGTCCGCGGATCGACATCGGCCTGGTACGGTTTACCGTTAACGTTGAGAGACGCCATGATTTCTTCCCCTCCGATGCGATCGACTTCGGGCGATCGGCAATTCCAAGATAGCCGCGCTACCTTGGAATGACTCTAGCTAGGATCTGGGGATTTTGAAAATAGCATTTTCGCGAGCGGAGCACCGCCGGCTCTGCTGCACCGCACAGAACGCTGCGCACCCTCAACGAGCATCATCGATCGCTCGACTAAAGTATAGTATCGGCGAGTTCGCACATTCGCGGATCGCGTGTTGGCGATCCGCCGGCCGCCGTCAGGGCATCAACGCATCGACGATCTTGCGCACTTCCTCGGTCCGGTCGCGGGGGATGACGAGCACGCCGTTGGGCGTCGCCACCACCACGAGGTTTTCCACGCCGATCACGCCAACCGAAATGCCTTCGGCAAAAATGAGGTTGCCGGTGCTGTCGGAAGCGATCGCGGCGCCGTGCAGACTGTTGTTGTCGCCGTCGTGTGGAGATTGCTCCCAGATCGACGCCCACGACCCTAAATCGCTCCATGTAAAATCCACGGGAACGACGGCCGCATTGTCGGCTTTTTCCATGACGGCATAATCGATCGAGATCGATTGGCATTTGCGGAATTGATCGAGCGGCAGCCTGATATGCCTACCGCTGGGCCTTGCCGCTGCATAGGCCGCCCGCGATTGTTGCAGCAGTTCGGGCGCGTGCCTGGCCAGCGCATCGATCATCGCCGCGGCGCGGAACAGGAACATGCCGGCATTCCAAAGAAATTCGCCGGAAGCGAGATAACTTTCGGCGGTTTCGCGATCAGGCTTCTCGACAAAGCGTTTGACGCGCGAACAGCCATCGTCGATGGCATCGCCGACGTTGATATAGCCATACCCCGTTTCCGGCCTTACCGGGCGGATGCCAAGCGTCACAATGAACCCCTGCTGCGCAGCGGACAGGCCGCGCAGAATACTATCGCGGAAATGCCGCTGATCCGGAATCGCATGATCCGACGGCAGAATTAGAAGCACGGCATCGGGATTGGTCGCCACCGCATGCAGACTGGCAATGGCGATGGCCGGGGCGCTGTTGCGTCCGGTCGGCTCGACAATCACGGCGCCGGCAGGGATATGCACTTCCTCGAGTTGCTCGAGCACATAATCCTCGTGTCGTGCATTGCAGATGACCACCGGCTCCGAGAAACGGCTGTCGGCCTCCGTGGACACCCGCAGGCACGTCTGCTGGAACATAGTGGTGTCATCGATCAGGCGATGAAACTGCTTTGGCTTCTGGCCCGTCGAAAGCGGCCACAGCCGGGTTCCGCTCCCCCCACTCAGGATGACGGGAATAATAGCAGGAGCGACGACCGGATTTGCCAAAACGAACTCCAAATTTATCGATTGTAAATAGGCAACGAGCGGATACAGAAGGAAACTCGGTTACGCCACAAACGAACCGGCGCAATAATAACAAGATGCCAATCAGCTCTCACGAGACCGAAGACTGCGCGATGCCGGCTTCAGCCTGCGGGTGACGCGCATCCGGCTCTTCACCAGCCGGGGCGGGACACCCAGCAATCTCGCTCCTGGCAACTTCCGCAAAGGCGCAAACAAGATGGTAGAATGTGCTCGCCGGCGCCGGCTCACTGACGAACGATCCGTCGTCCAGCATTTTATCGCGCCACAAACCTTTCGGCAGTCCGTCGAAATAAAGTCCAATGGAATGGAGGGCGCCCCGCGCCTCTCTTAGATAGTCATCACGCTCCGACCCTTCGGCAAGCTCTGCCAGTGCCAGCGACGCCTTCAGCCGTTCCGTCTGCGGCCAGAGCCGCGCCCCCGCATTGCGCCAGCTCAGGTCGTGATGCAATTCGTTGATAGCCACACCACGCTTTCGACACACGCCATGACGTTGGCCGAGATCATACAGCCGGCGATAGATGGCGCTGCACGAGACAGCGCAAATGGCTTCGTAGCGCGTCAGCAGCCATGTCCATTCGAACAGGTGACCCGGCTCGACGATGGCCTGGGCACCGGCATCGATCGGCGTCCAATCCATATGGAAAAACTCAAGCAAGGCGCCGGAACGGGGATCGATCAGCTTATCCCTGCAGATGCGCACCATCTCGCCGGCCAGATCGCGCCAAGCGTCGGCGTCGCTCGCCTCGATCCAGGCCAGGGCCGCCTCCAACAGATGCATATGCGGATTGGCGCGCAGAGCATCGCGGTTCAGCGGCGTATCATGGAAACCACCCATTGGATGGGCGAAATCGCGGCGAATATTGTCCAGGAGTGCCAGCGCCAGCACCCGATATTTCGCGTCGCCGGTGACACGGTAACTCTGCGCCAGCGCCAGCAGGTAAAATGCCTGGTCGTAAAGATCTGGCGGGGCATCGGCGGGAACGCCGGTCACCGGATGAATGCCCCGCAAATATCCGTTTGAATCGCGGCCGTGTGCCAGAATGAAGCGTTCGCCGTGGTCGATCATCCTGCGCCAGTCACCGTTCCATCCGAGACCGCCTGCATGGGCAAAGCAATAGATCTGGCGCGCCTGGACACGTATCCGCCGGTTTTCAACGAGGGGGCGACCGTGCAGATCGATTCGTTCGAAAAATCCGCCGTTTTCGCCGTCGCACCCGGAATTGGCCCACATATCAAAGGCATGGTCCCGAAGCCAGGATAGCGCGTCCGAAAACTGGAGCCCTGGGGGCTGAGTTCCAGGTTCCACGGCTTTCGCCTGAACACTCGTTATGTGCACGAACGCCACCTCTTCGCTTTAACTCTACCAGCCCCCAGCAAGAACGCCCAAAAGCCAGCAAATTCAGCTATTCAACCGTTACTAAACTCTGATCGGAGGGTCCAGACGGACGCCCGCAGGCGTGCTGCACGAACTGCTCTAGCCTGCAATTTTGGCAACTATAGTTCACCTGAAGGAATTATAGCTTGAGACGAGTGACAGAAAGATTATCGTCACGTCGATGCCAAGCGGCCATGCTTCATGCAAATCGCGGGCCGGTGCCGTGCTGGAGCTTGGCTTTTTTTTGCGCGCGTGATTAGCGCGGCTTTTGACCCAACGCCCGGGCTCTACATCCGATCGTATATTTGCCGCCGATTTCGCGGGCAGCATTCCTTAGGGATACCGCAACGAACAATGACATTCGGCGGTCAAAATCCATCGGGCTTGGCCCGGCTATTCCGCCGATGCCGAAACTCTCCTCACGACCTTGCAGGACCGCTCAGACAGGCTGCACCGCCGGTTCCATCGTGCGCAGGCGCGGCATTACCGACTGCACGAACAATTCCACCGAACGGAGCATGTCTCCAAAGCTCATGTCGCCGAAGGCAAAACGGAGCACCGCATAATTCGCTCCCGTTTCGGCATGCTGCTGCTGCAGGAACCGCAGGACGGTCTCGGGCGAGCCGGCGATCGCCCGCTCTGCCTGCATCAGTTCGTCATAGGTCGCTTCAAGGCCGCTGAGCTTCGGCACCACGCCGTGGAGCGTATGCAGCCATCTGAAGCTCTTCTGAAACGAAAGATGCGCCCGACGTGCGATCGCCATTGCTTCCTCATCGCTTGGCGCGACCACGACGGTGCGCGCCAGGCCGATCATCCGCTCCGTCCCATCGAAACCGGAGGCATCCAGTTCGCGTTTGAAATCGTCGATATATTGAGCCGCGATCTGCGTTCCCTCGTTCATGACCACGTTAAATCTGGCACGCGCCGCGCGAACGGCGCTCTCGGTCGAATGCACACCATACCAGACCGGTGGCATCGGCTTCTGAAACGACTTGAGATGCAGCGGCACGTTGCGCAGGTCGAAATGCCTGCCGGCGAAATCGATACGGCCATAGATCAAACCCTGGCGGATGATGATCAGCGCTTCATCGTAGATCTCCCGTGCCTCGTCCGGATCGATCCCGAAATAGGCGAGTTCCATCGGCACCGAACCGCGACCGAAACCGATGTCGAGACGGCCGCCGCTGATCTGGTCGACCATGCAGATTTCCTCGAACAGGCGCAGCGGATGGTGCGCCGGCAGCGCATAGACCAGCGTGCCTATCCGCAGCCGTTTGGTGCGTTGCGCCAGCGCGGCCAAAAACACGCTGGGCGCCGCGCCGCCGCCGAGCGGCGTGCAATGATGCTCGGTCACATGATAGCAGTGGAAACCGGCTTGATCGTAGAGCTCCCCGAGCCGCAGGCGGTTTTCATAATGCTCGTGTTGCGGCAGATCGCTGCTGAGATCGAGATGATCCATGACGCCGAAGTGCATTTTCCGCCCTTTCCCAAAGCCGCGATCCGGCTTCAAGTTCTTCCTTTCCAAGCTTTGACTTGGTTAGACGACAGAAAATAGCGAAACCGTCTTTAACGCAAGCGCCATAGCTAGCGGGCAGGACGTCAGGCGGCGTCGATCGATTTCGATACCGGAGCCGGAACGTCGACACTCGCCATTTCGACCTCCGACAGGACCGACCCGATCATGACGACGACGGGGCCGTTCTCATCGATCCCCTCCAGCAGCTCCGGCAATGTGCCGATCGTCGCGATGACCTTGCGGGCATTCTCCCGTGTCGCGGAGAACACCGCCGCGGCCGGTGCCTGCGGATCGAGGCCGGCGGCCAGCGCCGCATCGCGCAGCCCGGCAAGCGTCTTGCGAGGCATATAGACCACGGTGGTTACATCGCTGTCGGCGATGGCTTCCCAGCGGATCGACTTCGGCAAGGCGCCGCTGCGCGCATGGCCGGTGACGAATTGCACACGCTGGGCGTGGTCGCGATGGGTCAGCGAAATGCCCAGTTCGGCCGCCGCGCCCTGCGCCGTCGTGATGCCCGGCACGATTTCGACCGCCACGCCGGCATCGCGGCAGGCGGTGATTTCCTCACCCGCGCGGCCGAATATGCCCGGATCGCCACCCTTCAGCCGGACCACATGCTTGCCGTCCCGCGCAAAGGACACCATCAGGGCATTGATATCGTCCTGCTTGCAGGACGGGCCATAGCCGGTCTTGCCGACCAGCATGCGCCGAGCCTCTCTGCGCGCGAAGTCGAGGATCTCCTGCGACACGAGATGATCGTAAAGGATGATATCGGCCGATTGCAGCAGGCGCACGGCCTTCAGGGTCAAGAGTTCCGGATTGCCCGGCCCCGCACCGACCAGACTGACCCGGCCTGCCTTTCTGGCCGCCGGTGCTCCGGCCTGTTCCAGCAAGGCGTCGAAATCATGCGCCGTCGGCGCGCGGTGGGGCTGCGCGAAAGCCAGCGCCGCATAGGCTGTCCAGAAACCACGCCGTAAGGCGGAGCCCGCCTGCCGCTGCCGCATCTGCGTCCGCCACTGCTTGGCGGCCGTCACCCAATGAGCGAACCCCGCCGGCAGCAGTGCTTCGATCTTGGCGCGGACGGCCTGCGCGAAAATCGGGGCGGCGCCGTCCGTGGAAATGGCGACGACCAGCGGCGAGCGATTGACGATCGAGCCGAACTGGAAATCGCAGAGCTCTGGGCGGTCGACGATATTGACCGGCACGCCCCGCGCCCTCGCGGCGCCAGCGAATGCGCCGGCCTCAGCCACATCGTCGAAGGCGCCGATCGCCAGACGCACGCCGGTGAAATCACCATCGCGCCAGGCGCGCGTGTTGATTTCGACAACACCATGAACTGCCTCGAAAGCCCCGGCGGGATCCGTCGTCACGACGACAACGCGAGCGCCGGCGGCGGCCAGGAGATCGGCCTTCCAGACCAGCGCATCGCCACCTTGCCCAGCCAGCAGAACCGGCGCGCCTCCCAGTTTATGAAACAACGGCAGGCTCGCCAGCGGCTGCATGCGCGACGGCGCGGAGGCAGACATGTCGGACGCACCCTTTCCCATCGCTGCTATCTCCTGCCGCCTAAATACCGTCGCCGTCGACATTCACCTCGTCACGCAGCCGGCGTTCGTCCACCACCACGCCGCTGTCCTGCATCAAAAGCGAAAGCAACGCACATGCCACGAGATCCGCAACAGCCACGCCCAATCCCAGAAGCAGGCTTCCAGACAGCGCACCAACGATCACGCCGATAATCAGCGCCAGCGGCGCAAAGCCGAGCAGCGCCCGCTGCAAAATGACGCCGCGTGTCCGACGCCGCAGCGGCAGGTCCGCCGCCAGGAACGTTGCCAGACGACCTGAAGCTTCCTCCGGCACAACCTGCGTGATGGCATCGGATGCCACCTTCGGCGACAACGAGGAATCGACAAGACCGAGCGCCATCGTTTCATTGGTCCAGCGGTCGATCAGGATGAAGCCGCCCAACTCGCGGTCTTCAGCATATTCACTGGCGACAATCGGCCGATCGAGCACAATTGCGGCGATACCGATCTCGTTCATATTGAGGCGCTGCGCCTCGCCTTCCTCATAGGTGTGAATATCGACGGCGCGCGAGACGGAGATTTTCGCCTGCGCTGTCGTTGTGCCAAGCTTGAGAAAGTACGTCGAGCCGTCGGCCAGCGGCCGTTCCGACATCCACAGAATGCGCGCCGGAACAAGCGAGCGCGGCTTGCCGCTATAGTTCGCCGACACGATGACATCGCCACGCGACACATCGATTTCGTCGGTCAGCGTCAAAGTAAGCGCCTGGCCCGCCGACGCTTCGCGCAGATCGCCGTCATAGGTCACGATCCGCGCGATCGTGCTACGCCGACCGCTCGGCAATGCGACAATGGGATCACCCTGCGCCACCCGGCCATGCGTCATCCACCCGGCGTAACCGCGGAAATCGAGATTTGGCCGATTGACCCATTGCACTGGAAAAGTAAAAGTGCCGTCCGCGGCGGCCGAAGACTTGATATCGACCGTCTCAAGATGCCCGATCAACGTCGTGCCGCGATACCAAGCCATCGCCGACGATGGCTTGGTGACGTTATCGCCTTCAAGCGCCGACACCGGGACAAAGACAATGTTGCCGAAGTTCAACCGCTTCGCTAGTTCGCGATAGTCGGCAACGATCTTGTCGTAAACCTGCCGGCTGTAGCCGACGAGGTCCATCTTGTTGATGGCGACCACGACTTCGCGCACGCCCAGCATGGAAACGATGAACGAATGGCGGCGCGTCTGCGGCAGCACGCCCTTACGGGCGTCGATGAGAATGATCGCCAGTTCCGCGGTGGAAGCCCCCGTCGCCATGTTGCGGGTATATTGCTCGTGTCCCGGCGTGTCAGCGACGATGAACGAACGCCGCGGCGTCGAGAAATAGCGATAGGCGACGTCGATGGTGATGCCCTGCTCGCGCTCGGCAGAAAGACCGTCAACGAGAAGCGCAAAATCGATCCGGTCACCCTGGGTGCCGAACTTCTGCGAATCCTTTTCAAGCGCTTCCATCTGATCGTCGAAGACGACGCCGCTATCGTGCAGGATGCGTCCAATCAGGGTCGACTTACCGTCGTCGACGGAGCCGCAGGTGATGAAGCGCAGCAGCGACTTCTGCGCGCCGTCTATCGACGTCGCCGCGGCCATGTGGCCGGCATTCGCGCGGTCAACCGCCATCGCATCCATTAGAAGTAGCCTTCCTGCTTCTTTTGCTCCATCGAACCGGCGCCGTCATGGTCGATGATCCGCCCCTGACGTTCCGACGAATGCGAATTCTGCATTTCTTCGATAATGGCTTCCAATGTCGCTGCTTCGCTCTCGACCGCCCCGGTCAGCGGATAGCAACCAAGCGTGCGGAAGCGCACCATCATGTTCTCAGTCGTTTCGCCCGGCAGCAGCTTCATGCGCTCGTCGTCGCGCATGATGAGGGCACCATCGCGCCGCACAATCGGCCGGGACTTGGCAAAATACAGCGGCACGACCGGAATTTTCTCGAGCGCGATATAGGACCAGACATCCGCCTCGGTCCAATTCGAGATTGGGAAAACCCGGAAGCTTTCGCCCGGCCGCTTGCGCGTGTTGAACAGCCGCCATGGCTCCGGTCGCTGGTTCTTTGGATCCCAACGGTGCTCGGCCGAACGCAGCGAGAACACGCGCTCCTTGGCGCGCGATTTCTCTTCGTCGCGCCGCGCGCCGCCGAAGGCGGCATCGAAACCGTATTTGTCGAGCGCCTGCTTCAGCCCTTGCGTCTTCATCACATCCGTATGCAGGCGCGATCCTGAATCGAACGGATTGATGCCGGCCTTGACCCCCTCTTCGTTGATATGCACGATGAGATCGAGGCCGAGTTCCCTGGCGCGCTGATCGCGAAACTCAATCATCTCGCGGAACTTCCAGGTCGTATCAACGTGCAGCAGAGGAAACGGTGGCTTGCCCGGATAAAACGCTTTCATGGCAAGATGCAGCATGACGGCCGAATCCTTGCCGATCGAATACATCATCACCGGCTTCTCACACTCGGCGACGACCTCCCGGATGATGTGGATCGACTCGGCCTCAAGCTTCTGCAGATGCGTCAATTGAATCATCTGAACGGACCTTCGGCGGCAACCGGTGCGCTCCGCACGAAACGGCCGGATTCATCGACATGCAACCCGCACTCTTTCTGGTCTTCGTTTTCCCACCACCAGCGGCCAGCCCGCTCCGGCTCGCCAGGCTTGATCGCGCGCGTGCAGGGCGCGCAACCGATCGAGGGATAGCCCTTCGCATGTAGCGCGTTGACGGGAATATGTTCGCGCTCGACGAAGGCGACGAGGTCGTCGCGATCCCAGTCGAGCAAGGGGTTGGCCTTGATGCAGTCATGAACCGCGTCGAAAGACACGAAATCGACCGTGGCGCGGCCGGCCGACTGACCGGCGCGAAGACCCGTGATCCAGACCTTGGCGCCTGCCAGAGCGCGCTTGAGCGGCTCGACCTTGCGCACGTCGCAGCAGGCGTGACGCGCCGGCACCGACAGATAGAAGCCGTCGATGCCCTGGTCGGCAATGAGAGATTCCAGCGCCTCGTGCCGCGGATAGACTGCACGGATGCGCCGCGAATAATGCCCTTCCGTCTCGCTCCACACCGCATAGGTTTCGGGAAACAGACGGCCGGTATCGAGCGTGACGACCTCGATGGGCAGGTCGGCGGCGAAAATCAGATGCGTCAGCGCCTGGTCTTCGATGCCGAAACTGGTGGTGAACACAACGCGCCCACCAACTTCTTTGCACAGCAAACGCAACCGCTCGACAGTATCAAGCGCGGCAAAGCGTGTGTTCAGAGAAATCGCCTGATCAATTTTAGCTTCATCGATCATGAGCCTGTTCCTTCGCCTGGCGCGCGGCGCGGCGCTGATCCAGAATATTGCCAGGATCGCCGTAGTTGCGCTGATAGGTATGCGTGATGCGCTTTGCCGCTGCCAGCCACTGTTCTTCCGGCTGGCGCGCATAGACCGCATCCGACGGCTCGACCTCGTCAAAGCCGCAAGCGAATGCATAGGCAAACTGATCGGCGATCAGATTGCCCCTCGCCCGCAGAATGCCCTTGTAGCCGTTGTTGCGCAGGTGGCGGGCGAGACTGAACGCACGCCCGTCGGAAAATGACGGAAAATCGATCGCCACCAGCGCAAGATCGTCAGCCAAAGCCAGCACATCGCCATACGGCACATTATTGGGCAGATCGACGCCGATCTGCTGATCTTTTGCCTTTGCCGCAAGCGCGGCCTCTACCTGCGCCCAGGGAACGATGACATTCGGTCCTGCGGTCTCATCGACCACATCGGCGCGCACGAATGGATTCTGCTTCAACCCCTTCCGATCAAGCAACGGCATTTTCAGCCTCCTTGCTTTTGACGGAGCTCTTGGCGGTGAAGGCTTCCTTGAAAGGCGCAACGCCAATGCGGCGCACCGTATCGATGAAGATTTCGCCGTTTTCTCGCTGGGCAAGATAGACGTCCACAAGCCGCTCGACCGCGTCGGGCACGTCCTTCGCATCGATGCCAGGCCCAAGATGACCGCCGACAGCGGCATTTTCGGTCGCATCGCCGCCGAGCGTGATCTGGTAGTTCTCGACACCATTCTTCTCAAGGCCGAGAATGCCGATATTGCCGATGTGGTGATGGCCGCACGCATTGATGCAGCCGGAAATCTTGATGCCGAGCGGGCCGATGTCCTTTTGGCGCTCCTGATCTTCGAACCGCTTGGAAAGCGCCTGGGCGATCGGAATGGAGCGCGCTGTCGCCAGGGCGCAATAGTCGAGCCCGGGGCAGGCGATGATATCGGTGATCAGGCCGACGTTCGGCGTCGCCAGCCTGGCCTCGCACAGCTTCTGCCACAGCGCGAAGAGATCGGCCTGGCGCACATGGGCCAGAACCAGGTTCTGCATGTGCGTGACGCGCAATTCGTCAAATGAATACGTCTCCGCCAGATCGGCAACCAGCCGCATCTGCTCCGACGTCATGTCGCCCGGCGTCTCGCCGATCCCCTTCAGTGAAATCGTCACCGCGGCATAGCCTGGCACGCGATGCGGGAACACATTCGCATCCGTCCATGTCGCGAACACCGGATTGGCGGCGCGATGGGCCTCATAGGCGTTGGATTTTGCCGGCAGCTTCTCATAGGCCGGCGGTGCGAAATAAGCGGCGATACGCGCCACTTCTTCCGGATCGGCATTGATGGTCGGACCGTCGAGTTGCGCGAACTCAGCCTCGACGCGGCGGCGGAACTCGTCAACGCCGATTTCATGCACGAGGATTTTGACCCGCGCCTTGTACTTGTTGTCGCGGCGGCCTTCGGAATTGTAGACGCGCATCACCGCCTCGAGATAGGCGAGCAGATCCTTCTTCGGCAGGAATTCGCGCACGACCTTGCCGATCAGCGGCGTGCGCCCAAGGCCGCCGCCGACGATCACTTCGTAGCCGATCTCTTGCGTATCGGGATGGCGCAGGATGCGCAGGCCGATGTCGTGCACTTTCACCGCCGCGCGGTCATGCGCGGCGCCGGTGACGGCGATCTTGAACTTGCGCGGCAGATAGCTGAATTCGGGATGCAGGCTCGACCATTGCCGGATCAGTTCGGCGGTCGGACGCGGATCCTCGATCTCGTCGGCAGCGACGCCGGCGAAATGATCGGCGGTGACGTTGCGGATGCAA
>Ga0182744_1002756_pt1 | contig 14175 bp, 15 predicted proteins | sample eDN3rd30CKraftMG_FD_128525 | JGI IMG/M metagenome (GOLD analysis project Ga0182744, IMG submission 128525) | Enriched Miracle-Growth compost microbial communities from Emeryville, California, USA - eDNA 3rd pass 30_C Kraft MG (version 2) (version 2) ...
CGGGCGACGGCGACCGGCGCGTTCAGCAATGCCAACGGCGCCTTCGCCACGGCGACGGGCCAGGCCAGCATCGCCGACGGCGCCGATGCAACGGCCTACGGCCAGGATGCCCGCGCCCAGGGCAGCGGCACGACGGCCGCCGGCCGGTCCAGCCGGGCCACAGCCGATGGCGCCTCCGCCTATGGCGCCAATGCGCGCGCGACCGGCGCCAACTCCAGCGCCTTCGGCAATAATGCGACAGCGGCCTTCGACAATTCGAGCGCCTTCGGCAATGGCGCCACCACAACCGCAGCCAACCAGATGGCCTTCGGCACGTCGACAAATACCTATCGCATGGCCGGCATCAATTCGGCGGCCAGTCTTGCGGCCCAGACGGGCCCAACGAATTTCGTCACCAGCGATGCGTCGGGAAATCTTGCCACGTCAGCCTTCAGCCCGTCGGACATCGCCAATCTCCAGTCGAGCGTGTTCTCGCTGCAGACGCAGGTGAAACAGGCATTCGAGGGCACCGCCATCGCCATTGCCATGGGCGGCAGCGCGTTGCCTTCCGACAAGAAGTTCGCGATTTCGACCAACTGGGGCAATTTTCGCGGACAGAACGCTCTCGCGGTGGCTGCGCAGATGCGCCTGACAGACTATGCCGTGGTGAATGTCGGCTTCGGCGGCGGCTTCCAACAGCATGGCGTCGGCGCGCGGGCAGGTATAACGTTCGCCTGGTGAGAAAAAGCCTCTTCAGTTCCTCAACACTTCGCCTGGCAGGAATGGCTTTGGCTGGCGTATGCTGGTCGGGGATGTTGGCCACTGCGCAGCAGGCTCAGCAAGCTGCCGGGTCAAAGCCGGCGCAGATCGATCGCAATGGTGTGCTGATCCTGATCCGCTCGACCTTGCTTGCCCTCGACCAGGCCAACAAGACGGGAAACTACACGGTTCTGCGCGATCTCGGCGCGCCTGCCTTCCAGGTCAACACGGCGGCGCGGCTGGCGGAAATTTTCGCCAAACAGCGCAGCGACAATCTCGATCTGTCCGGCGTCGCAGCGATCGATCCGCAACTCAGCCTGCTGCCGCAGATCGAGCCGAACGGCCTGATGCATATGTCCGGCTTTTTTCCGTCCGTGCCCTCGCAGGTGAATTTCGACCTCGCCTTCGCGCCGGTGAACGGGCAATGGCGGCTTTTCGGCCTGTCAGTGGCACTGGGACAGGCGGCGCCCGTGGCCCCTGCCCCGCAGCCTCTTGTCGCGCCGCCACCGGCAGCCAGCCCGGCAGCGGCTCCCGTCGCCAGAAAAACGCCGACGACACCGGAGCGAAAGACTGTGCGACCAACTCCACCAAAGCACTAATGGGCAGCGGTGGATGGCGTATGGCGGGGACAGAAGCTTGCGTTGAACGCCGAATGAGCCTGACGCTCAATATGCGCCGAACACTCCAATGAGAAGAGCCGAGGCTGCAGCTACGGCGAGCAGAAACACTTGAATCTGATCAGCCATCGACACCTCCTGGCGCTTGGATCGGATTCACGGCTGGCGGAACCAACCGCTATTTCAACGCACGGCCTGGGTTCTGGTTGCTCACGAACGGAACCAACGCCCTCACGCCGGGTTCTAGGGGCTCTATTCCCCACGGGATCAGCCCCTTGTTGGACGCCGAAAACACCGACCATGTCGACCTGCGCGGCGGGATACCGCCGTGGCGGCGCGCCGCGCGAAATCTGACAAGCTCCACCCTCCGCAACAGTACACGATGCGAGGTGCTGATCGTCGGCGCCGGCATCACCGGTGCGCTGGTGGCCGAGCATCTGACAACGCACGGGCTCGACGTCATCATTCTGGAGAAGGAAGAGCCGATCCGCGGCAGCACGGCCGCCAGCACGTCCATGCTGCAATGGGAGATCGACCGTTCGCTGGCAGAACTTACCTCGATCTATGGTTTCGAGCGTGCGGCGAACATCTATCGCCGCAGCCTGCGCGCCGTGTCCGGATTGAAGGCGCTGGTGCATGAGCAGCGGTTGCACTGCGCCTTCCGCGACCGGAACTCCCTCTATCTTGCCGGCACCGAAACCGACCCGAAGGAACTGCAGGTGGAACATGAACTGCGCCAGCGCGCCGAATTGCCCGGCTTGTATCTCGATCATCGCGGGCTGGTGTCTGAATTCGGTTTCGAACGGAACAGCGCGATCCTGTCGCCTGGTTCCGCCGACGCGGACCCGGTCTGTCTGACCCACGCCCTGCTGGAGACTGCGATCGGTCGCGGCGCCAGGCTTGTTATCGGCGAGGCGCGGATTTTCGACCCCGGCTCGAAAAGCGTTATGGCTGGCGTTGCCGGCGATCTTGCGATCGAGGCAGAGCATGTCGTGCTGGCGACAGGCTACGTCATGCCTGACATCGTGCATAGCGATCTTCATAAAGCTTCTTCAAGCTGGGCCATCGCCACGGCACCGCAGCTTCCAGGCGCGCTCTGGCGCGGCGGCGTCCTGATCTGGGAGGCTTCGGAAAAATATCTCTATGCCCGCACGACCACGGACAACCGGATCGTTGTCGGCGGTGAAGACGATGATTCCGTTACCGAGCAGGACGACCGGGATCGTCTGATGCTACGCAAGAAAGAGATCATCCTTGCAAAGCTCAAAGCGCTTCATCCTGCGGCCCGCGCCACTGCCGATTACGCCTGGTCCGGGGCCTTCGGCCAGACCGCAGACGGCCTTCCCCTCATCGGCCGCGTGCCGGGACATCCCCGCCTCTATGCCGCCTACGGCTATGGCGGCAACGGCATCACATTCAGCTTTCTCGCCTCAAGGATGATCGGACACATGATCGCCGGTGGCTTCGAGAGCTGGTTCGACGACTTCGCCATCGACCGGCCTGCACCGAAACTGTGAGAGGCGAGTGGAACGAACTCGGCTCAGGCACGTTTTTGAAACACCAGATTATTAAACCGGAAGGAGCAAGGTCATGCCGACAGCAGCAGGTCATACCACCGCCATTGCCGCATCGAAGGTCCAGGGCACCGACGTCTACAACACGGCCGGTGAAAACATCGGCCATGTGGAGGATATCGTTCTCGACAAGCTGTCCGACAAGGTGCTGTTCACCGTCCTCGGCTTCGGCGGGTTCCTGGGAATCGGCGAAAAATATCACGCCATGCCCTGGTCGATGCTCGACTATGTTCCCGAACAGGGCGGCTATGTGGTGAGCCTGTCGAAGCAGGAGCTGGAAAAGGCGCCGACCTATGATCTCAAGGACCTCATCCGCAACGATGGGGCCGGCAAGGCGCCGTCGTTCGATTATTATTCGAAGTTCTCGAAACACTGAATTCAGCCGAACGCTGGTTTCAGCAAGCCCCGCTCCGGTCGCGCCGGAGCGGGGTTTTCGTTTGCAGGTCGGTCATTTAAAGGCGGGATCAACCGTCCGCGAGCCTGCGCCTCTCATTGCGTGGTCGATAATGAAACGATATCTTATTTATGGGCGTGCGTATCGCAGGCAATGGTGCCTATCGCGGGATGCGACGCCCTGCCGTCAGAAAATTATGTGGCAGGTTCCACATTGATCAAAATGGGATGCGGATGAAAGACGACGCCAACAGGGAGCGCTACAGCGTCGAGGCGGTGCAGCGGGTCGCCAGCATCTGCGCGCTGTTCTCGGCTCAACGCCCCAGCCTTCCGCTGCGGGAAATTGCGCGCCTGACCGCAATTCCCGTACGAACCGCAGCGAAAATTGTCAACACGCTGGAAGCCCGGGAGCTGCTGTCGTCGAGCGGCAGGAACGAATGGTCGCTCGGGCCCAACTGGCTGAGGATCGCCGACTATAAGCGCAACCGCACGAACATGCGCGAGGCCGCCACATCCATTCTCTATGCGCTGCGGGAACAGTTGAACGAAACCTTCATTTTCGGCGTGCGCGACGGCGATCGCAGAATCATTGCCGAATGCCTCATCAGCACCCAGCCGATCCGGCGTGTCAGTAAAGTCGGCGACGAAATCCCCCTGCACGTCGGATCGTCCGGCCGCTCTATCCTCGCCGGTCTCAGCGACGCGGAGATTTCCGAATACCTGTCACGGGCCAAACTCATCAACTACGGCTACGATACGATGACCGATCCCAAACGCATCTGGGCGGACATCAGAAAAGCGCGCGCGAACGGCTACCTCACCTCGATGGCCGAGATCACGAAAGAGAGTTTTTCGAGTTCCGCCGCCGTCCGATCATACAGGGGCGAGGTTGTCGCCGCCTTGACGATCACCTTTCCCCTGTCGCGGCTGACAGACGACCTGAAAAGCCAATCCATCCGCCTGGCCGTGGAAGGAGCCCAGCGGCTCTCGCGCCGCCTCGGCCATGCCCCAGTCCCCACTCCCTCTGCCTGAGGCATGTCATTGGCCAAGACCGCAACTCGCCGCCGCAAGGCAAGCCCGGCAAAGAAGGTTTCCTCCGCCGGCGTGAGGGTCATCGACCGCGCCGTCGATATTCTCGAATGCTTCGATGAAACCCATGAGAAGGCAACCCTGCAGGAGCTCTCCGACCGGACCCGCATCCACAAGGCAACCGCATTGCGACTGTTGGCGACCCTGGTGAACGCCGGAATTCTCGATCAGCCCAACGCGAGCGGCACATATGAGCTGGGCTTCTTTGCCCTGAAATGCGCGGACACGATTCTCGCCGCCAGTGATCTCCGGCAGCGCGCCGCGCCGATCATGAGACAATTGCGCGACGAACTGGACGAAACGATTGTGCTCTCCGTTCGCAACGGCAATCTGATCCTGAACCTGGATAAGTTCCTCAGCCGCCAGGGAATCATCGAGGCGCCGACAATCGGCATTTATACCGCCCTGCACGATTCGTCCGCCGGGCTCGCCGTTCTATCGACCTTCAGTCGAAAGGAGCTCGATGCCTACATGGAAGCGTGCTGTGCGCACATGACGGCGGCGGAGACACAGGCGCTGCGAGACAGCATCGCGAAGATCGCCACTCCGGCCAAAACAGCCATCCACAATCGTACCCTGGCCGTTCCCATTGTCGATGGCGACGGCGGCGCGCAGGCCGCGCTGTCCATCCAGATCCCATCGGGGCGAATCGAGCCCGACCTCGTGGAGCGCTGTCTCAAAGGCCTGCGCCGGGCCGCGCGGAAACTAAGCGCTTAAACGCTCAGATAAGTGCGCAGAACGAAATCATTGTCCTTGAGATCGGTGGAACTGCCGGAAAAGCAGATCTCGCCCTTGTTCAGGACATGATGACGGTCGGCGACTGCCAGCGCCACCCGCAGGTTCTGCTCGACCAGTAGAACAGCCAATCCTTCCTTCTTCAGCCCCACCAGGATTTTAATGATCTCATCGACGATGGTCGGGGCCAGGCCTTCCGAAGGCTCGTCGAGCAACAGGAGCGCCGGGTTCAGCATCAAGGCCCTGGCGATCGAAAGCATCTGCTGCTCGCCACCAGACAGTTGGAAACCAAGGTTGCTCTCCCGCTCCTTCAGCCTTGGGAAAAGCCGGTAGATGCGATCGAGCGTCCAGGGATCTCGGGCCGACATCGCGCCCTTGACGGCCGCACGGGCAAATACCGTCAGATTCTCGCGGACCGTCAGACTAGGGAAGATGCCGCGCTCTTGCGGCACAAGGCCGATACCCAGGCGCGCGATCGTATGGGTCGGCAGGCCGGAGATGTCGCGGCCGTTGTAGCAGACGCTCCCCTTGCGAGGCTTGAGATACCCCATGATGGTGAGGATGGTTGTGGTCTTGCCGGCGCCGTTGCGTCCCAGCAGGCAGCCGATCTCGCCATCCTGCACGCTCAGCGAAACGCCATGGAGGATATGGCTTTCGCCGTAATAGGAGTTGATGTCGTTGAGTTCGATCATCGGCTAGCCCGCCATGCCAAGATAGACTTCGCGGACGCGCGCGTTGGCCTGGACCTCGGCGCAGCTCCCGCTCGCGAGCACCTCGCCGTAGTATAAAACCGTGACCCTGTCGGCGAGCGAGAACACGACCTTCATGTCATGCTCGATCATCAGGATCGCCAGGTCCGACGGCAGGCCGCGGATCAGCTCGATCATGCGCTGCGTTTCGAGCGGCGACATACCTGACGTGGGTTCGTCGAGGAGCAGAAGCTTCGGTTCGCTCGCAAGCGCTATGCCGATCTCCAACTGCCGTTGCTCGCCATAGGACAGATGGCGGACCAGGCGGGAGCCATCGCCTTCGATATGGACGAGAGCTGCCAGTTCCCTGGCGCGCCCGATCACGTCGGAATAATGCGCGACGGGCCGGACGCAGTTCAACGTGTGGCCGTGCCGGGCCTGAACCGCAAGACGCAGGTTCTCGAGAATGCTCAGGTTGTGGAACAGATTGTTCTTCTGGAAGGTGCGGGAAATGCCGAGCCGGTTGATGCGGTCCGGCGACTGGCCGGTGATATCTACGTCTTCCAGGAAGATGCGCCCCGAACTCGGCCGTAACTGGCCGCCGATCTGATTGGCGAGGCTCGTCTTGCCGGCTCCGTTGGGGCCGATGATGATGTGTCGCTCGCCGCGCCGCACGTCGAGCGACAGATCCTTCGTCACCACGAGGTTGCCGAAGGAACGGCAGAGCCGATCGGTGCGCAGCACGCTCATGACGCCCGCGCCGGTTTGAGACGACAGAACCTGCCCCATAACCCCTCCGGAAAGAACAGGACGCAACCGATGAAGACGCACCCTATGATCAGCATCCAGTGATCGCTATAGGAACTCACCAGGTTCTTCATCAAAAGAAAAATCGCGGCGCCGATGGCAGGCCCGATCAGGGTTCCGCCGCCGCCGAGCATGACCATGATCAGAATGTCACCCGACGCAGACCAGTGAATGGCATCGGGCGAGATGAAGCCGTTGAAGATCGCATAGAGCCCGCCCGCGAAGCCCGCGATGGTGCCGCTGATGATGAAGGCGAGAAGCTTGTAGCCTCGCACATTGTGGCCGACGGCCAGCATGCGGCCCTCGTTTTCGCGGATGCCGACGAGCACGTGACCGAGCGGAGAGCCGATCAGCCGTCGCAAGCCCAGATAGCAGAGGACGAAGAAGGCGAACGTCATGTAGTACATGGCCGTCCGGCTCTCCAGGCTCCAGATGAGGAAGGCTGGCTTCTCGGGAATGCCGATGCCGTCGGAGCCGCCCGTGACGTCGCGCCATTTCAAGGCGACGGAATAGGCAAGCTGAGAAAACGCCAGGGTGAGCATCAGAAACGTGATGCCGGTGGCGCTCACGCAAAAATAGCCGACGAAGGCCGATGCGGCTGCGGCAAGGCCCACGCCGATGGCAACGCCAAGCCAGGGATCGAGATTGAAGAGCGAGGCCAGAACGATGACGGCATAAGCTCCCACTCCGAAGAAGGCCGCATGGCCCATGGACGGAAGCCTGTGAAGCCGAGCAGGATATCGAGGCTCATGGCGAGAATGGCGAAGATGAAAATTTCCGACATGAGCGTCAACTGATGATTGCCGACGAACAGCGGCGCGATTGCCATGGCGGCGAGAACCAGCGCGCCCGCAATCCTCGATCCTCCTGTCGGCGCCGCCGTGATCGCGAGCCGTGCGGGACCGCTGCCTGACGAACCCATGTGCTTGACGCCGAAGAATCCCTGAGGACGGGTCATCAGGACCACCGCCATCACGAGATAGATGAGGAACAGCGCCATCGATGGCACGTAAGTTTTGCCGAACGTGTCGGCCATGCCGATGAGCACGCTGCCAACGAAGGCGCCGCGCAGACTGCCCATGCCACCGACGACGATGACGATGAAGGCCGGAATCATGACCTCCGAATCCATTCCGGGATAAAGCCCCATGATGGGGCCGGCAACGACGCCGCCAAGGGCGGCCAGGGCGACGCCGACCGCAAAGACGCCGGTGAAGAGCAGAGGCACATTGGCACCCAGTCCGGATGCCATGGCGGCGTCGTCGACGCCGGCACGAACCATCGCGCCGATGCGCGTGCGCTCGATGCAAAGCCAAAGGATGAACGCCAGCGCCAGACCGACGGCGATCATGAACAGCCGATACACCGGAAATATGCCGGTCCCGAGCTGGACCGCGCCGGCTAGCGCTTCCGGCACCGCCATATTCCTGATGTTGCTTCCCCAGATCGTGCGCACCAGATCGAAGAAGACAAAGGTAAAGCCGAACGTCATCAAGACCTGATCCAGATGTCCGCGCCGGTACAAGGGCCGCAGAAAGAATATTTCCACAGCCACTCCCAATGCTGCGGTCGGAATTGGCGCGAGCACAAGGGCAAGCCAGAAATTGCCGGTGATCTGATAGATGGTCAGGCCGAGATAGGCGCCAAGCATGAAAAACGAGCCGTGCGCCAGGCTCACCACGTTCATGAGCCCGAAGATCAGCGAGAGGCCGGCTGCCATCAGGAACAGCAGCATGCCGTAGACAAGTCCGTTCAGCAGTTGGACGAGAAATAAATCCATTAGCCCGCCCCGCTCCCAGCCTCGTGCAACCGCAATGTATATTTCTCAGAACTGTCCGAAGGCACTGGAAAAGCCAACAGAAGCCCTCATCCCGAGGAGCGTCTGAAAGACGCGTCTCGAGGGACGGGGGCGACACGCCGCAGCCGTTTGGCTCGCGTTGTCACACGCCCTCGTCCTTCGAGACGCAACGCACGCGTTGCTCCTCAGGATGAGGGCCTCTGCAAGGTTTAGCCATTTGCAAGACCGTTTTTTCCTGCCGGCAATCGCCGCTTCATCAGATCCAACTTCACTTCTGCCAGAGCCGGTCGCTGGCGATAGCAGCGCCTTCCGCCAGGGCCTTGAATTTCGCCCAGACGATGGTGGGCGCAATCAGCGTTTCGGCGGAAGCGACCGTGGAGAAGCCGCAGTCGGCGCCGGCGAGCACCCGCTCGCGGCCGACAAGATCGGCATAGTGCTGGATGCGCTGGGCAACGAGGCGCGGATGTTCGACGAAGTTCGTCGTCGAATCGATGACGCCGGGAATGAGAACCTTGTCGTCGGGGATTTTGACCGACTTCAGATCCTCCCATTCATGTGCATGGCGCGGATTGGCGCCTTCGAAGCTGATCGCCGATGGACGCGCCTTGACGACGGTATCGAGAATTTTCGCGAAGGGGATATCGTAGGTGTGAGGCCCTTCATAATTGCCCCAGCAGATATGCATGCGCATGTATTCCGACGGAATTTCCGCGGTCGCGGCATTGAGAGCCTCGATATTGCGTTGCGCGATGCGGAGAAATTCCTCGTCGGTCTTGTCGCGATATTGATTGTTGCGCGCCGACGCGAGATCCGGGCAGTCGATCTGGAGGACGAAGCCGGCATCGACGACGGCCTTGTACTCGACGGCCATCACTTGGGCCAGGGCCTCGATATAGGCGTCCTCGTTGCGATAATAGGTATCGATGATGAACTTGGTCAGGACGCCAGGCGAGGCGCAGGTGAGGAACGCATCCACCGGCTTGTTCTTCGCGACAGCGGCCTTGAAGTGGGCGAGATCCTGTTCCAGAGGCTGGCGGTTTGTGTAGGACAGAGGACCGACGCAGGCCGGATATTCGAAATGTTCGAAGGGCTGGCCGCGCATCTTGAAATCGGGATGGTCGAGGCGGTCGCGGCCCATCATGACATTGCGGCTGGCCGCGGCGGCTTCCGGCGAATTGCCGACGCCGGCGACACGTCCCTTGATGTAGAATGTGTAGGACAGCTTGCTCACCTCGCCGTCGTTCACGACATCGATGCCAGACGCCATCTGCCTGGCCACGATCTCGTCGACCGCTTCGCCGGCGACACGGTCGAACAGCGCCGGGTCCACCGCCTTGCCGCTTTCTCTTGCCGCCAGCAATTCGAACAGGCGCGGCGGGCGCGGCAGGCTGCCGACATGGGTCGTCAGAATGCGATCGGTGCTGAGTTTCATCGGCGTTTCCTTCCCGCGGTTGTATCCTGTCGGCTTCGGTCAGAACGTTTTCACGCCCGGATCCTGCACGTTCTCGATCGTCATGAAGTCCTTGATGACCACAGTGCCATCAACCTCCTTCACTTCGCAGATATAAGTGTTCTGGATGGGATGGTGGGTGACAGGATCGAAACGGAAGGGGCCGCGCGGCGCATCGAACGCCACTTTGGCCATGGCGGCAGCAAGTTTGTCCTTGTCTGTCGTGTTACCGTCGGTCGCCTTGATCGCCTCGTCGATGACTCTCGCCGTGACATAGCCGTAATCGGAAAACGTCGTGGGCAGGGCTTTATGTCTGTCGCGATAGGCAGCGACAAATTGGTGGTTCGTCGGCGTATCGAGCACCGATGTGTAAATTTGCGGGCAAATGATACCCAAAGCAGCAGTGCCCTGCGCAGCAAGGATATTGCTATCGACGATGGCGGAGAAGCCAGTGAGGCGGGTTTTGCGATTGACGCCGAGCGCTTGATATTGCTGAACGAAACGTACGGCATCGGTGCCGGTGTAGAAGTTGTAACTCGCCGTTGCGCCGGCGGCGGCCATATCGGTCAGATAGACCGAATAGTCGGTGGTGCCCAGCGGTGGGTAGATTTCCTTGACGATCTTGCCGCCCTTGGCGACGTAAGCGTTGGCGAAGGCACGCAGAGTGTCGCGCCCGGCGACATAGTCGGTGCCGCTGAGAACGACATCCTTCGCCATGTTGTCGTACATCCACTGTGCCATGGGCGTACAGAGCTGATAGGTCGTGATCGTCGTGCGGAAGAGATAGGGGATGCGCTGCCAGGTGATCTGGTCGCTGCCGGCGCCGGAGACGACGAGGAAGGCCTTGCTCTGCTTGACGAAGTTGAGCATGGCCAGCGCGACATTGCTGGCTTGCGGGCCGACGATCATGTCGACCTCGTCGCTCTCGACGAACTTTCTCGCCTTCTGCAGGCCGATCTGCGCGTTGAACTGGTCATCCTCCTTGATCAGTTCGATCTTTCGTCCGGCGATCGTCCAGTTGATCTTGTCGAAATGCAGGCTCATGCCGTCGACATTATCGCTCGCGGCATAGCTCGTCGGTCCGGTGAAGCTGTTCAGGATGCCGAGCTTTATCGGTTTTCGCGTCTGGGCCAGGATCGCCGGCGCCGGAAATCCGAGCGCCAGGGCAGCGCTGCTGGCGGCTGCACCCGTCAGAACGCCGCGTCTCGTCGAACCTGCGTGCGGCCGGCTGGCCCGTTGCATGGATTGCGTCATCGGCTTCCCTCCCTTTGAGATCACGCTTCGGTCATTTTCAAATCCGGCTGGGCTCATCACGGAGCAGCCGCGCCCTCCGCGCGTGCACTGCGATCCGTTCGTCGAGACGGGCGTCTGATTGTTTGTTGCCGGGACGATTGAAGCCGCGTCGGCGGAGCGCCCGAGCTGTTTCTCTCCCATCTGTTTTGTCGTAAAATGAAACTCTAAGTCATTTTATACATGTTCCCTTGGTGCGGCTGCCGTGTCAAGGGCCACTGGCCTGGGCGAGACAGCAGACAGCGGCCGGAAATAAAAAGCCCCGCTCCGGATGCGCCGGAACGGGGCAATATCTTCGCGACAAACCGCCGGGCTAGCATCGCCTTCGCGAGAAGCCGATGTCCGCCATTTCGCGCGCTGCGCTACGACAGTTCAGATTGCCGCTCGCGTTTGTGGGGTTCGCAGTCTTCCACCTTTCGCCACGAGCGACCGCCCTCATCGTCGAGGGCGGCCTCGACAATCAACTGGAGGCCACCGAGCACCGGCATCGGATGGCGGGCCACGGCGCGGCGAAGTCCCTGCCGGTCACAGGTGTCCACTGTTTCGGCGAATTCATGAACCCGCGCGGCGACGAAGTCGCCCACGTCTACGCCGCTCGCCGCTGCCAGCAGCGCCATGCGGCTTCTGAACGTCCCGCCGATCGAAAGAACAGCGGCCGAGGCGACTTTCGGGTGCGAACAGGTCGCCAGGATCTCTTCGATCTCCATATGCATCTCCACTTCTCGTTCCGCCCCCGTAAAGCAGGCCCCGGCGGGCCATACGCACCGCGCCGGGAAGGAACTTCATGAAGGGGTACATAAAGGTGAAAACCGACAGGAAAATGACCTGGCCCGCTCGGAACGTGATTCTTTTGCGGCGAGTGCGTGTTTTAATCGGCGTGCTTAACCGCCATCGGCGACGAGGCCGGCCGCCTTGATGCCGGTGGAAGCCGCGAGTTCATCGTTGTCAGACGTATCGCCAGAGACGCCAACGGCGCCGATGATGCGATTGTCCTTGTCGCGGATCAGCACGCCGCCGCCGACCGGCAGGATGCCGCCATCGGCAAGATGGGTGACGGCGCCAAAGAAGTGCGGGCGGTCGAGCGCAAGCTTTTCGATGCGCTTGCTGCCGGCGCCCCAGGCGATGGCACCATAGGCTTTGCCGAACGCCACCTTCCAGCGCATCAGGCTCGTCCCGTCTTCCGCAGCGCTAGCCTTGAGCGAGCCGCGGGCGTCGAGGACGACGATGGCAAGCGCGTTGAACTTGCCGCCGCGCGCGTGGGCGAGCGCGTCCTTCACAATCGTCTGGGCCTGGTCGAGCGTGAGGTCGGTCATCAAAATTCCTCCAATAAAACGGGACGATGTTCGGTCAGCATTTCTGACACAGTCACGGCCGTTCTGTCGATATGCCGCTAAGCTGGTGTTCCGGGCCGGGTCGCGTATGCGCGAGATCGTCTCGCTGCGGGGCTCGACGCATGTGCCGATTTGAATCGGTTGACGATCGACCCGCTGTCCGTGCGGAAACGCACATCGGCTGCAAAAGACATTGCTAACGTCATAATTCTGGGGAATCATGCCCTCGCGGCGAAGGCATTCGTAGCGGGGGAAACCGCATCGAAAGGAGACTTGTATGGATCGTAGATTTTTTCTGAGATCACTCGTCGCAGCCGCAGGTGCCGCTGCGCTGGTTCCAGTGCTCGGGATCGAGAACGAAGCCATGGCCGCGCCGCGCGCCAAGGGCGACGTCAAGCCCGACGACAAGGCCGCGCCCGCCGATACGCTCGATGTGGACGCACCGGCGGAAGGCGCAACGGAATCGCAGTATTATTATTATCGCCGGCCGCGTTATTATTACCGCCCGCGGTATGTCTATCGCCGGCCGCGCTATTATTATTACCGCCCGCGTTACGTCTACCGGCGCCGGTACTATCGCCGGCGTTTTTGGTGATAGAGGCGCCAGCGCCGGACGATTTCTCCCCTCGCGAGACGATCGCGAGGGGATTTTCGTTTCGGGCTGCGCTTACCAGACGCCGGTGTTCTGCATGGACGCCCACGGCTCTGCCTTCGCCAGGCCGTCGCCCTTCTGCAGGAGTTCGATCGAAATATTGTCGGGCGAGCGGATGAAGGCCATCTTGCCATCGCGCGGCGGACGGTTGATCGTCACGCCCGCCTTCATCAGCCGGTCGCACAGGGCGTAGATATCGTCGACCTGATAGGCCAGATGACCGAAGTTGCGGCCGCCAGTATAGGCTTCCGGGTCCCAGTTGTAGGTCAGCTCGACGAGCGGCGCCTTGCTTTCCTTCGCGGCCTCGACATCCTCGGGCGCCGAAAGGAAGATAAGGGAGAAGCGCCCCTGCTCGCTATCGACCCGGCGCACCTCGACCAGCCCCAGCTTGTTGCAATAGAAATCCAGCGAGGCCTCGAGATCGGCGACGCGGACCATGGTGTGCAAATAGCGCATGAAAGTCTCCAGAAGGTTAGGTTGTGCCTGCCGGCCGCGCGTAGCGAAAAGGCAGGGATAAGACCAGAAAAAAGCAGAATGAGAGCAGGTCGCGCTCGACAATATCAGGGCTTTTCCAGCAGATGAAGACGGAATGACCAACACGTCCATGACCTCTTCCACGGCGGAGGCCTCTGCCGTCAAGCAGCGCGCCGCTGCGGCCTCGGTTGCAGCCAGCGCGCTGCTGACCATCGGCAAGCTCGTCGCGGGCCTGCTCTCGGGCTCGCTTTCGCTGATGTCGGAGGCCTTGCACAGCCTGATCGACACCGGCGCCACCATCCTCACCTGGTTCGCCGTGCGCGCCGCCGACGAACCTGCCGACGACGAGCATCATTACGGACACGGCAAGATCGAGGCCGTTGCGGCGCTGGCGGAAACCGGCTTGCTGATCGTTCTCGCCTGCGGCGTGCTTTACGAGGCGGTCAGGCGACTTTTTGGCCACGAGAGCGCTCCCGTGGAAACGGGATGGATCGTGTTCGCCGTGCTCGGCATAGCCATCGTTGTCGATGCCGTGCGC
>Ga0182744_1002758_pt1 | contig 14170 bp, 12 predicted proteins | sample eDN3rd30CKraftMG_FD_128525 | JGI IMG/M metagenome (GOLD analysis project Ga0182744, IMG submission 128525) | Enriched Miracle-Growth compost microbial communities from Emeryville, California, USA - eDNA 3rd pass 30_C Kraft MG (version 2) (version 2) ...
GCCTGGCAGGAGGGCGCCGTGCTCTCGGCGCAGCGGACGATCGCCATGATCGACGCCCACCGCCGGCAGACCGTTCGCAAGCCCGCCGATGTTCGGCATACGATGCGTTAAAGCATCAGCGAGGTCGGCTGTCTCCAGAGAAAGCGTCTTATGCCGCGCCTCTTGCGTCCCGCGCGGTTCGGACTCATAATTAAAAGGCTAATTGTTGGCATGTGACCACTGGAGGTTCTACAATTCGCCGGCGAATACCGAACATGCAGGCACTATTGGCGTTCGAGGCGACCGCTCGCTACGAAAGCATCAAGCGAGCTGCCAACGAGTTGGCGCTGACGGAAAGCGCGATTTCCAGACAGATTTCAATGCTTGAAAAGCATCTCGGCGTGAACCTCTTCCATCGCGTCAGGAAACGTCTGTCATTGACGCGCGCAGGACGCTCCTACGCTGCGAGCATCTTCAGAATTCTCGAACAGCTTGATCGCGACACCCTGAAAGTGATGGCGTTGGAAGGCGTGGGCGGCAATCTGGAGATTGCGTCGCTGCCGACCGTCGGTGCGTCATGGCTTATTCCACGCCTGACCAATTTTTACGAGCAGCATCCCGACGTCACCATAAACCTCAGTGCCAGAACCAATAGATTCCTGTTTGACGGCACGGATATAGATGGAGCGCTCTGCTTCGGCGAGGCCAATTGGGCGGGCGCCATTTCGGAATTCCTGTTCGAGGAGGAACTGGTTCCGGTCGTCAGTCCCACACTCCTGACCGCGAACGCAAAAAAGCAGCCCGAACAGCTCATAAGACAAAGAATGCTGCATCTGAAGACACGTCCTGCCGCCTGGCAGTTATGGTGCGAGGCAAACGGGCTGTCCGATTTCAACTTCATGAGCGGGCCGAGGTTCGAAATTCAGTCCATGCTCATCAGTGCGGCATGTGCGGGGCAGGGCGTTGCCCTGCTTCCTGAATTCCTGATCGAAGCTGAACTGGCTTCAGGCCTGCTGAAGATCCTGACTCAGAGTTCGGTCCGCAGCGAGGGCGCCTATTACTTTTCCTATCCCGAAGCCCGCGCCAACGAGCCGCTTCTCGCCGTATTCCGCGTCTGGCTGCAGAGCCAGGCCATACAGTTCAGGGATGCGAAGAAAAATAGGGTGCCGACCGGCTTATAAGGCTGCCGCCTTCTCGAGCGAGTCGAGCATCGCAATGCGCCTCAGAAAGGCACGCTTGCCGTCTCTGGAAGACAGCGCCGATCTGATCTCGTCCTTGAAAGCCTGGCGGTCTTCGGGGGTCTTGGCCTCAAGATTGCGCTTGTTGCGAATGGTCCCGCTTTGAATGGCATCCAGCGTGACAGCCCTTCGCTGGCGATCGTAAGTGTCCAGAGTGGAGTGCGACGCCGTGCCGTTGATGACGGGCCCCAGCAGCGCCGTCAGATTGAGCGCGTCATGAACCCCACCATTCATGCCCATGCCGCCCAGGGGGTTGTTGATATGCGCGGCGTCGCCGGCCAGGAACGTGCGGCCCAGCCGAAAGTTGCCCGCAACGCGTTGATGCACCCGATAGAGGGTCGTGTGATATATGGGCGCCGTCTTCGCCGTCGGAAGAATGCTCGTCAGCATCTCGCGTGCGAATTCGCTGCTCGTGACGACGTTATCCGGCACGTCGGGCGCGACGGGTATCATGATGCGCCAGGCATCGAGGATTCGTAGAAAGAAATGCCAGCGTGTCGGGTCGGCCCAGTAGCTCACCGCCGTCACATTCGGCCGCTCCGCCGCGACGTCCGCAGGCGTTGTGATGACCAGAAATCTTTCGCTCCAGGTGAACCCGTCGAAGGCTATGTTCTGGGACCGCCGCACGACACTGTTGGCGCCATCCGCGCCGATCAGCCATCGGCACTTCAACTGTTCGTTGCGATCGCCGACACGGACCTCGAGCGAAACCTCGTCTTCGGTCTGGGACACATTCGTCAACTCATGCCCGAAGCGGATATCGTATAGGGGGTTCGAGGAGAGCATCTCGTGGATGATGCGGGTCAGCTTGAATTGCTCGGCCTGAACGCGATAGGGATGACGGGTCAGATCCGCTATGTCGCCAAAGTTGAACGTGCCCAGCTCTCCATCGATCGTCGAGGAATATTGAACTTCCGGCGCGATCAGGCCTTGAGCAATCAGCTTCTCGGCGAAGCCGAGATCGTCCAGCATGTCGAGCGTCGGCGGATGAAATGTCGAGGCGCGGGATTCCCGGCTCAACTCGCCTCCGGCCTCCAGTACGACGACTGGAATATTCTGCCGTATGAGATCTGCAGCGGCGACCATGCCGACAGGACCGGCGCCGGCGATTATCACGGGAAAAATCCTATCCGCCACCGTCAATCTCCGCCTGGATCACTGCGTCTGTTCTACGAACACGTAGGGCAATTGCCGGTGCGTTATCAATTGATGAATATTGAACATGACTTGAATTCTTCTCAAGAGCTAAGCACGCGCAATGTGATGATCGACGGCCGTCATGACGTCTTCTTGTTGGCCGCGGCTTCGGCGGCCACCTCGTCGAGCCACTTCAGGGCCCGAACGATCGGATAAAGCGGGGCGGATGCGCCGAGCAGCGAAAGCAATGCATGGCGTATGTTTTCGATGGGGACGTTGCGCTCGAACATCCGCGCGGTGTGGATGCGGAAGGGGATCTCGTAGCCCATCAATGCAAAGCCACCGATGATGACGTATTCTCGCGTCTCATAATCGAGCGGTCCTTCGCCGATGTGGATGCGCATTTCCTTGAAGGAGGCGGCAACCTCGGGAGCCAGTTGTTGCAGATAGTCGGACGGGATCGGTCCATCACTCATTTCTTGCTCCTTCATCAGGTGTGCAGTCCGCGCTTGCGGCGCACGAACGCCAGGACCGCCGTTATGACAATGATGTTGATGATCGTGGCCGTCAGGGCCAGGGCCGCGATCTCGGGAAACGAGCCGTTCTGCCAGAGATCGAGCAGCACTTGGCCGATGACGGGATTGGATGTCTTGGCGAGCAGGGCGGAGGCGGTGAGTTCACCGGCCATCTGAACGAAAAGAATGACCCAGCCTGCTGCCAGCCCGGGCAGCATGAGCGGCAGCATGACGCTGCGGAAGGCGCGCCCCGGCGCCGCCTTGAAGATCGCCGCTGCCTCCGTCAGCTCCTTGCCGACTTGCGCCACGGCGACGGAGGCCGAGCGCATCGCCTGCGGCATGAAGATGACGAGATAGGCGAGCAGGAGAATGAGCCATGTCCCGCTGATGTTCAACCAGCCGCTGGAGAAGCTAAGAATGAAGCCGACGGCCAGGACGACGTGCGGAACGCCCGCCGGCGCCGCCGTGATCGCCTGAAGGACGCGGTTCATTCCATTGCTGGAAGCCTGCGCGTTGCGTGAAAGCAGCGCGGCGATCAGCATCCCGATCGTTCCGCCGAGAGCGCCGAGGACGACGCTGTTGAAGAGCGCCTTTCCGGCCAGCGAGGAATTGAAGAAGATCGTCCGATAATTGTCGAATCCCAGCGTGGCGACATTGATGTTCGCGGTCCAGAAGGGCTGGAGGGAAACGAAGGCGAGACCGAGCAGGGGCAGGACGCCTGCCATGAATATGAAACTCACAAGAAGGATGCGCGCCGGCCAACGCCACACTCCCATATGGACTCGTGCCGCGCGTTGCGCCTTGCCGCCGATCTGCGCGGACAGGCTCGCCGGGGCAAGCACGGTCTGCAACAGGAGCAGGACCTGAACGAGGACCGTCAGAAACAGACCCAGCAGAATGGCCAGATCAACCCGCGCTGGATAGGCATAGACGAGGCGATAGATCAGGACCGGCAGCATTTCGATCTTCGCGCCGGTGCCGATGATGACGGGAACCGAAAAGATCGCGAAGCCCATCATCATGACCAGCAGCAATCCTGCCAGCAGGGCCGGGCGGATCGCCGGCAGCGTGATGCGCCGGAAGGTCGTGATGGCATTGGCCTTGGCCATCCTGGACGCTTCCTCGAGGCTTGGGTCGAGAGACTTTAAAGCGGACGAAACCGGCAGGTAGACGTAGGGGGTCAGATAAAGGGCCATGATCGCGATGAGCCCGTAGATCGTATAGATATCGAGCGGCCCGCTGCCGACCTCGATGCCGAAGATGGCTGCGAGCTTCCGCAGCCCCACGTTCAAAAGCCCGGCCCGCGGTGCAAGCAGCATGACCCAGCCGATGACGCCGGCAATCTGCGGCATCAGAAGCGGCATCAGCGGCAATATTTCGCCCATGCGGCCGGCGCCCGCATCGGTCCGCTCATTCAGCCAGGCAAGCAGCGTCCCGAACATCATCGCCAGGGCGCCCGCCGCCGCGACGACGATGACCGTATTCTGCAACACCATCCAGACATTCGCCTTTGTCAGCGCCTCGATCAGTCCTTCTCTATGGACGGCGCTGTCCGGCCCGAATGCGGCCCACACCATAAGGCCGATCGGATAGACGATCAGCAGGGCGATCGCCGCGGCGATCAGAACGGACAGGCCACGGAGCGAGAACAGTCCGCCAAACCTTTCGCGGTCCGGCATCGCGGCACCGGCAACATCACTCATGGACGTCATCCATCGCGAAGGTGACCGCGTGCTTGGCGTCCAGCGTGACCCACACCTCGCTGCCCTCATCGAGAAGGTCAGGCCTGGTACTGCGGACGACGAGACGCTGATCCTGAGCCGAAAGGACATATTCGGTATAGACGCCCAGGAACGTCGCCAGTTCGATCCTGCCCCGAATGGCATTGACCGATGGGCGGACGTCCGAGAACTGCAAATGTTCCGGCCGGATGACGATGCTGATGGCCTGGTCTGCCGCCAGCCCCTCCGCCCTGACCAGCAGAGGACCGATCGCCGTCTGGACGGTGGCGAAGTCTTCCTCCACGCGGGAGATGCGGCCTTCGATGATATTGGCGGCACCTGTGAACCCGGCCACGTATCGCGAGGCGGGCCGCTCGTAGATCTCGCGGACGGAACCGATCTGCGCGATCTTTCCCGATCTCATGACGGCGATCCGGTCGGCCAGCGCCAGTGCTTCGCTCTGATCGTGAGTCACAAAGACAGCGGCGAAGGCCAGCTTCTTTTGCAGCGCCGCCAGTTCGCTTCGCAACTGCTCGCGCACCAGGGCATCGACATTGGACAGCGGCTCGTCGAAAAGAATGGTTGCGTCGCGGCCGACGATCGCGCGGGCCAGCGATACGCGCTGTTGCTGCCCGCCCGACAGTTGCGAGGGGTAGCGGTCCGCATAGACATCGCAGTTGACCATGCGAAGGGCGGCCATCACCCTTCCTTCGATCTCGGCCTTGGGCACGCGGGCATTGACCAGCGGATAGGCAACATTCTGAAACACGGTCATATGCGGCCAGAGCGCATAGGACTGGAAGACCATGCTGAGGCCGCGCCGCTCGGGCGGCAGATGTATTCTCTTAGAGGAGGAATAGACGATCTTTCCATCGATCTCGATCTCGCCGGCGTCCGGGGATTCCAGTCCGGCGATACAGCGCAGCAGGGTCGTCTTGCCGCAACCCGAGGGGCCGAGCAGCACCACTTTTTCGCCGGCGCCGACATCGATCGAAACATCGTCGAGCGCGAAGACCTCGCCGCGAGAGGTGGAATAGCGTTTGGTCAAACCAGCCACACGAATATGACTGGACTTGTTTCCATTGCCGACGGCAGCAGCATCCGCCGGCATATAATTGTTTTGATCAGGACGCATCAAAGACCCAGAAGTGCGACGAGACGCGACCGCTCGGCCAGGGCCTGATCGTATCTTGCCCGTTTGTGCTCCGGCGAGAGATGCAACGCGCCTGCCACATTGTTGCCGAGGGGCGAAGCGGCCCATTCGGCGCAATAGGCGGATTGCCCTTCCGGTGTCAGATGGAAATTTGCCAGAAGCCGTGCGGCATTGGGATGAGCCGCTTTCGAACAAACGGCGATCAGGGATTCCTGGCCGCTGTCGAGCGCGGGAGCGATATCTGCAACCGGCGCGCCCCGGGCCAGCATCACCATCGTCGCCTGATGGAGGCCGGGCGCAATGATAGCCCCGTCGCCGGCGGCAAGCATTTGCAGGCCGGGCAGGATCGACGGCACATATTTCGGTTCCTGAGCCTTCAGGGCCGCGAGATAGCTCTCGCCATAGGCATCATAGACCATATAGAGCCAGTCGGCGACCTCGAGATTGTTGCGGGGATCGCTGAGCAGGAGGCGTCCCTTCCATTTCGGATTGAGCAGATCCTTCCAGTCTTTCGGCCTGTCGGCTTCCTTGACGAGCTCGGTGTTGAAGATGATCGTATGCGGTGCGATCCCGATCATGGCGAAGTATTCGGTCTTGGCTTCGGCCGGATAGGCCGCCGCCTGCGGCAGGTCGGACAAGGGGGAAAGCCAGCCCGATTTGGCAGCATCTCTGAGAACGAAAGGGTCCGAGAGCTGGATCAGGTCGTTCGCGTAATTGCCCGCCTGGTGCTCGGACATGAAGCGTTGCGCAAGTTGCGCGGTGGCAAGCCGCAGGACTTCCACCTGCACGCCCGGATACTGTTTCGAAAAAGCATCGACGACGCGCTTGGAGATGTTCACGTTGGCCGCGGCATAATAGACGACACGGCCTTCTTTCTTGGCGGCCGTGTAGAGGGTGGCGATCTGCTCGGCGGAGAGGGCGGGAGGCGGGGCAAGAAAGGCAGCGGCTGCCGCGCTCCCAGAAAACTGGAGAAGCGTTCGCCTGTTGATCATGTCCATGGCGGTGTTCCCTTCGTTGTTGCTGCCTGGATTGGACGAGAGTTTACAGAATTATGGCCGGTTCAAACCGAGATTTTCGCGCAAGGTCTGCCCCTCGTAGTCCTTGCGGAAAATTCCCCGGCGCTGGAGTTCGGGCACGACCTTCTCGACGAAGCGGTTTATCGTGCCGGGCAGATAGGGTGGGATGATGACGAAGCCGTCGGCGGCCTCCTGTTCGATCCATTCCTCCAGCGTGTCGGCGATCATCTTCGGCGTGCCCTTGAGAGTCCAGTGGCCCCGCGAACCGGCTGCGTGCTGGTAGAGCTGACGGATGGTCAGGTTTTCCCGCTTGGCGAGTTCCGTCATGTTCTTCAGGCGGCCCTTGCCGGCATTCGAGTCCGTCAATTCCGGCATGGGGCCGTCGAGGTCATAGCCCGAAAGGTCCACGCCTCCCAGCAGTTCGCGCAGCAGAGCCAGGCCGACCTCCGGCAGGATCAGATCCTGCATCTTGAGGAAGTCGGCTTGCGCTTCCTCTGCGCTGTCGCCGATGAAGGGCACGACGCCAGGCAGGATTTTCATTTGGTCGGTCTCACGGCCGAATTTGGCCATTCGCCCCTTCAGATCGGCATAGAAGGCCTTACCGTCCGACAGCGTCAACTGCTGGGTGAAGACGATGTCCGCCGTCTCGGCGGCAAGCTCTTTCCCAGGTTCGGAAGAGCCGGCCTGGGCCACCACGGGATGGCCTTGCGGGCTGCGGAACACGTTAAGCGGTCCGCGCACGGAGAAGCGCTCACCCTTGTGGTTCAGCGGGTGCATCTTGGACAGGTCGAAATATTGGCCGGTTTCCTTGTTCAGAACCAGCGCGTCGTCTTCCCAACTGTCCCAGAGACCGCGCACGATATGGGCCACCTCGACGGCGCGGCCATAGCGATCCGCGTGATCCATATGCGCATCGCGGGAAAAGTTATAGGCTTCGGCCTGGTTGGCCGAGGTCACCAGATTCCAGCCGGCGCGCCCGTCGCTCACATGATCGAGGGTCGCAATTTTGCGGGCGATATGGAACGGCTCGTTGTAGGTGGAGGTGATGGAGCCGACGAGGCCGATGTGCTTCGTCATCGGCGCCAATGCGGACAGAAGACTGACCGGTTCCATCTGGTAGAACGGCGACATCTTCGCCATGACCTCGTAATTGTGCGAGTGATGCATCGCCGCGCTGTCAGCGAGAAATACGAGATCGAACTTTCCCCTTTCCGCCGTCTGCGTGATTTCAACGTAGCGCGAAAGCTTCGAGGCAAGATCCGGCCGTGCGTCCGGATGGCGCCAGGCGCCGATATGAAAGCCGACGGCATTGAGCAAGAGGCCTAGCTTCATCTCTTTCCTGCTGGTCATTTGATGTTCCTGTCCCGCTTTACTCTCGCCGGAAATCAGTGCTGAAGAAACCGTTCGACAGCCGATGAAAAGAGGTCCGGCGCCTCCGTAATGGCATTGTGACGCTGGCCGGGCAGCCGTTCGATACGGGCGTCCGGCAATCCGGCGGCAAGCAATTCCGTGGCTTCGACGTATCGCTTGGGGCTGTCGCCGCCGAGAAGTAGCAGGGCTGCGAACCGGCAGTCGCGAAACGTCTCCGGCTGGAAACGGTAGGCGCGCACGGCCGCCAATTCACGCGGCAGGGTCGCGGCTAGGTCGACGCGCGCTTGCCAATCTGCCCCGCCGCGGACGGCGGCGATGCTGGCCGGCGGCATTCTCAGAACGTCCCGCATGAAAATGGTCACCGCTTCGTCGAGACGACCCGCCTCGACCTCGGCTCCGATGGCCGCTATATTGGCCTCATCGACAGAATCTGGCGTGTAGGGAGGGACCGGAACCGGCGGCTCGTACAAGACGATCCGCTGCAGATGCGGCAGCTCCAGCGCGGCTTCCAGGGCGAGAATGGCACCGAAGGAATGCGCGATGATCTCCTCAGCCTGCGCGGCCTTTGCCGTCGCCACGATATCCGCGACCTCGTCCGACAAGGCATAGCCAGGCTGATCGCCACTCGAGCCGCGGCCCCGCCGATCCATCATCCAATAGGCCCGGCCGCCGGGTAGCTTGTCCAGCACAGGAAGCCACCGCAGCCGGCCGGAAGATGTTCCATGGACGAGGAGCACTGGAGTACCCTCTCCACCTATCTCCACGCCCAACGAGAATCCCGATGGCGACGGAACCGTCCGTCGGAGCGTTTGCATGGCCACATCTTCCTTTATGTTCGCCTGTTGGTGCCGCGAGGCAATGGTTCGATAGTGTGCCGCTAATGCTTGTCTCGCAGGTGATCATCCATTGCGCGAGGACGTTCGGCGTGAGTAAGCATTGTGAATACTGTTGTCCCTGGAGTGCCAGTTGGCTCTGCAGCATCGAAGCGATCACGATGGAAGCCTAAAAAATAGATCAAGTAGAGAGATGTCATGCAATTGAAATAATGGAACCAGTACTTGAGTTTAAATCAAGATCGGAATTTGCCCGTGCGCGCTATGATCGTTGCGTGATTGATAATCATTCTGCGCGTGGGCAGCGTTAAGGAATTTTTGCATAGGGATGCTGGCATGACTCAGAATAAATTTCCTGACACCGGTCCGCTCGTCGGCGTCGATTGGGTCGTCGCTCACATCGGAGAGCCTGATGTTGTTGTGCTGGATGCCAGCTTCGTTCTGCCCGGTGGTGTTTCCCGCAACAGTCCGCCCATGGCGCTGCCCGGCGCCTGGCGCTTCGATCTGGACGTGGTGAAGGAGGCGGCATCGCCACTCCCGCATATGCTGCCGTCTCCCGATGTCTTTGTGCAGGCATGTGCGGCGCGCGGTATCGGACGGGAAACGCTGGTGATTTGCTACGATGCGGAAGGTCTGGCCGGAGCCGCGCGCTGCTGGTGGACCTTTCGGACGCACGGTCATGACAATGTTCGCGTGCTGGACGGCGGGATCGATGCCTGGACGCGTGCCGGGCAGAGCCTCATGGCAGGGCCTGCTCGCTCTCCCGCGGCATTGCCTAGTGCGGAGCAGTCAGCGGCATCAGCGCTAGCGCGTCCGTTGCTTGTCCGTACCGCCGAGGAAGTGCTTGCCGCGCTGAAGCTTGGTCAGACCGTTCTGGACGCCCGGTCGTCCGGCCGGTTCCTGGGCTCCGAACCGGAGCCGCGGCCCGGCCTGCGGTCCGGCCACATGCCTGGGGCGAAATCGCTCCCCGCAGGGAGCCTGCTTGACGCGACCGGCCGGTGGCTGCTGCCGCCATCGGATCTTGAGCAGCGCTTCGCCGGTTTTGGCGGCGCCAATGCGGTGGCGATCGCAACCTGCGGTTCGGGAATGACGGCCAGTCTGATCGCGCTTGCGGCGGCGGTGCTCGCAAACGACAAGGTCGCGGTCTACGACGGCTCCTGGACGGAGTGGGGCGGCCGGGACGATCTTCCAGTCGCCACGGGTTAGGCGCTACGCTCGAAGAACTTGACGGGTTGATCCGGCCGCAGCGCTTCTATTCGACTTCCAGAATCGCCTCGACTTCGACGGGATCGTTGCCGGGCAGGGCCTGAACGCCGACTGCCGATCGCGCGCTCTTGCCGGCATCGCCGAAAATCTCGACCATCAGGTCGGAGAATCCATCGATCACTTTCGGCGGATCGGTGAAGCCTTCCGGGGCATTGACCATGCCGAGCACTTTCACGACCCGTTTCACCTTGTCGAGGCTGCCCAGCGAGGCGCGCACGGTCGAGAGCAGGTTGATGCCAGATTGCCGCGCTGCCTGCCGTCCCTGCTCGACAGTGAGTTGCGCGCCGACCTTGCCCTTGGTGGCGAATTGCGACGTGTGGCCGGAAACGAACAGAAGATTGCCTGTGCGAACGGCATTTGCGCGATTTGCGGGCGGCGGCCCCGGCGTCCGCAAGGTGATACCCGCCTGCTTCAACCGTTCCTCCGGCGTCGGACTTTGCGCGAACGCGCTGCCGCACACCATCAACCCGGCCAGAGCGCCGATCGCAATCCTGTTGGCAGCACGCATTTTAAATCCTCTCGGGCTTTTGAGATCTGTCGGCTGAAAGCTACGTGGCTCTTGCGCCGGGCGCAACAAGCATGGATGCTGGCGGCGCCCCATCAAGAGGAGGCGGCTTCGAGATGAGACCCGTGACATCATCAACCCGCGCCCTGCTGAGCGCTATCGCCGGCCTGTCTCTCGGCATCTCTGTCGCTTGCGCGCAAACGACGGAACAGGCCAAGCCGTCAGCCAACGATGTGCTGTTTCGCGCCATCTACAAGGAACTCGTCGAAATCAACACGACGGAGTCCGTTGGCGATACGCTCGTCGCCGCGAACGCCATGGCGAAGCGGCTGCTCGATGCCGGCTTTCCGGCGCAGGATGTTCATGTGCTGTCATCGGGGCCGCGCAAGGGCAATATGGTCGCGCGCCTGCGCGGCAACGGCAGCAAGAAGCCCGTGCTGCTGATGGCGCATATGGATGTCGTCGAGGCCAGGCGTGAGGACTGGGCTTTCGATCCGTTCACCTTGCAGGAGAAAGACGGCTATTTCCGCGCCCGCGGTTCCGTTGACGACAAGGCGATGGCCTCCATCTTTCTTGCCAATCTTATCCGGCTGCGCAATGAGGCCGTGATGCCCGATCGCGACATCATCCTGGCGCTGACGACCGACGAGGAGCTGGCGAATTCGCCGCATGACGGCGCGCGCTGGCTTCTGGAAAATCATCGCGATCTGATCGACGCGGAATTCGCGCTCAATGAAGGTGGTGGCGGCACGTTGCGCAACGGCAAGCCGGTCAGTTCCAACATCCAGCTCGCCGAGAAAGTCTACCGCAGCTTCACGCTGGAGGTGAAGGACCGCGGCGGCCACAGCGCGCAGCCGCGCCGCGACAATGCCATCACCAAGCTCGCCGAAGGCCTCATCCGGGTCGCCGATTATGAATTCCCGGCACGGCTCAATCCGGTGACGAGCGCCTATCTGCAGATCGTCTCGAAATTCGATCCGCCCGAAGTCAGAACCGCGTTGGCGGCGCTGATGGCGGGCGACAACCGGCCCGAGGTGCTGGCGCCCTTGTCGAAGCGCGCCAATTACAACGCGCAGATCCGCACCACCTGCGTCGCCACCATGCTGGAGGCGGGCCACGCGGAAAACGCCATGGCGCAGACGGCGCGCGCAACCATCAATTGCCGCCTGCTGCCGGACGAAAATCCCGACGATGTCGCACGCCAGCTCAAGGCCGTCGTGAAGGACGACAGGATCGCCGTGATCCCGCTCGGCACCATCGTCGAAAGTCCGGCTTCCCCCATGTCGCCGGAGGTCATCAAGGCGGTGGAAGAGATCAGCGCCGACATGTGGCCGGGCATCCCCGTCATCCCGACGCAATCGGGCGGCTATACCGACAGCCGCTGGCTGCGCAAATACGGCATCCCCGCCTATGGCGTCTCCGGCGTCTTTACCGAGGAAGGCAAGAGCGGCGTGCACGGCCTGAACGAGCAGGTCGGCGTCAAGCAGTTGTTCGAGGCCAAGGAGTTTCTCTATCGCCTGGTCCGGCGGGTGGCGATGGGGGAGGGGCGCTAAGCATTTCGTCCCGGGTATCTGCTGCACCGCCCATTGGAGCGCACACGCCTTGAGCAGGATGCTGTAATTCACAGCGCGCCTGCACGTTCCTGGGACAAGGATGGTGTACCCCCGCTTCTTCTTGCGGAAATCTCACCCCACGCTCAAAAATAACTTGCTAATTACAACTGAAATATCACAGTATCTTTACAGGCGTACTGTCCCGTCGCCGGTTTGCTCATGGCCGGCCGATGCGGACATGCCGTCAGCGCCCGCTCGACCCTGCGGTGCGGGCGCTGACGGCGCCGACGCCGAAAGGGCCAATGCCGCAGGCCCTGGTGGCCCATAGTTGAGGATCGCGCACATGCTGCCTACCGCTCGCAAACTCTCCTTCTCGGAAGTTCCCGTCGTCGATCTCGCGCCGGCATGGACAGGTCCGGAAGGCCGCCGCAAGGTCGCAGATGCTATCGCCGAAGCGGCAGGCCGCGTCGGCTTTTTTTATATCATCAACCATCGCATCTCGCCGGAAGACATTGCCGCCATCTTCCGCACGGCTCAGGATTTCCATGAACTTCCCATGGACAAGAAGATGGAAGTGTCGCTGAAGCTGAACACTCATGCCCAGGGCTATCTGAACGGCATGACCAAGGGCAACGACAAGAACATCAGCGAGAACCTGCAGGAGGCATTTCAGATCCGCCGCCCGCTGCCGCCCGACGATCCGGGCATCCTTGAGGGCAAACCGCTGCATGGGGTGATCCCGTGGCCGCCGGCCATGCCGGATCTGAAGCCGCGCATGATGGCTTACTATGACAAGATCGACGCGCTTGGCTACGAGATGCTCGATCTCTTCGAACTCAGCCTTGATTTCGAGCCAGGCACGCTCAAGGCCAGTTTCAAGAAAGACATGAATTCGCTGCGGCTGTTGCATTACCCGACGCAGCGCCCCGACGAGCCGGGCATTCATCTGGGCGCGCGCGCTCACACCGACACCAACGCCTTCACGATCCTTGCCCAGGATTCCAACGGCGGCCTGGAAGTGCGCAACCGCGACGGCGAGTTTGTCGCCGTGCCGCCCATCGAAGGTTCGCTGGTCGTCAATGTGGGCGAAGTGCTGAAGGTCTGGACCGATGGCGTCTACAGCTCCGCCGTGCATCGGGTCATCAACCGTTCGGGCAACGAGCGTTATTCGATCGTGTTCTTCATGTATCCGAGCTATGACGCGCTGATCCAGCCGCTGATCAAGAATCCCGATCCGTCGAATATCGCGCCCGAGGATCTGCCGACCTCGTTTCCGCGCGACCGGCCGTTCATTTATGGCGAGCTCAAGTCCTACAATACGGCTCGGATCATGCCGCGCAAGACCGAAGCCGAGACCGAGGCCGCCTCGTGATGGCAGGCGTATTGTCGCCTGCGGTACAGGATCGCAAGGCGCAGGAAAAGGCGCCCGACATCCACATCTCGATCAAACACGTCGAGAAGGTCTATCGCTCCCAGCGCGGCTCCGTCGTTGCCCTGCAGAATGTCTCGCTCGATGTGGCGAAGGGTGAGTTCGTCAGCATCCTCGGCCCCAGCGGGTGCGGCAAGAGCACGCTGTTGAAATGCATTGCCGGCCTCGAACCGCTGAGCGGAGGAGAGATCTTCGTCGGCAAACAACGCATCGTCGAACCGCCGAAGGATCTCGGCGTCGTCTTCCAGCGCGACATTCTGTTCGACTGGCGTACGACGCTCGACAACGTTCTGGTGACGGTGGAATTTCTCGGCCTGAAGCGGCGCGACTATGAGGCGCGCGCCCGCAGCCTGCTGGCGACCTATGGCCTTGCCGGCTATGAGAACCGCTATCCGTGGGAACTGTCGGGCGGCCAGCGCCAGCGTGTCGCGATCTGCCGCGCCATGGTGCACGA
>Ga0182744_1002759_pt1 | contig 14164 bp, 10 predicted proteins | sample eDN3rd30CKraftMG_FD_128525 | JGI IMG/M metagenome (GOLD analysis project Ga0182744, IMG submission 128525) | Enriched Miracle-Growth compost microbial communities from Emeryville, California, USA - eDNA 3rd pass 30_C Kraft MG (version 2) (version 2) ...
TGTGCTGGCCGCGGTTGAAGCGATCACCGCGCAGTTTGCTGCGCTGGGTGTGGGGCCGGGCGGCGAGGGGATTGAGGCGGTGCCTACCGAGGCCGTGGTAGGGCTGTTGGGTGCGCTCGGAATGTCCGCGGAGATGGCTGCGCAGGGGCAAATTCCGCCGTCTATGGCCGATCTGTTGGCGGTTTCGCAGTTGCTGCCCGAGCCGTTGTCCAACCGGTTATTGACCGAGATCCTGGCTCAGGTGGTCGAACCCGCGTAACCTCCCGCGCGAGACCCTGGTAGCCGTGACGAGTCCCTAGCGCATTGCTCGGGACTCGTCACGGTAGGTAAGAATCTGCGGCGGAATTGCTGGGTGGTGGTGCTATTGGGCGACCACCCGCAGCAGAACGGACCGATCGACGTCCAGCAGCGGCGCTTCAAGGCCAACCTGTTCCAGTACCCGGCCCGGAAGAATAACCCCACCCGCGGCGAGCCACGGCGGGCACTGGTCCGCGGGCAACGCGTCGGTGACCGCATACTCGGTGACGCGGTAGGTGCGTTCGGGATCCAACCCGGGCAAACGCAGGGGCTGCGGTGGCCACTCCACGGGGCGCTCCATCAGCACAAACTCAAACAGCGCCTCGCTCTGATCCTGCGAGACCACGCCCTCCAGGCGCACTTCACGCTGGGTGTCTGCGTGCACGGACGTGCCCGAGTGCAGCAGCGGGCGCAGTTCCTTGTGCGCGGCAACCCACTGGGCCATGCGCGCGAACTCGGCCTCGTCCAGGAGGGTGAGGTCGGTTTCCATGCCGAGGTGGCCCCAGATCGCGGTGGCCCCGCGGAACGCGAGGGTGGCAACGCGCCTGGTGGTGTGCGCCTCGCGATCTCCAATGTGGGTGCCCTGCAACTCGGGCGGCAGCAGGAGGGTGGTCCAGCGCTGCATGTCTACGCGCTCGCGCGCGTCATTGCAGTCTGAATCCCACACGCGGTCCGTGTGTTCCAGCACGCCCAGGTCAATTCTGGCGCCTCCCGACGAGCATGACTCAATTTCCAGCCCCGGGTGGCGTTCCTTCAACTCGGCCATGAGGCGGTAGGCCTGCTGCGTTTGCTTGCGCACGCCCGGGGTGCCAGTGGGGGAGTGGCCGGCATCGGTGAGATAGCGGTTGTGGTCCCACTTGATGTAGTCGACGCCTAGTTGGTCAACCAGCGTGGAGATGCGCTCAAAGATCAGCGCGTAGGCAGGCTCGTGTGCTAGGTCCAGCACATGCTGGTAGCGGGACGGGAGCCCCGGCCCGTGCCCGGCGTCGAAGATCCATTCGGGGTGCTGGCGGGCCAGATCGGAGTCGAGGTTGATCATTTCTGGCTCAAACCACAGCCCAAACTCCATGCCCAGATCGTGTACGCGCTGTGCGATGGGTTCGAGGCCCAACGGTAGTTTTGTGCGATCCACAAGCCAGTCACCGAGCGAGGAATGGTCGTTGTTGCGCCCCTGGAACCAGCCGTCATCCACCACAAAACGTTCCGCGCCGATGGCCGCGGCCTTCTCGGCTAGGGCAATGATCTTGTCCGGATCGAGGTCAAAGTAAACAGCCTCCCACGTGTTCACCAGCACCGGCCGGGGCTTGTTGGGATACGCATTGGTGGGATGAGACTCGCGGGCGCGCAGATACTGATGGAACCGGCCAGAAAGCTCGTCAAGGCCGCGGCCCCACGAGCCGTACACCCACGCGGTGGTCAGCTGTTCGCTCTGGCCAAGGACAACCTCGCCCGGCAGGAACAGCTCGCCCGCGCGTAGCAGGCGCGAACCCGCGGGAACACGCTCGGCAGCCAGCACTTGGTTTCCGCTCCAGCCCAGGTGCACACCCCAGACCTCGCCGCTGCGGAACCCGAAGCCGGACTCGCCCGCAACCATGAGGTACGGGGTGTTATGGCCGGGCTTGCCGCCGCGCGATTCGCGCTCCCACCTGCCCATAGGGAAACTGTGCCGCTGCGGGACGCGTTCGAGCGCCCACCGTCCGGTCAGGTCCAGCAACTCGGTGGCTTGGGCCGGAACCGGCAGGGCCATCTCCAACCTGTCCACCCGATAGGGCGCGCCCAGGTTGGTGAGGATGGCCCGCGTGCGCACCAGCCCAGCGGATGTGAGCTGGAACTCGAGGGTCAGGGTCAACTCGGATGTATCGTCGGAAAGCAAGACCGTGAGGGTGTCACCCGCACCGGACGAGGTTAGCGAGTGGGACGTGACTGTGAAGCTAGGCGCCCACGCGCGGCCGTCGCGGGAACCCGCGATGCCCGGCGCACCCAGCCAACCATCCACAAGCTGCGGGAGCAGTGGGATGGGCTGCGGATACGTGACCGCACTGTCCCCAATGGTGGGTTGGCGGACCAACTCCAACGCCTGCAGGCTCGCGGCATCAAGCTGGCCAAGATCCGCGCCCCAGTGCAAGATGCGCGGAGGCCTGTTCTGGGACAGGGTGATGACCACGCTCGTGCCGGCGCGCCGCAGGTGGATGGGGGTTTCCATGTGTGGACTCCAGGGTTAGGGCTTTGGAACCGGTTGCTGCTATTTAGAACCAGACATTGCTATTTAGAACCAGACATCGCGATGCCGCGAATGAACTGCTTTTGCAGCAACAGGAAGATAATCACCATGGGCAGGAGCGCAAGCAGCGAACCAGCCATGAGAGTAGGGATATCAGTGGATTGCGCGCCCTGCAACGTGGCCAGACCAACGGATAGAGTCATGCGGTTCGGATCGGTGTTGACCACCATGGGCCACAGCAGATCATTCCATGCGAACAGGGACGTCATAATCGTGACCGCGGCGATTGCCGGGGCACACAGCGGCATGATGATGCGCGCGTAAATCTGCAGCGGATTAGCGCCATCGAGTTTGGCGGCTTCATCCAGTTCCGAGGGCAGGCTGCGCATGAACTGGTACAGGATGAACATGCCGAACGAGGAGAAAATACCCGGCAGTGCGAGGGCTTGTACGGAGTTGAGCCAGCCCAAATCCCGGATCACCTCGTACTGCGGAATGATGAACATCTGTGGCGGGACCATGAGCACCATAAGGAACAGTCCAAGCACGATCTTGGCGCCCGGGAACTTGAGGCGGGCCAAACCGTACGCCGCGAGCGAGGCGATAAGTACCTGCCCAATCACGCGCACCACAAGTGAGGCCAGCGAGTTGGTGAAGAGCATTCCCACGGGCAGTTGGTCAAAGAACTTGGCAAAGTTCTCCCACTGCCAGGACTCGGGGAAGATCACGGGCGGCACAATGGTGGCCTCGCGCAGGGTCTTGCCCGAGGTCAGCAGTTGCCAGATGAACGGCAGCACCATGAAGAATGCGCCAAGTGCCAGCACAATGTGTGAGGCTACGCGGGCGGTGCGGATCGGTGTGCGGTTGGTCTGGTTGGTTTGGTTGGTCTGGTTAGTGCGGTTGGCACGCTGTGCACGGCGCTGAGTCCCGTTGGAAGCGCCGGCGTTGTTGTTAGGCACCGTGGTATTAGGCACTGTCGTATTAGGCACTGTCGTATTAGGCCGGTTGTTGTCACGCATAGTGCACCCACCGTTTCTGCAACCGGAATTGAATGAGCGTGAGGATACCCGTGACTATCAGGGTGATAAGCGCAATTACGGCTCCTGCGGGGCGGTCGGAGCGCACAAACGCTTCCTCATAGAAGAAGTAGACGATGGAACGGGTGTTGCCGAGGGCCGGATTTGTGCGGCCCAACATGACAAAGATGAGGTCGAACACCTGCAGTGACCCGATCACGGACAGGATCGAGAGCAGGAACACCGACGGGGACATAAGCGGCGCGATGACCTTGGTGAACAGCTTGCCGGAACCGGCGCCATCGAGCCGGGCGGCTTCCAGCACCTCGGCGGGAATAGCCTCAAGGCCGGCCGCCAAGATCACCAGGTTGGTGCCGAGCGATGTCCAAATGCCGACGATAGCCACCGCTACCAGCGCGGTGTGCGGATCGGCCACCCAAGCGCGCCCCTCAATGCCGAACCAGCCGAGGAACGTGTTGAGTAGGCCAAAATCGCCGTTGTAAATGTAGCGCCACACCATGGCCACTGCAGCCGGCATGGTTACTACGGGTAGGAAGTACAGGACGCGGTAGAAACCGCGGAATCGCAGGCCTTTTTGGTGCAGGAGTACTGCGATGAGCATTGCGATGGGCACGCCGAGTAGCACAATGACCGCGTACACGAGGGTGTTGCGCAGTGAGGTGAACAGGGTGGGATCGTGGAGCACCTTGGACCAGGATTCAAATCCTGACAGGTGGTAGCCGATGAATGGGCTGCCATCTGAGAAGGACAGGATGATGGTGCGTACCAGTGGCCACAGGTAGAAGACGATTAGACCCAGGACGGGCAATGCCATGATGGCTACTACCCACAGTCCGTCGCCGAGGCGGCGCGGGCGCCGATTGCGCTGCGCCGCCTCGGGTGTGGACACCCGAGCCTGCGCCATGGCGGCGTTGGTCTCGAGATGATTGTTCATATGTGCTTCTCTTTGCTGTGCTGATTACGCGGCTAATTACTCTGCCGCGAATGCGTCATTCATGGCGGCGGCTAGCTTGCCCGCTGCTTCTGCTGGGGTTTGGTCCCCGGTCCACGCTGGGGTGAGGAGTTCACCTTCACGTGATGCCCATGCGTCAGTGTTCTTGGAGGTTGGGTAGACAACTGCGCCATCTACTGCGTCCAGGAATACCTGTGCGTGGAACATGGGCAGGGCGTCAACCCATGCCTGCTGGGTGCCCTTGTATGAGCCGATCACGGCGCCGGACTCGGACTGAATGGTCGAGGCTTCAGGCGAGGACAGGAAGGTGGCGAGTTCTGCTGCTTCCTTAGGGTGCTTGGAGTTGGCAAATGCCACGTTACCCATGCCGTTGATCACGGATGCGTTGCTCGCTGGGCCCTTTGGCATTGGTGCTACGTCAAAGTGGGTGGAGGCGTATTCGTCGTTGGCAAAGCGGCCGGCAAAGTAGGAGCCCGTGTACATCATGGCGATGTTTCCGGACATGAACTGTGCCACGGCTTCGGTGTCTGCGAAGGACTGCAGTGATGGCGAGTAGCCCTTGGCTACGAGGTCGGTCCAGAATGCGATGCCCTCGATGGACTTGGGGTCGTCGTATCCGGACTTGGTGCCGTCTGGTGAGATCACAAATCCGCCGGCCTGCGGGATGGTGTTGTAGTAGCCCGCTTGTGCGTCAATTGGTGCGGCTATGCCGTACTGGTTTGCCGACGAGTCAGTCAGCTTTGCTGCATTTTCGGCAACTGTGTCCCATGTCCAGGAGGCGTCGGGGTAGGCGATGCCGGCCTTGTCGAACAGGTCCTTGTTGTACCACAGGCCGATCGTGTCAAAGTCCTTGGGCAGCGCGTAGGTTGCGCCGTCAGCCTGGTAGAGCGGCAGCAGCATCTGTGGGTAGCCGGAGGTGTCGATTCCTGCTTCCTTAATGGCGTCGTCGAGAGGCAGCAGCGCCTTACCTTCCAGGTAAGGGGCGATCTGTGCGCCGAGCATCCAGGCCACATCTGGGCCGGTGCCACCCGAGGCGGTGGTCTTGAGAGTGTTCCAGTAGTCAACCCATGGAATCACGCGCAGTGAGACGTCAATGTTGGTGTGCTCAGCCTCAAATGCATCCACAACCTTTTGGATTGTGGGTTCCTGATCAGGGGAGAAAATGGCAAAATCAAGCGTGATATTCTCGTCCGACTTGGCGGTTTCGCTTGAAGTTGTCTCGTTGTTCGTAGAATCGTTGTTGCTGGCGTTGTTGTCGTTTCCGCTGCAGGCGGTCAGTGCTAGTAGCGCTGTCAATGACAAAGCTACGAGCTTGGGGCGGTGCGTCATTGCTACTCCTTTGTAATCAGTGCAGTAACTGATGTGGTTGGCAGAAATGCTGCCGGGGGAAAATCAGCTCGTGTGGCCTTGAAGGGACCGCACGATCTGAGGATTGATCCAGTCCACATGGGCTGGATCGGTGGACGTGGCGACTGTCTCAAGATCGAGAAGGTGAACGCCGGTAATGTCTAGGTCGAGTTCCTGAGGCTCCAGGTTTGCCTCAAGTTCGAACGACGCCAAGACAACCCCGTCACCCACCACCCGTGCGGTGGCTCGGGTGGCGGGGGTTTCGCAGTCAATACCCACGCTGCCAGTTAGGCGTTGCGCGATACCGCCTACGGCGAACCGCAGATGCGAGGGCGAACTGACACCCAACCCGCGGTCATAAACGGTTCCCCCGATGGTCATGGGCTGACCATCAAATGGGTCCCCGCCGCCGTTGGTCTGGTTGCGTTCAACCGGACCAAACTGGTTACTGGCAGCGATGGGATGTGCCTCCACAAGGCTTGTGACACCCACAGATGGTGCCACCGCAATGCGGAAGTGTGTGAGGGGAGTGCGCTTGGCGGCGTCACTGACGCGCACGCCAAAAGTGGCAACACTTCCCGGGCGGGCTTGAGCTGGAACAGTGATGCTCCACCCGCTTGATTCAGGCGTAATGTCCCAGCCCTTAGGCCCGGTGATAACCAGCGAGTTTAGGGTGTTAGCTGGTTCGGATACCTCCACGGACACGCGCTGACCAGGCTCGCCAACCTCAAGAGCCGAGGCTAAACGTGGCGCAGCGAGCACCTGCGGTGTGCGGTGCAGCGCGGCAGCGTGCGGGGGTACGAGCGTAGCGCCACCATTAGCCGCCAGATTCAGGGTCACCTGACCGGCTACGGCGTTAATAGTGGTAGACACTAACGCACCTGTGCTGTTGGTGCTGTTGTTGTCGTCGGTGCTGTTGTCGTCGGCGCTGTAGCTGAGCTCCTGCTGGCTAGCTGGTGCGTCAGTGACAAGTGTGAACTGCTCGGCCGGAACCGGGAACGTCACCGACCGGGCTGCGCCCGCAGAAATAACACCCACAAACCAGTGCTCACCGTGACGGCGAGCCAATGCAACCCACTCACCAGGACGCCCACCCAACAGTCGCGTTTCATCCCACGCCGCAACAATCGAATCCAAAACCAACTGCGCAAGTGGGCGGCGCTGGTACTGGGCAATGTCGTCGGCAAAATTGGTCATGCCAGACTCCAACACCACGGACAACGCCAACTCATGCGCCTCAGACGAGGTCCGAGACTTAGCCGAAAACGTCACGGGCGTGTAATCCGCAGAACCCACCACGTTACGGGTGAACGGCACAATCGTGTTGTGTACGGGAGCATCAAACGGGTCGTTATAGAACACGTAATACTCGGCACCACGCACAGCCTCATACGAGATCACATGGGGGTAAGTGCGTGCCCAACCACGCGGAATAACCGAACCGTGGAAGTTAACCATCAGGCCAACGCGAGCACACTCGGCAATCACCGAGTCATACCAGCGGTAGCGTTCCTGCGACTCCGACTCCATGAAGTCTGGCTTAATTCCAGCCACACCCCACGCAGCCCACTCCGCCAACTCGGTATCCACCTTGAGCCAATCCCAACTGACCCACACAAAAATACCGATGCCGCGTGCACTCGCATACGCCACCAACTCGGGCAGCCACGCGCGATCCCAGCCGCAGTCCACGAGCACATGATCCCAACCATGCTCGGCCGCAAAATCAACAAGACGCTTTTGCACGTCTAGCTGCGCACCCGAATAAAAATCAGACCACCACGACCACGCCGAACGGCCTGGACGAACCCACTCGGGAATGCCGCCACGCGCGGGAGCGGCCAAGTCCTCTACCAGATGCGACTCCACAATCTCAGGCAAGGTACCCAAGAAAAATACGCGCCACGGAGCCGCCACTGGCTCGCTGGACAACTGCACCGGATCGGCCAATGCGTATGTGAGGGTAGAAGTCGCGCTGGTGCTGGATGAAGGTACGTCGTCCTGCTTAAGCAGACGCGAGCCACCATAGCGGCCATCGAGATCTGCCTCAGCCAACAACACAAACGTGCCATCCTGCGCGTCCAACTCCACAAGCAACGGAAGGCCATAACCCTCCTGCGTAACCGGCAGCTGGCCAACAGTACTCACCGTGCGAGGCTCCTCATACCACGGCGTGTACTTAAGCGGCCAGCACGCAGCAGCACTACTCACCTCAACGCACGCATCCGCACCCAACACCTGAACAGACTCGCCCAACGCCGGCAGCACCCAACGAAAAGCAACACCGTCATTGGCCGCACGCAAGATCAACGTAAAAACCTGCCCCGCATCATTGCGCAGGTCAATAGCATGCTCAGTGTGCGTGACCTCGTGCGCACCAATGCGCTTACCCACAGCCAACTCGTAGGATTCATGCACCTCGCGCTCGCGGGTAGCAACCACGCTCAGGCCGCGCAGCAGATCGCCTGCTTCCGTGATCAAGGAAAGCGGAGCGGAAGTGCGCACGCGAGATTGGGCGTGCGAGACCTCAAGGTGAATCGCACCATCTATGACGTTTGCGGTAATAGTGCGCCCGTTTTGGGTTGCACCAAACGTTGCGGATGTGGTTGGCATTGCGTTACTCCTGCGCGGATGGAAAAGGTAAAGGGCGAGCGGTGGCAAAAGCCAACTCGCGGTGATTGAGACGTGACATCAACGGCGGGTGTGGAACACACCTCGTTCTAGAGCAACCACGGCGGCGCCCAACGCCCACTCATTGGCTAGTACTGGCCGCAAGCGAAGATCTGTTTCTTTAGCATCTCCATACACCTGAGAGGCAAAGGCTTCTTCGATGGGGGTGGCCATCAGGTCAAGCCAGGCGGTCTCGTCCCCACCAAAAATCACGTTGTCGGGACCAAGTAGATTAACCAGTGAGGCAATACCTAAACCGATCAGATGTCCCGCCCGGGTAAACAGCTCGGTGAGTTCCGCATACTGGCCACTACGGGCCAACTCGGCTGCTTCGTCGATAAGCAAATCAGGCTTGCCCGCCACTTGGCGAGCCAACCGCTCCAACGAGATAGTTGACGCCTCAGTGTTGATGCAGCCAAAGCCGCCACACGTGCACTGCAGCGAACGATCACCCAGCGGCAGGTGGCCGAGCTTACCTGCCACCAAAAACGCACCCTGCACGGGGTTTCCATTGACCACAAGCGCGCAACCGATGGATGAACCAAGCGTCACATACGCAAAATTCTTCAAGCCCTCAGCTACGCCAAGGGCCTTGACCTCGTTCTCCACCACCACATTGCAGCCCGTGAGCTGCTCAAGTGGCTGGGCAACAACTACGTCTTTCCACTCTAGGAAGGGGGAGTAACGCACGATGCCCAGATCGGAATCAACCTCGCCGGCAAAACTCAAGCCAACCTCGGTGATAGGGGCGGAAAAACCCTCACGAGCGGCCTCGCCACGCAGTGCCTGAATCATCGCAACCAACTCAGAAATCACGCGATCCGGCTGAAGAGAATCAAGGCTGCGCTGCAAAGAGGCACGAACCTCACCGAGCAGATCACACACCACACCCACGGCCGAATCGTTGGTGACCTTAATGCCAATTGCACCAAAACGTAGGGGATTAACAGCCAGCGGCTGGGAGGGGCGGCCCATACCGGACTGTGCCTTCTTAACCGCAGAAGCCTTGACCTGGGAGAGGAAGCCCGCATCGATCAGTGGCTGCGCAGCGCGGGTGACTGCTGCTGAGGACAGTCCGGTGCGTCGGCCAATCTGGGCGCGTGAGAGCGGTCCCGATTCCCGAACAACCGCGAGAACGGCGCCCTCAGCGGGCGTCCCTTCAACTGGTCCGATGCGATGCGTCATTGCCATGGAACCAGTATTGAGCATTTATTTAACTTACACAAGTAAGTAAGTGAAATTTGTTGTGCGGGCGTGTCTGATCTGCGTGTGGCCTGCGATATCACCGGCTTAAGGACCACACCCCGGAATGGGGGTGCCCAGCGGCTCGGCAACGAACTAGGCTTGATGCATGACCGATCTTCTTGACGCTAGCCAGCTCGATTCCGCGCAGATTGATGAGGCAGTGCACGCCATTGCGCGCCGCTCCAAAGTGGCCTCGCGCGTGCTGGCAACTGCTACCCGCGGCACAAAGGACCAAGCGTTGCGCGCTATGGCAGACGCGCTTGTGGCCAATGATTCGCGCATTATTGAGGCCAACAAACTCGATCTGGAGCGCGGCCGGGCAAACGGCATGGAGCCGGGTCTGCTGGACCGCCTTGCGCTGACGCCTGAGCGGATTGCGGGTATTGCATCTGCGCTGGGTGAGGTTGCTGCGCTGCCGGACCCGGTGGGTGAAATGATCCGTGGTTCGCGCCTGCCAAACGGCCTGCGCCTGCGTCAGATCCGCGTGCCCATGGGTGTGGTTGGAATGATTTATGAGGCCCGCCCTAACGTCACAGTGGACGCCGCAGCCCTTACGCTCAAGAGCGGCAACTCGGTTATTTTGCGTGGTGGCAGCGCTGCCGCTACCTCTAACGAGGTGATTGTAGAGGTGCTGCGAGAAGCGCTGGAATCGGTTGGTTTGCCAGGCGATTTGGTGTTGTCGATTGACGCGTATGGCCGCGCGGGTGGTGTCTCACTCATGCATGCGCGCGGGCTTGTGGATGTGCTGGTGCCGCGTGGTGGGGCTGACCTTATTCAAACGGTTGTGCGTGAATCCAAGGTGCCGGTTATTGAGACGGGCACTGGAAACTGCCACATCTATGTGGATGAGTCTGCGGACGTAAATATGGCCGTGGAGATCATCATGAACTCCAAAACCCAGCGTGTTGGTGTGTGTAATGCGGCTGAGACCCTGCTGGTGCACCGTGGCGTGGCTGATGCGCTGCTGCCGGCCGCTTTTGCGGCTTTGCGCGCCGCAGATGTGACGCTGCACGCCGATGAAACGGCGCTGACTTTTGGTGATGGCGGACCTCAGTTTGTGCCGGCCACGGATGCGGATTGGGCAACCGAATATTTGGCTCTTGAACTTGCGGTCAAGGTGGTGGACTCAATTGATGAGGCCATTGAGCACATCCAAACGTGGACGTCTGGCCACACTGAGGCAATCGTGACTAAGTCATACGAGAACTCGGAGCGTTTTGTGGCTGAGCTTGATTCGGCGGCCATCATGGTTAATGCATCGACTCGTTTTACTGATGGTGGCCAGTTTGGTTTGGGCGCCGAGATTGGTATTTCCACGCAGAAACTGCACGCGCGCGGCCCCATGGGCCTGCCAGAATTGACCACCACCAAGTGGATTGTCAATGGTGAAGGCCAAGTGCGCCCCTGATTTTCGACGATTCTGGTTACGCCCCCGGTCACGCGCGGTTTGTGTGTGGCTGGGGGCGTTTGGTTTTCTGCGCTGCGAGTGAAGCGCCTGTGAAGGTAGGCGCGGGACTTCTAAAGCGGTTGCGGAACGTGAGACACTTAGGGTTCGGGTGAAAAACTCCCCGCGGAGTTTGCTGCCCGGAACACTTGTTAAAACTGGAGGAACCCGTGTCTACTCTTGCACTCGTGGCCGCTGAGGCCGAGGTTGTTACTGAGCTTCCCATTGAGCCTATTGCTTATGGTGTTGTTGCTTTCTGCGCGTTGACTGCTGCGCTCGTTATTACGTACGCGTTTAAGAGCGTGCGCACGCGCCACTGATTCGCCGGTTTTTGAACTGACGTGAGTATTGCAGCTGTGGCGTCTCGCCCGGCCCGAGTGGGCGTGATGGGTGGAACGTTTGATCCCATCCATCACGGTCACTTGGTTGCTGCGAGTGAGGTTGCCGCTCGTTTTAACTTGGACGAGGTAGTTTTTGTGCCTACGGGCGCGCCCTCGTTTAAGCAGGATCAGGAGGTTACCGAGGCAGAGCATCGGTATCTCATGACTGTTATTGCTACGGCGTCTAATCCTCAATTCACCGTGAGCCGTGTGGATATTGACCGCACAGGGCTCACATACACGGTTGATACTCTGCGTGACCTAAAGAATCAGCGTCCGGATGACGAACTATTCTTTATCACTGGCGCTGACGCCATTGCGCAGATCCTGTCATGGAAAGACGCCGATCATTTGTTTGACATGGCCCGGTTTGTTGCAGTGACGCGGCCCGGCCACAAGATCGACGTAGGGGGACTGCCTCAGGACCGAGTTGAGGTTCTTGAGGTGCCAGCAATGGCCATTTCATCAACGGACTGCCGGGAACGCACTAGGAATGGGCTACCCGTGTGGTACTTGGTGCCAGATGGCGTAGTGCAGTACATAGCCAAGCATGGGCTCTACCCCGCAAGGGAAAGTGGGCTCGAGCCCACACCGGACACTGAGGCGAATCGATGAGTATGTCCCACCCCCAAGGACCAGACGGCCGTCCACTGACTCGTAGGGAAATGCGTGAGCTTGAGGCTCAGCAGGTTGCGCAGGCGCAGCAGGCTGCTCAAGCGCGCCAGGGTGCGCAGCCGGTACAGGCTACTCCAACGCGCCAACCAGTTCAGCCAGTACAGCCAGCGCAATCACCGGTTCAGTCGGCGCATGCTTCGGTTCAATCAGCGCGGGCTGCTGTTCAGCAGGCGCAGCCAGCGCAAACACGCCAATCTGTACAGCCCACTGCTGGACGACCCGTGGGCACTGGCCCCGCCTCGGTTCCTAGCGTTGGATTGCCACAGCGCCAGGTGGTTGAGCCGCCCGCGCAGCCGGTGGCAGTCAGCCGGCGTTCAATGTACTCAATGCCTGCGGGCAAGCCTGAAGTTCCAGATGTGATCCCTCCGGTACAAGCGAGCGCAGTACGCACCTTGCAGGATTCGGGCCGGCTTTCAAATCTTGTAGACCCCCAAGAGTTCACGCAGTCCTCGGGACTTGCACCAATCCGTGATGATGTTGTGCGCGCGCAGCCAATGGAACGCCGCAGCACACGCCAGGGCACTGGTACGTCTCAGGTCCAGAGTGGACCGCACAGTGCTGGTGCACCGCAAGGTGTTGGTGGTCCGCACAGTGTTGGTGCACCGCAGAACGTTTCTGGATTCCTACGCCAAGCGCCTCCGAGCAGCCAGATTCCACGTATTGAAGAGGATGGCCGCGGCGGCTGGCAGGCAGTGAACCCACAGGAAGTCCAGCAGCGCCTCGAACGTGAGCAAGAACAGCGCGCACTGTTGCCTAATGTGGCCGCAAATGTGGGCTTGTCCCGTGCATTGCGCGGTGAGCAGCCCCAAGCGTTCCAACCGCAAAATTGGCAGGGTGCGCAGGCAGGCTTGCCTGGGCAAGCTGGGCAAGACACACAGTTTGGCGCACGTCCACTGCCTAACCGTGCAGAAGCGCAACCTAACCGTGCAGAGTCTGGGTTTAGTCGCGCAGAATCCGGGTTTAACCGTGCAGAAGCAGCCGCGGAAACTACGGCGCCCTTCTCGCCATTCCCTTCTGCTCATACGGAGAGCGCAACTCAAGTTTCAAACCTGGCGGCCGTTGACACGCCTGCTTCGATTGCACCAGCGTCGATTGCACCAGCGTCAATTGCACCAGCGTCAATCCCACCGGGCGCTGCCTCAGCGCATAACCCAGCCCAGTCGTCTCCTGTATTCCCCGGCCTTGCCGCAGCAGCACAGAACTCGGCTGTACAAAACCCAGCTGCACAAAACTCGGCTGTACAAAACCCAGGAAGCCAGCCAGAATCGTCGGGAATTTTCCCCGGCTTGGCAGGCGCACTAGGTGCGCCGCTGCCGGGACAGCAGGAAGAATCAGCCGGTCTGACCCACGTGGAAGACGATGATGAGGACTTTGAAGTCGACCACTCATACACGTGGCTGCACTACATCATTCTGGTGGCTGTGGCGCTGGTACTCGGCATGATCATTTGGAAGGTGGGGATCGATCCGAGCACCAAGGCATCCGCACCAGACACCAAGGACAGCGCACAGGCTGCGGTGGTTTACGAGCCGCTGCGCAGTTGACGTAGTTGGCGGGTACGCACGTCAAGGTCACAGAAATACTCTCCCCACTCGTGGGCAAAGTGCGGAATAATTGGGGCGGACTTTGTTTCTTGCGGGCGCTCGGCGCCTGCTTACCGCGCTGTGCCTGTGAGCACCGCTAAATCATCCCGGCCCAGCCGGAACACAACCCGGCGCTGCCGGACTAACCCGGCCCCGCCGGATCGAGGAGAATCGTGGCTGCTACCGAGCACGCAATTGAACTGGCCATCACCGCTGCCCGCGCGGCTTCTGACCGCAAGGCTGCTGAGATCATCGCGCTGGACGTGTCTGACCACTTGGTTTTGACCGACGCGTTTGTGATCGCTTCCGGTAA
>Ga0182744_1002765_pt1 | contig 14142 bp, 21 predicted proteins | sample eDN3rd30CKraftMG_FD_128525 | JGI IMG/M metagenome (GOLD analysis project Ga0182744, IMG submission 128525) | Enriched Miracle-Growth compost microbial communities from Emeryville, California, USA - eDNA 3rd pass 30_C Kraft MG (version 2) (version 2) ...
AGGGCGCGGCGACGATGGCGGCGTGCTTGGCGGGAAAGCCGGCCCGCCAGCGGAACAGCAGGACGTCGCCCGGCTGGAACGCGCCGCCGGGGACCTCGACGAGGTGCCGCCGCGCGGCTTCCGCGAGCGCTTCGCGTCCGGTCGCCTCGGCCCAGTCCGGCGCATAGGGCGGCGCGGCTTCGGGCTCGTCGGCATAGAGCGCGCGCCACACGCCGCGCACCAGCCCGAGGCAGTCGCAGCCGATCCCCTTGAGCGAAGCCTGATGGCGGTAGGGCGTGCCGAGCCAGGCGCGCGCCTCCGCGACGATCCGTATCGGCGTGATATCCATGGCGGCCCTCATGACAGCGCGGAGCCGTCATTGCCCGGCTCGCCCTGGACCGGATAGCGCAGCACGAAGTCGTTGCCGGGAATGTGCGGGAAGCCGCGGAAGTTGATCGCGTTATGGAAGCGGTCGCGGCAGGTCGCGAAGCGCTTGTCGCAGCCCGCCGTCACGGTGAACGTGTCGCCGGCGGCGATGGCTTCCGGCATCGCCTGCCAGAGCGTGAGCGTGACCGCGCGCTCCTTGACGGCGTGGCTCTTGATCTCCATCGCGCTGCCGGCGTTCGCGCCGCCGGTGAAGACGATGCGGCCGGCGGTGAACCAGCCGTCGGCAAAAGCGTCGAGCCCGTCCGCCGAGAACATCGAGGTGCCGGCCAGCGCCGCGACGGTGCCGGCGCCCCTGAACGCCGGATCGTCGAGCGCCACCGCGCAGCGCGCGTCGCCGAGATCGGCCGAGCACGTCGCGGTGTAGAGCCTTCCGCTCTGCTCGTTGAGCCGGTCGCTGAGCGAGCGCAGTTCGGCGGTGAAGGCCGCGCCCTCGCGCCGGACCTCGCCCAGCGTGTCCTTCGCGAGCAGCACGCGGAGCGAAGGCGTGCTCCAGTCCACCAGCCAGGTCTCGACGGTCGCGGCATCGTAGCGTCCCGCGGCGAGATCGGCCTCGCGCAGGGAATCGTCCGCCAGCGCGCCGGACACTTCCGCGCCGTCGACGGTGAGGCCGAGCTTGGCGGTCGCCTCCGATGCCGAAAGGCCGGTGCCGGCGAGGCAGGTCACGCCGTCGAGCACCATGTCCTCGTCGTGATCGGTGAAGCCCTGCACGATGCCGTCGCGGCGCGTCAGCACGTAGCACCGGCACAGCGTCGTCGCACCGGAATCGAGCCTTGCCTGCAAGGCGGGCGGAACGGATCTCATGGCCGGATCTCCACCAGCGGGATTTTCGGGATGGTGCCGGCGGCGAAGGCGTCGAGATCGACCTCCAGGAAATCGGTATCGAACCGCACCGGCACGTCGAACTGGAAACCGGCGGTGACTTCCGCCCCGGCGGCGGGAACGTGGCCGGCGAGGAAGGTGACGACGCCGGTCGTGCTGTCGACGGTGAAATCCGCGTCCGGCGTCTGCTCGGCGCCGCCGACCGCGACGCGCACGCTGCCCGCCACCGGCTTGGCGATGGTCCGCCGGTAAGGCGCATGGGCGCCGCCGTAGGTCTTGGCGAGCTGGAACGCCGCCGTCGCTCCGTCGCCGGTGCCGAGCGGCTGGTCCGTCGCCGCGACGGTTTCGCCCGGCGCGCAGGACAGGCTGTCGAGCCGGTCGCGCCAGCGGAACCCGTAGAGCATGCCGCGCCGCTCCTCGAAGAAGGCGACCACCGCCGCCAGCGCCTCGAACGTCTTGATGCCGTAGCCGGCGTCGTAGCGGCGGCGCGAATGCGCCCAGCGCGCATTGCGTTCCTCGCGGCCGGAGCCGAGCAGCACGACATCGGTCCGCCGCTCGGGGCCGCCGGCGCCCTTGAGCGCGACGTCGAGCGGAAACAGCACTTCGTGAAAGGCCGTCATCGGCGTCCCCTATTGCCCGCGCCGCCCGCGCGCGACGGCGCGCGCGATCTGGCCGGTGAGATAGACTTCGGAGCGGCGGAAGCTGTCGGCATCCGGCGCGGCGATGTTGATCGTGACGTTCGAGACGCCGCCGCCCCCGCCGGCGATGCCGAGCCGGCCGTCCGGACCGCGCCGCAGCGGCACGATGGCTTCCGGCCCGGCCTCGCCCGCGAGGCCGAGACCGCCCGACGCCATCGGGAAGTAGGTCGGCGTGCCGATCACGCCGCCCGCCGCGAACGGCTTGATGGCGCCGGCCGCCGCAGCGACGCTCGCGCCCGCCGTGGCGCCCAGACCCGAGAACAAGCCGGAGAAAAGCTGGTTGAGGCCGCCGGTCAGGCCGGACGTGATCGGCTTGAGCGCGGCCGAGACCGCCATGTTGGAGATGCGCAGCGCGAGCCCCTGCAGCACGGTGTCGAGCTGCTTGCCGCCGACGGTCGCCTGGGTGAAGGCCGAGGCCATCGCCCGCGAGAAGCCGTTGGCGCTGATGAGCAGGCTGTCGGCTTTCGCCTGCAATCCGTCGAACGTCGCGGCGAGGTCGGACCCGGCGGCGGAGAACGCCGCCGCGCCGTCGCCGCCGAAACCATCGTCACTGTTGGGATCGGCCATCGGGAAACCTCTCGAGAAGTGTGCGGAAGGCGGCGCGCGAGAACGGCTCGCCGCCGGTGACGGCGCGGATGGCGAATGCCAGCTCGCGCGGCGTCATGGCCCAGAATGCCTCGGGCGAAAGCTTCAGGACGCCGAGCCCGAAGCCGATGGCCTCCCGCCAGGGGAACGGCATCGGACCGGCCGGCGCCGGATCGCGCGGCGTCATCCGGCGGCGCCCTCGCCGAACGTCGCCGCGATCAGGTCGGCGGCGACGCGCGCATAGGCCGGCACGCCGCCGTCGATCGGCATCGCCGCGACGTCCGCATCGCGGATGTCCTCGCCCGCGCCGCGCAGCCCCGCCGCGATGATGCGCACCAGGTCGCTCGCCTTCAGGCGGCCGGAGCCGAAGCGCTCGGCGAGGGCCACGAGGTCTTCGGCGCCGAACGCGCTCTCGAGCTCGGCGAGCGCGCCGAGCGTGAGCACCAGCCGCCGCCGCGTTCCGCCGATCTCGGCGTCGATCTCGCCGCGATACCGGTTCGCCATCACGCCGCCGCCGCGAAGCTGAGCGCGCCGGCGGATTCGAACGCGAGCTCGTAGGTCACTTCGCCGTTGTGGTCGCCGGCGAACTCCAGGCTGGTGATCTGGAACGGGCCTTCCACCGTGCCGAAATCCGGGATGACGATCCGGTAGTTCCTGATCGCGTCGTCGAAGAATGTCTGGCGCAGCAGCTCGTCCGACGCCGCGTCCTTGAACAGCCCCCGCCCGGCGATCGAGGCGCGCTTGACGCCGGCGCCTTCGAGCAGTTCGCGCCAGCGGCCGGCTGAATCCGCGTGGGTGATGTCCACGGTCTCGGCGTTGAACGACAACCGGCGCGAGCGCATCCCGGCGATGGTCGTGAAGCTCGCGCCGTCGGCGATCTTGATGAGAAGGTCCTTGCCTTTCTGGGCTGCCATCGGATGTTCCTCGTGCGTTAGATCGGTTCGGTGACGGCGCGGAAGCGCACCAGCGCGTGATAGGTGCGGCCGTCCGCCTCGCGCCGCACGTCGGCGAGCGAGAAGCGCAGGTTGACGAGCCGGTGCGCGTCGAGGGTGAGCGGCGCGTCGTCGAGCGCCTGCAGCAGCGCGCCGGCGATCAGGTGCGCCTCGCGATGGCCGCCCTGCCGCGACCAGGCGTGCAGGGTGAGCTGGTGCTCCTGCGAGGGCGCATCGTCGGTATCGATATTGGCGACGCGCGCCTCGCCAAGCGTCACATAGGGAAAGCTCGCCATCCGCGGCGGCTCGTCATAGACGTTCGGCCCGCCGAGCAGCGCGGTCAGCGCGCCGTCGGTCGCGAGCGTGTCGTGGATCGCGGCGCGCAGCGCCGCCGTGGCTGTGGTCATGGGGTTTTCCGGATTGAGAAGCAAATGAGCGCGGCATCGAGGCCGCGCGAAAGCGGCGCCGCGGTCGCAGCGCCGGCACGGCGGCATCGCCGCGCCCGTTGCGCGCCCCTCCCCTGGGGAGGAGGCGAGGACCCGAGTCCGGCGCATGCGCCTAGGACGTCATCTCCTCGACAGTGATAAGGGTCAGCCGCCGGTCGTCGCTGTCGCGCGCGGCGATCACGCGATAGGCCCGGCCGTCCTCGGTGAAGCGATGGCGGTTCGTCACCGCGCGGCCGGCGCGGATCGTGATGCGGTGCGTGACACGGGCGCCATGCGCGTCCGCGGACATCGTCTCGCCCGCCGACAGCGGCGTCACCTCGGCCCAGACGCGCGCAATCTGCGCGAAGGACCGGGTGACGCCGCCCGCGCCATCCGCCGTCTCGACAGGGGCCTCGAGCGACAGACGGCGATTGAAACGCGCGGGATCGGTCATAGCGAGCGCATCCGGAACGGCGCGATCAGCGCGGCCACAGTTTCCGGCAGCGGCGCGACGCCCTGCCCCGGCGCCGCGAGCGCGCGGTTCTCGTACCAGTGCGCGACCAGCAGGCGCATCGCCTGGCGCAGCGGCTCCGGCACGTCGGCGGCGGCATCGCCATAGCCCGCGACGATGTCGATCTCGATGCCGGCGAAGGCGCGACCCGGCGACGGCAGCGACCACGGCGCGAAATAAAGCGCCGCGCCCGCCGTGTCGATGACAAACGCCTGCGGATCGAGCCCATGCGCCACGCGCTGCGCGTCATGGACGCGCGCCGCGGCGACGCTGCGCAGCGGCGCCGGCAGCACGCCCATGCGCCCCTCCGCCGGCCAAGCATCGCGCACCAGCCGCCACGTCTGGGTCACGAGCGCGCGGCGTGTCTGCGTCTCGATATGAAGGCGCGCCGCCGCGATCAGCGCGAAGATGAGATCGTCGTCGTCGGCAAGATCGACGCGCAGGAAGTTCTTCGCCTCGGCGAGCGACAGCGGCTCGGCCGCGGGCGCGGTCAAGAGAAAGGACGGCATGGTTGTTCCCGGTGATTGAAGTTGACTTTGGACGCGCGCTGCGGCTCATCGCTCGGGATGCTCCGCCTCGCCGCCCTGCTTTGCGTGTTCGCCGCCACCGCCGCCGTGGCGATGGTCGGCCATGCGCCGCCGCCGCCCGCCACGCTGGCGCGGCATGTCGTGCTGATCTCGGGATCGGCCGGCACGTTCTGCACCGGCGCCGTCGTCGCGCCGGACGCCGTGCTCACCGCCGGTCACTGCGTCGATGCGCGCCACCGCTACAAGCTGATCGAGTTCGCAGCGGACGGCACGCCTCAGTTCCGCGACGTTGCGTCGGCGGCGCGCCATCCGCAGTTCGACATCAAGGCGTTCCTCAACCACCGCGCGACGGCGGACGTCGCCGTGCTCAAGCTCGCGGCGCCGCTGCCCGCACGCTACGCGCCCGCGCTGCTCGCGCCGGGGGAGAAGAAGGTGGTTGTCGGCGAGCGCCTTACCGTTGCCGGCTACGGCGTCAGCCTGCGCGGCGACGGCCGCACCGGCGGCACGCTGCGTGCGGCGACGCTCGCCGTCACCAGCAAGCCGGGCACGCTGCAGATCCGCATGGTCGATCCGAAGACGAACAACGCCGCGCCGGGCCTCGGCGCCTGCACGGGCGATAGCGGCGCGCCGGCATTCGATTCATCCGGCGCGATCGTCGGCGTGGTGAGCTGGACCACCGCGCCGAACAACGAGGACGGCTGCGGCGGGTTGACGGGGATCACGCCGCTGACGCTCTATCGAAAGTGGATTGTCGAGACTGTGAATACTTTGCGCGCACGACTCTGAAAGCCGGCCTGCTCTCATATACACGGCATCGCTTGCCTGGTCTGCAGCGACCAAGAGGCGAGAGGCTTACGTCTTATCGCACGTCAATAACCACGAGCAGCATTCATCATTGGGTATGATGAAAATCCACAACCTCGCACGTTCGCTTGTCGACGATAACGGTCGGAACACCGCCGATTGTTCCCTCGGGGAGCTGATAGGTGATCTGCCACAGATTGCCACGCTCCGAAATCAGCGGCTTCAGACCCGTGGACTGAAAGGACGGATACTTCCCGGCGATGAATTGCATGGCGACACTTATCGGATTGCACGCAGCTCCTGTCATGGCATTTGAATCCTGATTTTGAAGCGAGATCGTAACCGCAATCGTCACGATCGCGAGCAAGGCCAGCCTCACGTTGACCTCCACCATGGTTTACTTACGCCCAATATTTTTTAGTTCAGGGCCAAAATAATACATTCCGTTTCGCGCTTGAATTATTCCCGGGATGCCAATCTGGGCGTCGAATTGTTGGTCGGCGATACTGGGACCAGGTCGATAGCCGGCGGCTGAATCGTTCGGATGAGTATGGAAGAAAGCTATCGCATCAGAGGGAACCGGTCCGGGGATAATATTTGCACCCGTTCCGGCATTTATGAACCCTTGCCATCTTCCGCTCCGCGATTGAGTTATTCCCGGAATGTTTTTACGGGTCGGGGAATGTTCCCGGCGGAAGATCCTCACTGGAAATCCAATTTATACTCGTCGGCAACTCGCCATCGGACCCGATGAATTCCTGGACCGCTTTCCATGCATCCGCGTAAGACACAAAGAGACCGGCCGGCATTGGCGTATCGTGCAAGCTCCTGACGTATTCATTCAATCGGCGCAGGTCGCCCTTAGAGTTGAAAGTGCCGCTATAATTCCCCCCCCCACTTCGAATAGGTCAGGAGTACACCCAATTCCGGGTGAGCAGTCATCATAAGGTCGGCGTCAATTCGAGATTTGAAAGGTTCCAGCGACTCGGTTTGGTACAAACCTTCGACAACGAGACGGGCGCCATCGTTCCCGGTTTCGAAAAACCAGCGCCTGCCAGGCGGATTCAAAAAGTAGTGTTCGATTTGCGCCGGCTTCGGCCAGCCCTCTTGCCATTCAGAAGCGAAATATGTGCGTTTGCGCATGACTATGACTTCCTATCGCACACAATCAGCAAATTTCGATAAAAACAGCATCGGTGTCCCGTCTTCCGTTCGTCCAAATACGCAGCCGCATATTCTGCGCGGCAGTATCAAATTGCAGCACGGCATCACCGGTCACGGTCTCAACAATGAGTTTTTGGCTTGGCGTATCCAGATAATCGTCGAAAACCAGATTCGCAGGCTTCCTGGCCTTCTCGTGTTTTGCGGCCATCGTGACGGTCGTCGGCCCATCGCAGTCGGGCAAACAGCTAACTGCAATAAAACTTGGACGCGCCCAAACAGTCTGATTGCCGTCGATGAAAGGAAAATCGCGACTATTGGCATCCTTAATGAAAAGAAGTGAATTCAGCGCCCGCACATTGGTCGTTTTGAAAGTCATCTTCTAAATCTCCGACCCGCGAGCCAACCGCCTTGCCTGAGGCTACAGGTGAGACATTGTCGATAAAGCCGTTGAGCTTTTCGCACGATATTTAGTGCGCTGGGCGGCTGGTGGTCCATCACCCAATTTTCCAATGTTGTACCCGGATCGGTGGTTCCGCACGTATGACACCCAGAACTGGCGCCTGCCTCATTGATCTGCCTCCGCTCCGCCGCTGTAAAATCCCGCTCCGGCCCCCTTGCAGGTATCGACCCGCCCGCGAACGGCCCCGGCCCGATTCCGACCCGCGCCAGTTCGCTAGCCCTGGCCTGCGCCTGCTCGGCTTCAGCCTCGTAGGCGCGGATCATACCTTCCGCAGTTTGATATTCGCTCAGTGTTGGCTTCCACGACGGATCGAACTCTCGAACCCGTGCAATAGCGCCCTCGGCACGCGACCGGACAACTTCCAGACGTGCGGCCTGGCCCGAACTCAGTTCAACCGCAATCGCGAAGCCGAAAATAAAAAGCGGCCCGCTTCTCGCAGGCCGCAAAACGCCATCGCCCGGCGCGAGGCCGGGCGATGCAGGCAACGTCAATGCTGAAAACGCCGATGCGCTACGACGCCGCGAACTTCAACAGCTTGATCGCGTCGAAGTCCTGCACGCCGCCGCCGACGCGCTTGGTCGTGTAGAACAGCACGTAGGGCTTGGCGCTGTAGGGATCGCGCAGCACGCGCACGCCGGCGCGGTCCACCACGAGATAGCCGCGCGCGAAATCGCCGAAGGCGATGGCGTAGGCATTCGCCGCGATGTCCGGCATGTCCTCGGCTTCCACCACCGGGAAGTTCATCAGCGTGGAGCGCCCGCCGCCCTGCGCCGGCGGCTGCCAGAGATACTGGCCGTCGTCGTCCTTGAGCTTGCGGATCGCGCTCTGCGTCCGGCGGTTCATCACGAAGGTGCCGTTCTGGCGATAGCCGGCCTTGAGCGCATAGACGAGATCGATCAGCGCATCGGTCGGCGCGCTGGAATCGAAGGCGCCCGCGACGCCCGTCGCGATGTAGCCGAGCTTGCCCCAGGCCCAGGCGCTCTCCGCCACGATGGTCTGATGCAGGAATCCGGTCGGCTTGTTCGTGCCGTCGCCGTTGACGAAGGCCGCGCCCTCCTGCGTGGCGAAGGCCATCTCGACCTCGGCGGCAAGCCACTGATCGATGTTCACCGCGGAGTCCTCGAGCAGCGTCGCCGTCGCCGCCGGCATGGCGTAGAGCTCCATCGCCGGGAACGACAGTTCGGCGAGCGTCGGGGAAGCCGTGGTCGCGGGCGCGTCGGTCTCGCCGACCCAGCCGACCGCGGGGCCCGAGGTCATGAACGGCTTCTTGTAGACGTTGCCGCTCACCGTCCGCACGCTGGAGATCGCGCGGATCGGCGAGATGCTGGCGAGCCGCGCACCGATCACGGTCTCCACCTCCTCCGGCACCAGGTAGCCGCCGTCCGGGTTGGAGCCGACCGACAGCGCCTTGGTCTCGAGCGCGCGCAGACCCGCGCTCTCGCCGCAGCGCACGTAGCTTTCGAACGCCGCCTTGTGCTCGATCGCGTCAGCGCTGCGCGCGCCGCGCGAGGCGCCCTCGCCGCCGAGGCGCGGCCGCGCCGCCTTCAGGTTCAGCTCGTCGAGCTTGCGCGTGAGCGCGGCGTCGATGCGCGCGGCCTTCTCCTCCAGCAGTACGTCGCGGCGCGCCATGGCGGCGAGCTGCTCGTCGTTGACGGCCTTGAGCGCCTCGAACGAACGCATCATCTCGTCGTAGAGCGGCGTCGTCTCGGCGGACGTCAGCGCCTTGGTCTCAAGCGCCCTGGCTTCAAGCGCGGAATCGTGGACTTCCAATTCCATGAGGTTCTCCTTGTGAACTTGCGAAAGCGGTTGGATAAAAAGAAAGCCCGCGCAAGGCGCGGGCCGGTGTGAAGGCTGGGTGTGAAAGGCCGGATAAAACTGGTGTCGTCTAGAGGGAACGCGAAGCACCGCGCGCCCCAAGACCGATTCCTATTTACGGGAATCAAACGCGACGACGCTACTTCCTCTGGGCGTCGGCATTTTCGCCGCATTGAAAAATTCTACCGCCATCGCCAAGGCTGCGCGCGAAACGCCCACTACACCCGGTGGCGCATAGAAACTGTAGGGCGGTCTGGAAAAGTCGCGAGTCACGAAAGAACCATTAAGGGTGGATATCTATGCTAACAGGAACATGACGACGGAAATTTCGCAAAGGCCCGCTTGCCGAAACGCGTAACGATCGCAGAAAAAACCCCCGCTCATCCGAAAAGTCGAGAACGCGCCCGTCGAACTTCCGGCTGAATTCCGGTGTCGTGAAGAATATCAGGTCGATCCCCGATACGGTCTGAATGCCGTGCACCACCTCCCTTTTCTGCGAGCGCGGATAGAAACCCACCGTAACAAAACCCTTCTCGGGGTCTGTACCCTGCCGGTAGCCCCAGCTCACGCCAGGTATCTCGGCCGGGTCGTTCGGAAACTGCCGGTCGTATTCGGCACGGACGTTCGCGATCTCCTGCTTGGCGCGCGCGGAAATCGTGAAATTCGCAATGGGGGTTCCTGAGACCGACATCGCTTCGATCACTTTCTATTATCGTTCAGAAATTGTATTTCACAACACTTTTCCATATTTCGCGATGTCAGCCTCGATCTCTCCGGCTATCTCCGGAAACTGCGCCAACACCTTGTCGACGAGGCCGGCGTTGACAGCGTCGATCGCACCGGCAATTCCCAGCGCGAACTTTTCGTACTCATCCGGCCTGCAATGCTGTTTCAGGAATCCGAGCAGCGTCTCCAGATCGCCGGTAGCCCGAAAAGCCGCCATGACGAGATAATGAGCGATCTTTTTGTCCATACCGTTCTCCCGCTATCGGTTAATGCCGAGGCAGGCATTCATGCACTTGTGAAAATCATATTTATTACGGTCGCTCCACGGCGGCTTGGGCCGCTCCAAAATAGGATAGCAAATATTCAGGCATTTTTGATAGTCAGCGGGGCTGGCGGTCAAATTGAGATTCTTTGCCTTGCGAAGAATTTCGGTGACGAGCGTATCATCGTCCCCATCGGGCGTCAGGGCGTCCGGCCTGGCGCTCTGCCCATCGTCGGCGCTCCACTGGCCACCGCCGGGATTTCCAGCGGGAACCCGCGGCTGATCGGGACTGTATTTACGGCGCACGCTTTCAAAACGCCGAGCGGCGGTCTCAAAATTGCAACAGGCTGTTATCCAGCCGAGCCTTGCCCGGAGCATTCGCTGCGTATCGTCCGGGAACGGCGACGCCTTGCGGCCATCGAATGTCATACCGAATGCCCCCCAGACAAGCCGACGACCCGTCGCACGGCCCGCTTCCCTATGACTGTATCTTCTCCATTCCGCATCGTCCGCCACGCGCGCGTCCGCGCGTGCGAAAGCTGCGGCGGGGAAGACGCCTGCTTCACCGCGTGGACGCGCGCCCCGCGCAGCAGCGGGAACGTGACGATGGAAATTTCCCAGAGATCGACCTGATCGAGCTTGCGCACGCGCGACTTCGGATCGACCCTGCCCTTCACGGTCTTGAAGCCGATGGACAGCCCGTCGATCGCGCCGGCCTTCACCAGCGCCAGCACCTCGCGCGAGCGCTGCACGTCGGGGATGAGCCGCCCACGCGCCCGCAGGCCGCGCGCGTCCTCGACAAGCTCGGTCCAGATGCCGATCGGCTCCGCCGGGTCGTGCTGGAACAGCATCGGGATGCGCCGCACGCCGCGCAGCGCCAGCGTCTGGCGGAACGCGCCGGGCATCACCATGTCGCGCGCCTGGTCGATCTCGCCGAACAGGCTCGCGTAGCCCTCGACGGTGCCGTCCTCGGCAATGACGGTCGGCGGGCGGAATACGCCGGCGGTGAAAGGATCGGCAGCGGTGCGGTCGAGCGGAGCAAGCATGGGACACGTCGCCTTCGCCGCACGGGGCGGCCAAAGAAAAACCCGCGGCCGGAGGCGCGCGGGTCGGGATGGAAACGGATGCGGGTGCGGTCAGCGCTTGGCGCGCGGCGTCCTCGCCTTGCGGCGCGGCGGGCGGGGCTTGCCGCTGCGGTTGATCCGCTCGAGCTGGTTCAGGAACTCACGGAACACCGTGATGTGGTCGGGCTTCGATTTCGTCTCGCCGCGGATCGTGCGCAGCACCGTATGCAAGGTATCCATCCATCAACCTCGGTTTCGTTCGTTGAAATTGGCAAGCTCGCGCACGAAGTCGTCGAACCGGCGCATGGCGGCGGCGAGTTCACGCAGCGCGAACCACGCGAGCGCGGAAGCCGACGACGCCCACAGGAAGAGCGCGAGATGCGCGAGGTCGCCGCGCTCGGTGAAAGTGCGGATCAGGTCGGGCATGACGGGTGTATGGATGTTTGGTGCCGTTCGCGTCTCACGGCGCGAATGCAGGACTCAAGCAGGCTTGAAGAATCCGTCGTCGAAGTGACCTAACGTAGAGGCTGCGTAGCCGGCCATCGGCATGTCGTTCGAAGTCGCGACGCCTTCGAGCGCGGCGCGCGCAACCTGGGGCGCGATTGCCAACCGCCCGTGTGAATTCCGCGACAAGTTCATCCAGGTGGCTGAAACGGGAAGATGCGGCAATCATAACGTCACTTAAGTTGGTTTGAATAAACCGCTGTCGAGATTTTCGATTCTGGAAGCCGCCTCACCAGCAAAAGGCATGTCGCCAGATGAAGCAATCGTAGCCAAAACATCCCGTGCTGTTTGCCGCGCAATCGCCAGCGTCGCCGTTGCCGCTTGCAATCGAACCGAAATATCTGAATGGTCAAGTAAAGCGAGAAGCAACGCTCTCTGATCGCCAGGGCGCCCTTTTAACTCCCGCTGAACTTCCATCATTTGCGCGTATAGACGGTTGAAGGACGGAGTATCCCAGGTCGACATGGCATCGCCCATTTTAACGGCGATCGCGACGAACTGGTTTGTTAGTTGCTCTGATGTCAATTTCGAAAGGTTCATTGCTTCAGAATCCCAAAGATCCTAAGGGCTTTCAGGCCGACCTCTCTCCGCTCTTCCCAACTCTTTCCGCGTAGATAATCACGAGGGCTTTTACCGTCGTATTCCGGATTTAGCCGCCCGAACCAGCCCGTAATATCCCGGTGAACTATAATTGGAATTCTGACAAGGTTATCACGACTGTCGATCCGGTCTGACAAGAAGCCATCGCGCTTCGCCGGCCCCTGCTCGGCGATATGGTGTATCTGATAGCCGGAACGTGGATCGGATACCGCGGCCTGCAGGTTTTCCAGCGTGTCGGGTGGATCGGACCCTGCCGTTATAATATCGGCTTGTTCTCGTAACCACGGAATCGATTGGATAAGCGCCGACAGCGCTCCCAGCCCGCGCTGTCGGCCGAACCTAGCCGCCTCCAACATCGCATTTGTTCGTTCTCTAGAGACGGTCGGTCGCTCTTTTGGGAGCTTCGGTTGTTCATCGAGCGGCGGTCCCTGATTGTGCCCGAGCCCCGGCACGTCCCCGGCCAGCCGCGTCCAGCGCCCGCTTTCCTCGCCGCTGCCGGCGGGTATCCGCGGCTCGAAAAGCCAGTGCGGGACGAGCGGGTTGCCTGCGTCCAACTCGCGAAACGACGTCGGCAGGGCCTTGCGCCGCAATCCCGGCGCATGCGCCGCCGCCAGTTCCAGGCACTTCGCGCGGAAGGCGGACTTGCGCTCCGGCGCGCTGGCGCCCGCCGCGTCCGCGCGATTGAGCAACCAGCGCCGCATCCAGTCGCGGTCACCGACAAGCCACGCGCGGTCACGCGCGGCCTTCGTGCGAAGGTCGGTTAAAAGGTCCATCGAAAAGCCCAAAAAACAGATGGAACGCTGCGGCAGGTGCGCCGGCGTCAGGAACGCAAGCAAATCACCCGCTCACGACATCCCCGCCCTCGACCGGCCCGAAGCCGACCATCGCGCGCTTCTCGTTCATGGTCAGGAACGTCGCGGCGTTGACGCGCTCCCACAGCGCGGCGCGGTCGGCGGCGAGCGCATCGATCGCGTCGGTATCGACCGCCAGGCGCAGCCCATTTCCCGCACCTTGCCCGAACGCCGGCCCGAGCCAGCGCGAGAGCGCATCGGCGATGCGGCCGGCGAGCGGCAGCACAGTCTGGCGCCAGAACACGCGGTTCGCCTCCTGATAGTTCGCGAACGTGTTGTCGCCGGGGATGGCGAGCAGCATCGGCGGCACGCCGAACGCGAGCGCGATCTCGCGCGCGGCGGCGTGCCTGCCTTCCATGAAATCCATATCGCGCGGCGACAGCGACATCGGCTTCCAGTCGAGCCCGCCCTCGAGCAGCAGCGGCCGCCCCGCGTTGCGCGCGCCCTGGTAGGTGTCCGCCAGCTCGCGCTTGAGCCGCTCGAACTGGTTGTCGGAGAGCACCGCCCCCTCGGGCCCGCTATAGACCAGCGCGCCGGAAGGCCGCGCCGAATTGTCGAGCAGCGCCTTGCTCCAGGCGCTGGCGCTGTTGTGCGTATCGACCGGCATCGCCGCCGCTTCCAGCGGCGCCAGCCCGTAATGATCGTCGAGCGGATGGAACAGCTTGAGATGCAGGACCGGCGGCAGCGCCGCGCTCTGGTCGAAGCGCACCGTCTGCGCGCCGACACTATATTCATACGCCTGCGGCCAGCCGTCGGCGCCGGGCACGACGCGCATGCGGTCCGGCCGCAGCGCATAGAGTTCGCGCGGCCGCGTGTCTTCCCCGCCCGCGCCGAGCGTCACCGCCTCGATATAGGCGTTGCCGGCGATCAGCAGGTTCGCCACCAGCGCTTCCAGAAAGCCCGCGCGGTCCTCGCGCGGATTGGGCTGCGCGATCAGATCGAGCAGCGGGTGCGCGTCGAGCGGATGCG
>Ga0182744_1002766_pt1 | contig 14140 bp, 10 predicted proteins | sample eDN3rd30CKraftMG_FD_128525 | JGI IMG/M metagenome (GOLD analysis project Ga0182744, IMG submission 128525) | Enriched Miracle-Growth compost microbial communities from Emeryville, California, USA - eDNA 3rd pass 30_C Kraft MG (version 2) (version 2) ...
AAGCAGCGGCGTGCGAATAATGAACCGCAGCCCCTCCGCAATCGCCGGCCCCATCGGCAGGTGGGAATCCTTAGGAGGCAGTTCCTCCCGCTTCTTGATTCGGCCCAGATAAAACACCGAGAGAAAATACGTCACCACGTTAACGGCAATTAGGAACGGAGCACTCACCACACGCAGAGCCATGCCCCCTACGGCGGGCACGGCCACCGCAGCAACCGAATATGTGGCCTGGAGCTTGGTGTTTCCTTCCGAAACATGCGCAAGGCCCACCAAACCCGGGACATAACTTAGGTGTGCAATATCAAAGAACACGGTTGCCACAGACAAGATGAGGCTCGCGCCAATCAGAACGGGCATAGTGCCATGCCCGGTCAGCGCTAACACCACCACCGCGCCCAGCACAACACCGCGCACAAAATCTGCAGTAATAAGAACACCGCGTTTACGCAGCCGATCGATCCACGCTCCCGCAGGCAATCCAATCAGCAGAAACGCGGCCGTTTGCGCCGCGTTCAAGAAGCCCATCTGCATTTCGGTGGCGTTGAGTGTAAGCACCGCGTAGATCGGCAAAGCCAGCGCGGTTAGTTGCGCGCCAACTTGGCTAAGTGCATCACCTATCCACAGCTGGCGGAAATCATGGTGATAGGCAAGGCTTCGCTGGGCAGGCTTTGTGGGCATGAACTAAGCATGCCTGTGTTAACCACCGTTAAGCAAAGCAATTGGGGTTAACGCCCACGAGATGGACCCTACAGCGGATTCCACCTAGTTCAGGTACCCCAACTCACGTACGGTTTGACGTTCCGCAACCAATTCCGCAACAGAAGCATCAATGTACTCACGCGACATCCGGTTCACATGCAAGCCCTGGACAATCTCCCACTCCCCATCACGTGAAACAGCAGGGAATGAACATATCAACCCCTCGGGCACCCCGTAAGAGCCATCAGAGGCCAATGCTACCGACGCCCAGTTGCCCGGGCGCGATCCGTGAATCCACTCACGCATGTGCCCTATCGATGCGGCCGCAGCAGATGCGGCAGATGAGGCACCACGGGCCTCAATAATCTGCGCGCCACGCCCCGCTACAAATGGGATGAAGTCGTGTTCCAGCCAGTCCACATCGCTGGTAAAGATATCCGTATCCTTGCCATCAATTTGTGCGTGGAAAAGATCCGGATACTGCTTTGCTGAGTGATTACCCCACACCACAACTCGGCTCAGCCGGGACGTAGAAACCCCTGCAACCCGAGCCGCCTGCGCAATAGCGCGATTCTGGTCCAAACGCATCAGTGCGTTAATGCGATTCGCAGGAATATCCGGAGCGTGTGCCGCCACAATCGCAGCATTAGTATTAGCTGGATTTCCCACCACAAGAACCCGCACATCCGATGCAGCATGAGCATTAAGCGCCTTGCCCTGCGGACCGAAAATGCCCGCGTTTGCTTCCAGCAGATCTGAACGTTCCATACCCTTGGTGCGCGGACGCGCCCCAACCAACAGCGCAGCGTTAACGCCATCAAAAGCGCGCGCAGGGTCGTCGAAAATATCAACAGAAGTCAGCAGATCAAAAGCGCAATCTTGCAATTCCATGGCAACGCCGTGCGCGGCCTGCACAGACTGCGGAACCTCCAGGAGATTGATCGCAACAGGAACATCCGGACCAAAAAGTGACCCACTCGCAATACGAAACGCGAGGGCGTATCCAATCTGGCCCGCGGCCCCGGTAATCGTTACACGAACGGGCGTTGCCACCTAATTACTCCTCCACACACAACAATCAAAATTCACTCCATCATACGAGCGCACACCCATACAGTGCGCGAGAACACCGACGCGCGGGACTTCGTTACGGCATGAAAAGAGGCCCGGCTCCACGCACAGGTGCGGAGCCGGGCCCAAGGACCTACAGCGCAACAAAGAATCGCTACTGCAGGAGACCGCTGCTAACGGCCTAAGGCCGCAAGCGTGGAATCTACCACTTCATCAATCGCATTGACATCGGCTTTCTCAACTCCCTCGGTGCCAAACGGCGCCTTGTCAGAGTCGATCATGTCCCCCAGATTGGCGTTATCGTGAGCCAGCGGGCGACGCGAGGCACGCACCTTCGCCGCCACAAAGACGACCACCAAAGCCGCAACAAGCCACACAAGCAAGTGCAACGCCGCAGCTGAAAGCGCTTGAGGAATACCCTCTCCAGCGATCATCGCCCTGAATGCGTAGTGCGTCCAGGTCATTGGCAGCCACGAGTGCAGGTCTTGGAAGAACTTTGGCGCGGTCTCCACTGGGAACGTGCCCCCCATCGAGGTGATCTGCAAAATCAGCAGCATCAGCGAGACAAACCGTCCACGGTAGCTCAACACCGCAACGCAGGCCTGATTGACGGCAACAAAGGTAAGCGAGGACAGCACAGCGATCGCAATGAAGCCCCAGATGTGGGCCGCGTGCATCTGAACCATGAGGTTAACCAGCACCACTGCAAGAACTGCTTGGGCGACCGCAACAATTGCCGCAATAGACATTGGACGCGTGGCTGACTTCCACCAGGTTTCCCTAGTAGTGTGGCGGCGATCCAGCGCGGGAAGCACCAAGAACATTGCGATTCCACCGATCCACAAGGACAGTGCAAGGAACATTGGGGAGAATCCGCCTGCCGCGTTGGACACTGCGTTGTGGCGGACCGGGGTAACTTCCGCAATTGCCGATGCCGTAGCGGCGATGTTGGCCTGATCCTCATCGGAGTATGCAGGGACCTGCTGTGCGCCGGATGACAACGCCGCTGCTAAGTCGCTTGCGCCGCTTTCAAGAGCCTGTGCTCCATCGCGTGCACTGCCCGCCCCGGTCTTGATCTGGCTCACGCCGCTACTGAGGTCCTGAGCACCAGCGGCCACGCTGTGAGCGCCAGATTCTAGGGTTCCAGCACCGCTGTTAAGGTCTCGAGCTCCTTGAGCAAGAGACTGTGCACCTTGATTCGCCTGAACTGTACCGGCGGCAAGGTCACTGGCTCCGGAGCGCAATACATCAGATTGAGCGGACAATTGCTGGGCACCGGTGTGCAAAGAGTTGAGCGCACCAAGCACCGTTTTCTCAGCTGCAGTGTCCTGCATTGTGCCAACGGACGTGTTGAGAGCTGCCGCACCGTTGGCCAAGTCCTGAGCACCCTTGGCGATTCGTGGTGCGGAGGCCTTGAGCATGTTGAGTCCGCCGTACAGGGTGTTGCTTTCTGCAGTGTCCGCGGCGGTTCCAAGTCCATCTGTAACCGCCTTCGCACCGGCAGCAACTGCACCCTGCGCTCCGGCAAGAGATTGAAGTGACTGGCAGAATGCGCCAGCTTGAGAATCAACCACTGCAGCGCACTGCGCCGCAAGACCATTGAGTCCGGTCGAAACCTGCGCAGCCCCTTGGCTTACTTGCGTTGCACCTGCCGATGCGCGCGCAACGCCACTCACGAGTGCGTCTGCGGACTCAGGCAAAACTGCCACGCCCTGTTGCAGTGTGGCGGATCCCGCTGCCAGCTGTTCCGCACCCTGTTTGAGTGCTGGGGCTTGGCTAGCGAGCTGGGCGAGTCCAGCTGCAAGTTGGTCAGCGCCCTGCGTATATGAGGTCACACCGCGGCTTAGAGTTGCCGATCCATCTACTAGAGAGGTGGTTCCAGCCGCGAGCGCTACTGAACCATCGGCCAGTTGCTTCGAGCCGTCTTTGAGTGAGGTTGCGCCATCAGCCACTTGGTCTGCACCTGAGGCTAGGGTTGTGGCGCCAGAGTCAGCAGTGGTTAACGCCTCGCTCAGTGTCATAAGTCCGCTGTGCAGGTCATTGGTTCCGGCGAGCAGCTGGTCCGAGCCGTCGGCAGCCTGGGTCAATCCGTCTTTGACTGTTGTCATGGAAACGAGCACTTGGTCGATGTATTGTTGGGCAGCTTGTGCGCCGAGTTGACCTTGGAGCGTTGCGGCCACGGTACGTGCCATTGTGCCGGCGATGTAGTTGACGCCGTCATCTGTGTAGATGCCCAGTTGCACTTTGCGGGCGTTGCCTGCGTCTTGGGTGCCTAGTGTGCCTGCAGTCTGCGAGAAGCCCTGTGGGATAACCATGTAGGCGCGGATGTCCTCATCCTTGATGGCTTTCTTGGCATCATCCTCGGTCATTGAGACCCAGGTGAAGCCCACATCCTCACCGTCAGCAGGATGGGTCAGTTCATTTTCGAGCTGGTGCCCAAGGTCAAAGGTTTCTTCCGACCCTGTGGCAAGGGTAGCTGTGAATGGTGAGTCTTGGTTTACCACCGCAGCGCGCATTCTCGATACGTTTTCTACTGGGTCTTGGTAAGCCGAGCTGAGCAGTCCCCCGTAAATGAGGGGGATTGCGGAAATGATCACCAACACGATGATGTTCATGATCTTGTTCCCCGACATATGGGGCAGACCGACTGAACGTTCCTTCGTTTTCATGGGGCAGCTTTCTTTGCCTGTGCGCGGGCCGCATCACGGTGGATAAGTTTGTGGTCGCCTTCGATACAGATGTGTATCCAAAGCGTCTACACTTACGATACACACCTGTATCCCACACGTGCAAGAATTCGATACATAGTTGTATCCTGTTGTGATGGACAAGACAGTGGGCAGCAATTCAAGCCGTCAGTTGGTTCACGATGTCAGCGCGCACGTGTCACGACGCAAAAGCGCCGTCAAAGAGCTTCATGAGAGTGAACTAACTGATAGAAGAGTCATGACCCAAAACGCTCTGCTCATCGCGGGGCGCACACTCATCGCCCACAATGGCGTGGCTGGCACCTCGGTTGGAGACATCACCAAAGAAGCAGGATTTACCCGCGGCGCTTTCTATTCCAACTTCACTGATATGGAGCATTTCTTCTCCGAAGTCGCACGCATTGAGTGGCAGGCAATGCTTCGGGACGTCGAGGATGTCCTCAGTGAGTGGAACTACGAGATGGACAACCCGATCGACGGAGCGGTGGAGATTCTGCTTCGCGTGCTCCCCCGCGATCGTGAGCGCTACCTCCTGTGGAACGAATTTTCCGTATATGAGGTCCGCTTCCCTCATGCCTCAGACGAACTGTCTGAGGGCTCAGCATCGTTCTATGAAGCACTCGTTGAAATCCTCGAGACGATCCTGGAGGCATTCCACCTTGAACCGGTGTGCTCGGCCTCAGATCTCATCGAGCTTATTGTTGCGCTCTCCTCACGTTCAACCCGAAACGAGCTGGTTGCTAGCACTCGCACACCAGACGGCGAACGCGGTGCCTCACTTATCGCTCGACTACTTCCTGATCTGATCCGCTCAATGACGCACCCAAAGTAGGGCGCACACGCAGACGCAACAGGGGCGGGACGGCCAGTTCAAGTTCAAACTGGCCATCCCGCCCCTGTGAGCGAGCATGTGCTGACTAAGCAGCGAGCTTTGCAGCGAGGTTCTCGTCGATTGCGGCGAGGAACTCCTCAGTGGTCAAGAACGCCTGGTCCTTCGAGATGAGGAGCGCGAGGTCCTTGGTCATCTTGCCGGATTCAACGGTGGCGATAACAACGTCCTCGAGGGTCTGAGCAAACTCAACAACCTCAGGGGTGCCGTCCAGCTTTCCGCGGTGCATGAGGCCACGGGTCCACGCAAAGATCGAGGCGATCGGGTTGGTGGAGGTTGGCTTGCCCTGCTGGTGCTGGCGGTAGTGGCGGGTCACGGTGCCGTGAGCTGCCTCTGCCTCAACAGTCTTGCCGTCTGGGGTCATCAGAACCGAGGTCATCAGGCCGAGGGAACCGAAGCCCTGTGCCACGGTGTCGGACTGGACGTCACCATCGTAGTTCTTGCAGGCCCAGACGTAGCCGCCCTCCCACTTCATGGCCGATGCGACCATGTCGTCGATGAGGCGGTGCTCGTAGGTCAGGCCAGCTGCCTCGAACTGGTCCTTGTACTCTGCGTCAAAGACTTCCTGGAACAGGTCCTTGAACTGGCCGTCATAGGCCTTGAGGATCGTGTTCTTGGTGGACAGGTACACAGGGTAGTTGCGCTGCAGGCCGTATGCGAAGGATGCACGTGCGAAGTCCTTGATGGACTCGTTGAAGTTGTACATACCCATTGCCACGCCGCCCTCTTCAGGCATGGTGACAACTTCGAACTTCTGAGGCTCGCTGCCGTCGGCTGGCTCGAAGGTCATGGTGACCTTACCTGGGCCTGGCACCTTGAAGTTGGTGGACTTGTACTGGTCACCGTGTGCGTGACGGCCGATGATGATCGGCTTGTTCCAGCCTGGCACCAGGCGTGGGATGTTGGAGATGATGATTGGCTCGCGGAATACAACGCCGCCGAGGATGTTGCGGATGGTGCCGTTAGGCGAAACCCACATCTTCTTCAGGCCGAATTCTTCAACGCGTGCTTCATCTGGGGTGATGGTTGCGCACTTGACACCCACGTTGTACTGCTTGATTGCGTTTGCAGCGTCCACGGTGACCTGGTCATCCGTGGCGTCGCGGTTCTGGATCGACAGGTCATAGTACTTGAGGTCGATGTCCAGGTAAGGGTGGATGAGGCGGTCCTTGATGAACTGCCAAATGATACGGGTCATCTCGTCGCCGTCGAGCTCGACGACCGGGTTCACAACCTTGATCTTGCCCATGTAAGGAGCACTCCTAGTTCAGGATGGGAAATACAGTCTTGCCAGAACCCACTCTAACTTATTTCTTGACATCAAGATATCTGGGTTCATGGCGCGGGATGTAGCCGCTGCGTGCCCGCAAGATCGCTGTTTCGCCCCGCTCTCGGGCGCAGTTTCTGCCTAGTTTTTGCCCTTGCTGGCGCAGTTAGATTTGTGGACTAGACCTAAGCCGCGCACTAGCAAAACAGTCCGTCCGTGCAGCGCAGCGCGCTTGAGCTGGTGGCGAGGAAGAATATGGCTGCCGCAAATGCGTAATAGAACGCCACGTCAAACAGTTTGGAGCGCGCGGAGATGCCAAAAGGAGCTCCCGGCAAGATGAGACGCAGCGTTCCAAGCACGGTCAGGAGCGCGCCAAAGTAGTAGGCGCCGGTTTTTGGGTTGATGGTGGCAGTTACTACCAATCCCAGTGCCAGTGCGCCGATCACCACCCACACGAGTCCCATCCGTAGTGTCCGTCCTTGGGCAAGGATCGCAGCCGCACTGATTGGTTCGTTCGCCGGTTCGCCTGCCAGTTCGCTGGCTGATTCGTTGGCTGGCTTGCTGGGATCGTTGGCTGGGGTGATCGGTGAAGCGGGTTCTTCCTGCTGGTTGCGTCCCGTTTGTTCTGTCACAGCCTCACGTTTTCCATTCGCAGGAGCGTACTTTAGAGACATGCCTTCGATGTCTTCCTCGTCAACTTTACCGTCCCGTTCTAACCTGCCGGGTTCGGTGTTGGTCATTGGTGGTTCGCTGGCCGGGTTGCGGACCGTGGCGTCTTTGCGTGAGCGTGGTTTTTCAGGTGATATCACCGTGGTCACTGATGATGCATTGTCACCTTATGATCGCCCGCCGCTGTCCAAGAAGTTGTTCACCAATGATGCACCGGTGTTTTTGGCGCAGGACTTGGGTTTTGATGTGGATGAGTTGGCTACACGGGTGCTGTATTCCACGCGCGCTACCGCGCTTGCTGAAGGTCCAGATGGCACAGGATGGGTAGTTTCGCTGGGTGTAGTTGCTGATGGTGGGGATAGTGGTGTGGATGGTTCCGCACTGATTGGCGCCGATCGTTCCCCTGTTGTGCAGAGCATCTATGCCGATGTGGTGGTACTTGCCGTCGGCTCGACGCCGATTGTGCCGCGCGAGTGGTCTGGCGTTTTCTCTTTACACTCGTGGGAGGACGCTACCGCTTTGCGGGAGCAGCTATCGAGTTCTGGTCACCTTGTCATTGTGGGAGCGGGGTGGATTGGCTCTGAGGTTGCAGCCGTGGCCGCGCAGGCTGGACATCAGGTAACCGTTTTGGAGGCGGGAGACACGCCACTCGCGATGCAGGTTGGCACGGTGGTGGGGTCACGTATTTCGCCGTGGTTTGAACAGGCAAACGTGCGCCTTGAGCTTGGTGCACGCGTGACCAACGTATTCGATGATGGCCACCGGGTTGTTTTTGCCGATCAGTCTGGTGCGTCGCATGAGTTGCACGCCGATGTGGTGCTTGCCGCAATTGGCGCGCGGCCACACACCGCATGGTTGGTACCCACACTGGAACTAGCTGGAAACGGCGCAGTTCCTACAAACGAGTGGGGGCAAGTGCTAGTCACTGTTAACGACGCCGTCGCAGACTCGGCCCCGGCCGCTCGCGCCGGACTGTATGCGGTGGGTGACTGTGCACTGCGGCGCGATGCGGCCCTGGGCCTTGTGCCTGGGGGTCACTGGAACACTGCCCTTGCTGACCCGGACCGGATAGCCGGTCATATCGTCGAAAATCAAGAACGTGACGTGGCAGGAAGTGAGGTGCACAACGCACCTGCGAGCGGGACTCCACACGTATTTTCCACCCAGTTTGGGCGAGACGTTAACCTGTTTGGCACCCCTGACCTCGCCCGTGATGAGGTGCTTTTCCGCGAGCCAAGCGGGCGGGGCTGGACTGCCCTGTACGTACGCACTGAGTCTGGACGTACGCAGTTGACGGGCGTGTTTACGGTGGATGCTCCGCGCGATGCGACGCAGGCGCGACGCATCCTAGCCGCAGGGCCGGTGGGCATTGATGTGACCCGTGCACTTGATCCGGGAACACCACTCAAATCGGCAGTCTCCTAGGCGTGACTCTCTTAGGCGCAACTCTCCTAGGCGTAACTGGGCCCACAACCTTACTCTGACCACCACATTCCCAGCCCCGGTTCGGCGCCGGACCGTGCACAAAAAGAACGGACACCATTTCTGCCTCGCGCAAGGACAGAAACGGCGCCCGTTCAGTCTTAGTATGCCACCAGGTGGCGCCGCAGTTCTATGCGGCGCGACTACTCAGTGAGCAAAGTGACGTGTACCCGTCAGGTATAGCGTAACCCCTGCGGCCTGTGCAGCGGCGATAACCTCGCCGTCACGGACAGAACCACCGGGCTGGACAACGGCCTTCACGCCCGCATCAAGCAGTACCTGTAGGCCGTCAGCAAATGGGAAGAATGCGTCCGAGGCAGCTACTGCGCCGCGTGCACGCTCAACACCGTCACCCAACGAGTTAGCACGTTCTACAGCAAGTTTACATGAATCTACGCGGTTGACCTGGCCCATTCCCACACCGACTGAGCCCCCATCGGAGGCAAGCAGGATGGCATTGGACTTGACCGCGCGGACTGCTTTCCACGCAAATTCAAGGTCTTTGAGGGTTTCGGCGTCAGCGGCCTGGCCTGCAGCAAGGGTCCAGTTCTGGGAAAAATCACCCTCTGCAGTAATGCGGTCAGCTTCCTGAACGAGCAGGCCTCCCGTGATTGGCCGCGTCTCCACCGCGCGCCGGGCGGGCGAGGCGACCTTAAGCAAACGAATGTTTTTCTTGGCAGAAAGAATTTCGATGGCTTCGGGCTCATAGTCCGGAGCCACTACAACCTCGGTGAAAACGTCCTTGATCTGGTGGGCTGCCTCAGCAGTAAGTGTGCGGTTGGCCGCAATCACGCCGCCAAAGGCGGAGACGGGGTCGCAGGCGTGTGCGCGCGCATGTGCTTGGGCGATTGTCTCGCCAACCGCGATGCCACATGGGTTTGCGTGCTTGATGATTGCAACTGCCGGGCCTTCGTGGTCAAAGGCAGCGCGCCACGCGGCATCGGCATCTACATAGTTGTTGTAGGACATTTCCTTGCCGTGGAGTTGTTCGGCAGTAGCAAGGCCTTCGGGCTTGTTGCCATCCACGTAGAGGGCCGCGCGCTGGTGCGGGTTCTCGCCGTAGCGCAGTACCGTCTGTCGGTTCCAGGTGGCACCGGTCCATGCGGGGAACCCGGTGGACTGACCGTCGATCTGGTCGGTTGGCGAGACTACGTTGCCCATCCAAGATGCCACTGCGACGTCGTAGCTGGCAGTGTGGACAAATGCCTGAGCTGCCAACGCCTTGCGTTCGTTGTATGTGAAACCGCCGTTAGCCACAGCAGCTACCACGTCACCGTATGCCGCAGGATCTACAACAACCGCCACTGAGGGGTGGTTCTTGGCTGCTGCACGGACCATCGATGGCCCACCAATATCGATCTGCTCAACGCATTCGTCAGGGCTGGCACCAGACTCCACGGTTGCCGTAAAGGGGTAAAGGTTGACCACAACCAGCTCGAATGGCTTGATGTCGAGCTCAGCGATCTGCGCAAGGTGATCGTCTTTGCGGGTGTCGGCCAAGATACCGGCATGCACGCGAGGGTGCAGCGTCTTCACCCGGCCTTCGAGGCATTCGGGGAAACCGGTGAGTTCGTCTACTGCGGTTACGGGAACGCCAGAGTTGGCAATGGTCGCCGCGGTTGAACCGGTTGAGACGATCTCAACTCCGCCGGCGTGGAGGGCCTGTGCGAGTTCAACCAGTCCGGTCTTGTCGTAAACGGAGATGAGCGCACGACGAATTGGGCGGCGCGAATCGCCGTCAAGTTGTGGAATCGGAGTTGCGGATGCAGACACGAGTTTCTCCTGGTGTAGCTGTCACATGATTTAGGTGCCGAGCTGTGCTCGGTTGTGATCCCCTACGCCCAGGCGGACGGCGCTACATCAGGGAAGGTAAATCGTCGCTCCCCGGTGGTTCTCCACCTTCGCCAGTCGCGACGCATCCAGTCTACCTAGGGCGGGCTGGGTTACGGAAGGTTGACCGTGTGAGATTCATGTCCCACAGTGCGAGCACTATTCCCCGTCTAGTGGTCACCGTCTAGTGGTCACCGTCTAGTGGCGGCCCTACCACCACGGTGCGTCCTTCTACTGTGAATCCGCGACGCGCCAACTTTGACACCCATTCCACAATGAGTCTGCGCTCTTGCACCTTAATGCGCTCATGGAGCGTTTCTTCAGTATCTTCAGGCAGGATCTCCACGGCTGCTTGCGCGATGATTGGCCCAGTGTCGGTTCCTGCATCCACCACGTGGACCGTGCAACCAGTTACTTTGACTCCATAGGCAAGTGCGTCGCGTACTCCGTGCGCTCCAGGGAAGGAAGGCAGCAGGGCGGGGTGCGTGTTGATAGTTTTTCCCGCAAATCGTGCAAGGAAACCTGCACCGAGGATGCGCATGAACCCAGCCGAGACCACGAGGTCTGGGGAGAACACCGCAACGGTTTCAGCGAGTGCGGTGTCCCATTCAGTGCGGTTGGCAAATTCCTTGGGATTGACCACTGCGCAGGCGATTCCAGCGTCGTGCGCAATGTTGATTGCGCCGGCGCTAGGATTGTCCGTTACTACGGCAACAATGCGCGCGCCGAACCAGGCTTTATCGTGCGCTGCGAGTAGCGCGGCAAGGTTTGATCCTCCGCCCGAGGCAAGTACTACGACTCGGCGTTGGGTGGAGTCTCCTTTGCCTACGGCGGAAACTGGGTGTCCTGATGGCGTCACTGTCACTACCTGCTCCGATTCACTGCGTCTCACAGCACCCCTGCGAGTAAATGCGATGCCCCTCAGATCGCGGCTCGCGTCACTAGTGGGCGGGCCGGGCACGGGTCCACACTAGCAACTTTCGCGGCTAGTGGAGAATTTTTGCCACCGTGTGGATGTGGTGCTCACAATTGTCCAGCTGTGGGGGAAAATGGGGGAATGGATAATCCCTTTGCCCACGACCCGCGCACGGGGCAAGGCGAGCAATCTTCTCGTGGCCAGGGTGTCCCCGGCGGGTCAGAATCCGGTTCCACAGGCCCGTCTGCGGCCGATAGCCGCAGTATGCAACGGCTTGTTATGCACTTCGCTTTGCTCATGTTTGCCACTGTGCTCACGAGCGCTATAGCGTTGCCGTTCCGGCTTGTTTCTGTGGGTTTTGCGGTGTGGGGTCTTGTGCTTGGCATCAGAGCGCTGCGCTATGCGTGGGTGCGTCAGGTGCGTGGCGCGTTTATTGGATTTTTGACGGTGGGCATTGTTGTCACTGCCCTGCTTGGTTTGGCCGTGGTCACGATTATTCCGCGCTGGAATATTGAGATGGAGTATCAAACCTGCCGGGATCGCGCGATTACGGTCCAGGCAAAGCATCAGTGCACGGCCAACTATCATGATGCGTTGACCAACTACCTTAAGACTCTGCGGTAGGTCCTTCTCCGTCCGCCACATTATCTTCGTGGTCTTCAGGTTCGTCCGCGCTCGCTGCGCTAGCGCTGCTGGAACTGCTGCTCGCGCTAACTGCGCTGCTGCCACTAGCTGCGCTGCTGCTCTTGCTTGTGGCCGTGCTTTCTTGTGCGGCGTACGTTGGTCCGCTGTTTCGTCTGATTTTCAACGACACCCACGCTATCGTTTCACGTCTGGCTAGCCAGATGAGCAGCGCCGTTGGGATGAGCGCTATCAGGAACATGCGCGGCAGCGTGGCCCACACGTGTACGCCTATGTCGGTGAGTCGGCCTGGCCCTAGGGAACCGCTCCCCCACCATGCGACAGCTAACCACGATATGGCAAAGACACATGCGCTGATCACAGGAGCTACTACGATCTGCCATGTCTTCATAGGGAAGTTTGCTCGCGCCACTTTAAGCGCGGGTAGTCCTGCGGCTAATCCGAGTGCGAGTAGGAAGATCAGGGCAAAACTACCTGGTACCGCTGCTTCTGGGATAGATGCGAGTACCGGAATGTTTGGGAGGGGACCTAGCACTACTTCGTGTGGGGAGACGATAGTGTCACTTCCCACCACAAACCCAGCACCTGACATCCAGGCGGCGGCCCACACCATAAGGTTAGGCACAAGTGAGAGTTGGGCGATTCCTAGGGCTAAGCCACTCATAGCATCTAGGGACCAACCACTGAGTACATTTGACATGGAATCGCGGCCGAGCAGGAACCATGCAAGAACGGAAAGTGCCGCGAGTATTACTACGAGCAGGAAACCGGCAATCCCCGAAACAACACAGTGTCGAATCCACTGTGGTACTCGGCTGAACACCTGCTGGAATGGGCTTAGGCCCGCTTCACGGCGCTGGCCGAGGTATGCGGCAAGTAGGCTAAGGGCCGCCGAGCCAAACATAACGCGCACAATTCCCGCGCCGTGAACGCCAACGAGGGCGCTGACAAGCGTGATGCCAAGGCAGTACACGGCTGTGTATGCAGTGATTGCGGACCACGCAAGGTCTAGTCCGCGACGCGTTGCAAGGCGTAGTCCGAGCAGTACCAGTAGGGTCAGGCCAAGTGGTACGAGCGTTAACGTGGTGTGCGCTACCTGCAGGTATCCGCCGTTCGCACTGCTCCAGAATGCCCCACCAAAGCGCAGTGCGCGGCCAAAGTTAAAGTCCTGATCAACTAGCGTAGTGGACACAACGGAGGTTAGGAGAACCGGAAGCACTATAAGGATGATCCCGGCAAGCAGCCCCTGCAAACCGACCATTGCTCCCGTGAGTGCGGGGTGGGTGCGCGCAATTGAATCATCGGACGAGAGTTGGCGGCGCAGCGTTTCGCGGTCTTCGATGATGCGTGGCGCAGCCCCAGACGACGGGCGTCGAGGTGGCTGGTAACTGGAACTCCCCATGGTTATATCCTGCCTTGCAGAAGCGGACATGGAACTTCGACACCCGGGGCAATACAGTGACTTTCACAAGCGAGCCACGAACCGGAGGTGCTCACTGCCTAGGCGAGCCTCCACACCCCAGTGGAGGGTTATAGGCCAAAAAGTGTGTACAAGATCCCGAGGAACCTCAGTGGACGCAACAAAGACGTAATAAAAAAGTGGTGGGATCCTTAACCACCGTCAAGGACCCCACCACTACCGTTACATTGCGGCTGCGACTTACTCTCCCACACCCTCCCGAGTGCAGTACCATCAGCGCTACAAGGCTTAGCTACCGGGTTCGAAATGGGACCGGGCGTTTCCCTCATGCTATGACAACCGCAAAACCTTTACACCAACCACCCGTGCGGGTTGCGGCCTGAAAACCAGATAGTAGACGCGAACACACACCCCACACACAGGGGCAAAACTTGATTGTTTTAAGTCATCGGCAGATTAGTACCAGTCAGCTCCACACATCTATACGTCTGTGCTTCCACACCTAGCCTATCAACCCAATAATCTCTTGGGTGCCTCACCAACCCTA
>Ga0182744_1002767_pt1 | contig 14135 bp, 12 predicted proteins | sample eDN3rd30CKraftMG_FD_128525 | JGI IMG/M metagenome (GOLD analysis project Ga0182744, IMG submission 128525) | Enriched Miracle-Growth compost microbial communities from Emeryville, California, USA - eDNA 3rd pass 30_C Kraft MG (version 2) (version 2) ...
ATGGCCATACTTAAAATTCAATCTTCTCTACTTGATCATTTTTTAACTTCAGGTGTTGAAAAGTATATCTACAGGCATGCCGGTATTTTAGTCTTAAAAGGAGGCAATTACCTGTGTTTCAGGCAATCTTGTCTTGGCGTGTAGGCTGGGTTGATTACCGTCCTCGGGATGACGATAACCTAAGGCGACCGCAAATAATGGCTGATGATGACTTAATCCAAGGATCTTTCTATACAGATCAGGCTGGATTCCTTCCATTGGTGTACTGTCAAGCCCCATTTGCGCTGCTGCAGATAAAAAGAACCCCAAGGAAAGATACACCTGGTTTTTCATCCAGGATTTTATTTGGCTGCTTCCTGTGGGTTTGACAAAGGTGTGATAATAATCAACGGACCCTTTTGGCAAATGCTGCTGAATCTTCTCTTCAAACTTTTCAATATCATCTGCGGCGCTGAATACAACCAGGTGACTGGCCTCATTAATTTTAGCCTCATTGAAATAAGAGACAGCGGCAAGATTTCTTTTAAGGGCTTCATCACCAACAAATATAAATTTCCATGGCTGACTGTTGATGGAGGAGGGGCTCAGTCGAAGAATTGTTTTTAACTCCTGAATAAGATCCTCAGAAACCTTTTTTTCTGCATCATATTTTTTTGTTGAATATCTGGACTCGGCCAGTGTTAGAAAACTCATTAGATTACATTTTAATGTTACTATAAAAATTAATGCTGCAAAAATATGTATAGTGTCCTATATTTGCAATAACCGACAAAATGTATAGTATCAGATGTATCGTATAGACAATAAACGGTATCCATGCAGTACCAGCCTCACCATGAAATATATTGGTGGCAAATGGAAGGCTGCCATCCTTATGCACCTGATTAAACCTAAAAGGTATAATCAGCTACGAAAAGAATTGCCCATGGTGACGGAGCGCGCCATAAGTCTGCAGCTAAAAGAACTGGAAGAAGATGGGCTGATTTCCCGCAAGGTATATACAGATAAACCCCCGTTAAAAGTAGAATATGCCATGACGGAATTTGGCCGGACCCTCATACCTGTGCTTACTGGGCTTGCTGCCTGGGGGAAAAAAGCGGCCAGCCGACAGGAACGTGTTGAAGAACTGCCCGATGAAGAAGGATGAAAATGTATAGGGGTCATGCGCGAGCAAATTAAAAAGAGCCGATAATGGTGTTTAACCCTTACTGGCTCTTTTTATGCAGACTTGTTAACCCCGTTTCAAGGCAGGAATTCCCTTTTAGGATTATTGCGTTTAAAAACGGATCATGATGCTTGCAGTTACATTGCGCATTTGTTGGAGTTGCAGCCGGTTATTCCAATATTTTTCATTGCCGAGGTTGTTTACCTTTAGTGTCAGTCTATACATGGAACGTTCATAAAATAAACTCGCGTCCGTTACCAGGTAAGAAGGGACAACAAAGCCGGTCAGGTGTTTTAAATTATCCAATTGCGTACCGTAAACACCCCCAAAGCCTATCCCTAAGCCTTTGGCCCAGCTGTTGAGGATTTTATAGCTTGCCCACAGATTAGCGGTATTTTTAGGGCCGGCTCCGTCCGGACGTGTGCCTTTCAGTCCGTCAGCCGCTTTAAGATACTGGCTTTCATTATAAGCATAACCGGCAAAGATATCTAGGCCGGGAAGCGGATTGCTGGTCAGCTCGGCTTCAAATCCTTTACTTTGCTGGGTGCCGTCCTGGATAGAAAAACTGTTATGATCCGGATCACTTCTCAGGGTATTTTCCACTTTTATATAATAATAGCTCACGGTTCCGGTCAACAGGCCATGCAACAAATTAAGTTTGGAGCCCACTTCAAATTGCTGACCGTTTTCGGGTTTAAAACTGTTTCCTTCATAGTCTGTACCGCCTACATTATTAAAGCCATTCTGGTAGTTTGCAAACAAGGATACTTTATTTAAAATGGGTTGGTAGACAATACCGAACTTAGGGGAGAGGGCCGTCTGGCCGTATTTGCCGGTTGTTTTGCCCGTCAGTTCATTACGGTTGCCGGCGTTTTCAAAACGGTCCACTCGCAGGCTGGCCATCAGGTTAAGGTTTTCCAGCAGATTGAATACATCACTTAAATACGCGCTATAGGATTTTTGATCCCCTGCACTCTTTTTATACGTAGCTTCAGCGAGCCTGCTGTCCACGGCTGCCCGGTTAAAATTATAATAGGATTTTTCCGGGTGAATAAAATTGACCGTATCCATATTAAAGGAAGCGGTATTGGAATTGTCGTTATAATCCAGATAATTCAATCCAAATACCATTCTATTGCGTTTGCCGGCAATCTTGAAATCTCCGATAAAGTTTTGTTGCAGCTGGAAGGTTTGAAAGTTTTGAACACCCCCTGAAACAGAGCGCGTCAGTGTAGAGTCAGTAACACCATTTAAGGAAAGCATCGGTCCCGTCAGATCATTATTCGTATGGGCTACACTGGTCTGGCTCAGCCACTCCTTGTTGATCTGGGTTTTTATCTGTGCATTTAGGTTGAACTGGGTAGCGGTAAAATAAACATCATTATTGGTAAAGGAAAGATTATAATTGATCGGCAGATCCTCTGCTCGCTTATAGATGGTTTTACTGGTGGGCGTCATCCAGTAAGGACTGGTTGCGTCTCTGTGGAAGAATTCTGTATTGACATTCACGGAAACCCGGTTATTAACCTGAACATATAAACTGGGCGCAAGCATTGTGCTTTTCAGAAAACCGGCGTCCTGATTGGATTTATTGTCATTGTGCGCCCCTGTCATCCTCAATAAGATGGTATGATCGCTGTTAAGGGGTGTATTACCATCAAAAGTAATGCGGTTCAGGCCGTAACTTCCACCCGTATAACTGGCAGAACCGCCCATTCCATCATAGGGCGATTTAGTGACAATGTTCACAACGCCACCAAAAGAGGTGGTGCTACCTCCGGCTCCAGAACCAAATAAAGAACTGGAAGGACCTTTGATGACTTCAATCCGCTCTATATTGGCCGGATCAATATCGGTCATGGTATAACCAGATACACCATCGATAATCTGACTGCGCACTTTAAAGCCCCTTGAGCTCATTGTGACACGTCCGTTATTTGCCGTCGAGGGCACACCTGAGCCCGAGATATTTTTAAAGGCATCCTGATATGTGGTAAGATTCTGTTCCTGCAAAAGTTTACTGCCGATTGAAGTATAAACCTGGGGACTTTCCATATCAGAGATAGGAAGCCGCATAACGTATATGGAATTTTTATTCCCATACCGGTTACGCCTGCCTTTGACGGTGACCTCCGACAGGCTATGAATATCTTCTTTCAGTTCAATGGGCTCAAGGTGAACCGTATCATTGGCAATGATATTGATATATCTTTCATAGGTTCTGGAACCGGTATAGGATACCAGCATTTTGTATTGGCCTTCAGGAGCCCTTAAAATGAAGTATCCTTGCTTATCCGTAATGCGCTGAACACGGGTCCCGACAAGCTCTATGGTCACACCGGGGACTGGCGTCCCGTCGCTGGCATAAACCTTTCCATCCAGAAAGCCAGTCCCTGCTTTTTCTATAGTGGTTTTTGGTTTCGCCGGCTGGGTGGTGGGCACTCGATCCACGTCTGGGTTTATTTGCCGGGTAGGTGCGGGTTGTTCCGTTTGTGGCAAAGGGGCTGATGCGTCGGCAATTTGTGCGTAGGTGTCTACCTGCCAGCCACATAGTGCGACAAGGATCAACAGGCTGATTTTGAAAAGTATTTGAATTTGAGAGGCTGTCCGTTTTATGAAAGATTTACCTATTTGATATAGCGGTATACTTTTATTTCTATTTCGTGTCCTAAAGGCCATTTAATGAAAGTTTTAATTAAAAGTCGAAAATTTATATGCCGAGGATTGCTTTTGTATTGACAATCAAATTAGTGCGTGACATTCATAACCTGACCTGCGTGAGAGGAATATCAATAAGACCACTCTTTAAGTATGCCAGATTTAGATTATTGCGCTGCGAAGTAAAACCCTGGCCCTGGCATTCATTGTCGATATCGGGAAATTTTGATTTACGCAATCCGGAAAAAAAATAAAGGCCAGCTATTAATTCACAACAGATACTTAATGAGTTTTTTGGAACCAAGCAAAAAAATATCTTTGAAAACATACTTATGACGATTCAATAGCTGGTGGCTTTTGAATAAAATTTATCAAACTAAATAAAGTTTCATGCGAAAATTTTCGGTCATCTTCATTGTATTATTTGTCTGCTTTGCAGGGAGTTTACAAGCGCAGCAGTACACATTCGGGACTTTTAATCTGCGTTATGATAATAAAGGCGATTCCATTAATGCGTGGCCTTATCGTAAAGATAAAGTAGCAGCGCTGATTCGTTTTTATGATTATGATTGTCTGGGTACTCAGGAAGGGTTACATCATATGTTGTCCGCATTAAAGGACAAATTACAGGTCTATGATTATGTTGGTGTCGGAAGAGATGACGGCCAACAAAAAGGAGAATATGCGGCCATCTTCTATAAGAAGAACAAATTTGATGTTTTAAAAAGCGGGACCTTCTGGTTATCCGGTACGGATCTTCACCATCCCAATAAGGGATGGGATGCGGTTCTGCCCAGGATTTGTACATGGGCCGCTTTTAAAGATAAGCAAAACGGGAACGTGTTTTATTATTTTAATACTCATTTTGATCATGTCGGTATAAAGGCGAGGTCACAGAGTGCACTGTTGATTACCCGGGAGATCAAAAAAATAGCCGGCACCGCGCCTTTTGTGTTGACAGGTGATTTTAATGTAGATCAACACAGCGCGAGCTATAAAGTGATGCATGATAATGGTATTATGAAAGACGCCTTTGAAACTGCGCCGATAAAAATGGCCTTTAACGGCACTTTCAACGCTTTTAATACCAATGCATTTACAGGTAGCAGGATCGACCACGTTTTTTTGGGCGGCGGATTTAAGCCAAGCCGTTACGGGGTTTTAACGGAAACCTATCGGCTTCAGCCTGAAAAGGATGCTGCGCGTGCCTCCTCTGATAATTTTCCAGGCCAGGTCCACCAGTTGAAATCAAGGGCAATGTTATTGTCTGATCATTTTCCGGTGCTGGTTAAATGTAGTTTTGATCCTCAATCTAAAAGTGAAGAGCAACGTTTGCCGGATTGGGCGATGGGACCTTTTCTGAGACCTGATCCCGCAACGCCGCTTTTACAACCCGATAGCACGGCTGTTTTTAAAGATCCTATGAGCGGCAAAATGGTGCATTGGCAATCCGGAGCGACCTTCAATCCTGCCGCTACGGTTAAAGATGGGAAGATCGTCGTATTATTCAGATCAGAAGATTTATCTGGTGAACTGATGATCGGCGGGCATACATCCAGGATCGGGTACGCTACTTCAACTGATGGCATTCATTTAAAAAAACGTGCCGCACCCGTTTTATATCCGGCAAATGACAATAGAAAGCCTCATGACTGGCCGGGCGGTTGCGAGGACCCCAGAGTGGCCAGGACGAAGGACGGGTTATATGTGATGATGTATACCGAGTGGGATCAGAAGTTGCCCCGTTTATGTGTCGCTACTTCTAAAGACCTGATTCACTGGAAAAAACATGGAGAAGCCTTTAGTAAAGCCTACGGAGGAAAATTTGCCCGTGTAGCCACAAAATCCGCCTCCATTGTTACCGGTTTAGTCGATGGTCATCAGTATATTCAAAAAGTAAACGGGCATTACCTCATGTATTGGGGTGAACAGTTTGTCAATCTGGCAACATCCGAGAACCTGATTGACTGGACGCCGCTCGTGGATGATAAGGGTGATTTAGTCAGATTATTTGCACCCAGGGCAGGACATTTTGATAGCCAGCTTACGGAGTGCGGTCCGCCGGCAATCATCACAGATAAGGGAATCCTGTTGCTGTATAACGGAAAAAATGATAACGGGCAAAATGGCGATCCCGCCTACCCGGGGGGTGCTTATTGCGGGGGTCAGGCCTTATTTGATCTGAGGGATCCGGCAAAGCTTATCGGCCGTCTGGATAAACCATTTTTCGTACCAGAAGAACCTTTTGAGCGAACAGGCCAATATAAAGACGGAACCGTGTTTTTGGAAGGCATGGCCTATTATGGCCAAAAGTGGTATCTGTATTATGGCTGCGCCGATTCAATGGTAGGCGTCGCGATCTATGACCCCCCAACAAATAAGAAAAACCGGTGGTCTGGCAAATACTAAGGAGATTGCCGGAGATATGGATAGAATATAAACAAGGTGGCCGTTAAGACTATTTGATTAAGTAATCTTAGCGGCCACCTTATTTATATCCATGAATGCTTGACTGTTATCTTTCTTTCATTTATTAAAATTAGTGTGTAACTGTCTTTGAACACCCACTTATTTTGTAACGCCCCAGCTTTTATTAGGCCGGTCGCCCATGATGAGTTTCAGGGTGCCGCCTTTGATAATATCATCATGCGTAATGAAGGGTGTATTAAGCGGACGGCCATTTAAGGATGCCGCCTGAATATATTTATTGAGCTTGGAACTGCCCGGCGCTAGTACAGTGAAGTCCTTGCCGTTTTGTAAATGGATGGTTGTTTTTGTAAACAAGGGACTTCCGATCGTATAAATCGGTTTGCCAGGCGCAATGGGATAAAATCCCATGGAGGAAAATACCACAAAGGCAGACATGCCTCCGCCATCTTCATCACCGGGAATGCCGAAAATGTCATTATGGAACCAGGTGCTGAGCAGCACGCGGATTCGTTTTTGTGTTTTCCAGGGTGAATCGGTAAAATTATACAGATAAGGAATAAAAAAGCTAGGCTCATTACCCATGGAGAATTGGCCTACAAGTCCCGTGGCATCTGTAAATTTTACCCAGAATAGCTTTTTCTCCATGCCCAGGCTGGCTCTGAAAAGTTCATCCAACCGGTTTTCAAAACCAGTTTTTCCACCCATTAGTTGTATCAGATCAGGTATGTTTTGCTGTACTTGCCACATATAGGTCCAGCCGTTATTCTCATCATAATAGTCTCTTCCTCCTGGTCCTCCGTCAAATGCCGGATTGATGTCAATCCAGTTGCCAGCACTGTCTTTGGGTAAAAAGAATTCCTTATCTGCATTCCACAGGTTTCTGTAGTTTTTGCTCCGCTGCATAAAATGGGTATAATCTGCTGTTTTGCCCAGCGCTTTGGCCATTTGCGCCACCGCCCAATCATCATAACTGGTACCCAGCGTGACCGCTACTGCCTGCCTTCTTTCAAAATTATTGACAAAAGCATAGGGCTCTTTTTCTCCGGGATGTAGCGCCGGGAAATAACCATGACGATAATAAAAACTATCCAGTACAGTGGCCGGGCCGTTTCTCCAGGGAAGCAGGGTGGCACTGGCGGAGTTTTTACGCATGCCCTCGTAGGCTTCCTGAACGTTAAAATCACGAAGGCCTTTATTATAAGCATCCAGAAATGAAACGGAACTATGAAAGCCGTTCATGCAGGCATGGTCTCCATATAAAACCGGGAAGGTAGGCATCCAGCCACTCTGCTGATACATCCTCACATAAGACTGCAGCATATCTTGCTCAATTTTGGGCTGCAGGATGGTCCTTAAGGGATGCAGCGCTAAATAAGTATCCCAGGCCCAGTCATCGACATAAAAATCCCTTTTGTCTGTATGAACTCGGTGATCATAACCGCTGTAATATTTTCCGTTTTCAGAAATATTGACCATGCGTTCATAACACCTGTAAAGGGCGGTATAAAAGCTTTCCTTTTGCTCTACAGTTCCACCTTCAACCTGGATCTGGCTAAAAGCCTTGGCCCAGGGGGCTTTGGCCGCTGCGGCAAACTGCGCTAAAGAGGGCTTTCCCTGAAATTCCAGTTGGAAATTTTGTTTTGCCTGATCTAAACTGATATAAGATATAGCATATCTGAATTCCAGCGGTGCTTTGGATGGGTTAAATGCAGCGTAAAACTGTGTGCCCCTGCCCTCCAGCTGGGTGCCGTCCTGAATGGAAGCTCCTTTTGCCGAATAGTATTTAACCGGAGCGTTAAAGCGACCGTATAAATAAACCTTAACGGGTTGCATACCAGATTCGGCAGGAAATAACTGCTCCCCATGTAATGTCCCGTCGGTATCAAAGTGCCAATGGTCTGGCATGCGGTTATAAGACCCGAACAACACCTGCCTGGGGCTCTTTTCAGGAAAGGTGAAACTGAAAATGCCGGTTTTCTTGCCGGGGACAAAATCCATTTCAATATCACTGTCGGGAAAATAATTATGGTAATGCCAGGGATGACGGATTTCCAGATCCTGATCATAGTCCAGTTTTTCTTTCCAGGCGTCCTCAGTGACTTGTTTATCCGCATTAGGCTTTATGGGAAAGACCTGGCCCAGCCGGTGGGAGACCAGTTGCAGCGGGAAACTGCTGATCTGGTCGTCCAGATAGTCTGCCCGGTCCGGTGTCATCCGGATCATCTGATAGGGTTGCTGGATGGTAGGCCGGGTAGGAACCAGCAGCCGACCCACACCGCCGATTTCCGGTTTAAGGTATTGCAGGTTATCTTGCTGTTTAGTTTGTGCCTTTGAACCCGTCGGTGCCAGAAGGCTTCCTGTCAGGCAGCAAAAAGCAATGGTTTGTTTAATCCTGTTAATGTGTATGCGCATTTTTTAGCTCAATTTGTATGGCTTTAAAAATAAGCTCCTCTTGAAATTTCCGGAAATTATTAACGATTGGTTCAGTGTTTTTGGGATGATATGCTTTCATATGTAGGATTTACAGATCGGAATAATTTAATTCCGGATAGGCCGATGCCATGAAATCCAAAATATGACTGAGTGCTCCCTTTGATGTCGTGGTATCCAAGGCTGCTTTATTAAGTAATAATGAGGTACTCAGCGCATTAAAAAAATAGCATTCAAAGGATTTTATCAGCCGGCTTTTTTGTTGTGATTGTTGCAAAAATAAACGGTAAATCCGGAAACGTTGGTTGTTTTCCATGGGTTCTAATAAGGTATTTCCACTGGATTTATCCTTGAAAAAACTGCGTTCGCCAATAAAGCCAAAATTTGCATGGGGAAATTGTTTATTCAGATGGAGCAGGATGTCGAAATTGGTGCGCAGGATGGCGATGACATCTCCGGTGCCCGTACGAACGCCGTATTTATTCTTGCTTTTGTGGCTGCTGTTGAAAAATTTCATCATAAAAGTATCCACTTCTTCGTAATAAAATGCCTGCACAGTATAAGTGGACTGTGACCTGGTTGCGAAAAATTTAAAAGTATAGACAACGTTATATTCAGTTTGGGACTTTGTGTCCTTTCGGCTTAACTCCAAATGCCGGCCTGGCGGCCGTCTTTTAGCTGTTTGCCGGAATTGGTAGCCCTTTTGAAATTTAGGCGTGATTTCAATTGTATGATCGAGGTTCTTTTTTTTCTTGATTTTATTAGCATACTCATTTTGAAGTAAATGCATGTCTTCTTGCTTTTTGTGAAGACTTTTTACCAGGTGGCGAACCGGCACAATACCACTCGCCCTGGCAGAAGGCCAGCTGTGTCTTTTAGCTTTTGCTTTGGCTCTTTGGTAGGCTGTTATGTATGGTCGTTTATTGTTAGGTTGAATGCCGTTTGCTGTCATTAGTTAAGAAAATATAATAAGTTGATGTTCCACTCGGCTTAGTGCCTGCTATTGATTTCTTACATGAAGATACTTTAAGTTGGGGAATTACTATATTCCTTCTTTTATACCTGTAAGCCATGAAGCCTGGGCTTGGTTTCCGTCCAAAACAGTGTTTAAAAAGTCGACAAAGAGGATTGATAGATCATTTCAATTCAAAGTTCAGTTGGCCTCTCAGGAGTTCTTAACAATCTCATAAAAGGAGGGTTTAGGCTACGCTATTCCGGGTTTTGTCGATTTATGACCCGTATATAAATATTGTTTGCTAGGTTTATTGCCAAAATGGTTTTCAGGGTCCAGATCTTCCTGACACTTTCATCTTTAACCCAACGATAAATTTGGATATTATGTCTTTTCCCCTAACAATTGCAAACGGTAAATTTTATCCCGTGGCCTTTAGAAAAGGGCCGGAAGCTTCCTTTTATAGAAGTTTGCCAGTGTTATCCAATGGGCCAACCGAACATACATCCGCCCTAAACAAACCCTTATTGCATTTTAATGATGAGACGCTGGCCGCAAAATACAGTACACAATACATTGCCAGACAATCTCAGGTGATTTATCTCATTCCGTTAAGTGGCCGGCTGAATATTAATTACAAAGGACAGCCACATATTATAAAGCCAGGCACCTTGTATATACTCGATTTAGGGACTGAGGATGTTATTAAGATTACCAATCCTCAAAGGGATGAGTTGAGTAATTATTTGATTTTGTCAACAGAATCAATGGCCACCTACGCCAAAATGACTCAATTTGTTTATTTTGACCTGACCAGGGAGAATGCTCGAAAGCAGTTACAGGAAATACATTCAATTGGTCATCCCTCCATCGCTGCCACTTTTAAAAAGTTGAGTATGGGCAAATACCCGGTGAAAGAAGATTTTCGTTATTTTCCCCATAAAAGAGAGGCGAATAAGACCTTATTTTACATTGTAAGGGGTTCGTTTGAGATAGAAGGAAGGTTATTGCAGACCAGGGACGGCTTAATGCTTTGGAATACGGATCAGGTTCAGGTGGAATCTCTGGAACAAGACAGTATCCTATTGATTTTTGAATATGCAACCAGGTGGTAAATAATTAAAATGAGCGGGGTCTTTACCTGAATTACGTGTTTCAGCAGCAAATTTTTTAAATTAAATCAAAATATCCTTTTTCAGGTCGTTTTGTGTGTAACATGCGCACCGAGAACCGAACAAATAGGAGGCATTGATTGCCGGAAAACGCATTATATGAACGATTCAGATTTTAGATTTCGTAAATTAAATTGACTTGCTCAGCACTTAAGCCAGGCTTGGAAAGGTTTATATTTACTGATATAACGCTTACATCTTACAGGGCGGTAAAAGAATGGATAATGCAGTTCATCTCACAATACTTAATTACCTTTAATGAACCAGACATGTGGCCTGATCATCAAAGAAGGTTACAGAATCTGGTTATTAAATTTTATCTGAATGAATTCATTATTTAAAGCCGATCCACCGGAGCCTTTTTTTGGGAAAAGTAAAGGTAGCCATTTTTTTTATGGCTTATTGCTATGTACCGGCCTGCTCATCAGTATGCTATGCCAGGCGCAGGTTAAAACTTCGGATACAGATCCGACACATCCTTTTTCCCTTGCCGGCAGGTGGGATCTCACTGTGGACGAAAATGGCCATCAGGCCGCCTCCTGGCTGGAAGTTGAAGTGTCGGGCATAGAGACCCTGGTGGGCAGGTTTGTCGCCTCAGGAGGCAGTGCCAGGCCCATATCCAAAGTACATTTTGATAAAGGGACTTTCAATTTCAGTATTCCTCCTCAATGGGAAAATAGTAATCATAATCTGACGCTAAACGGTCATTTATTTAAGGATCATATAGAAGGAGACATTATTTATCCAAACGGTACGCATCATCCATTTAAAGGCATCAGGGCTCCTTCACTAAATGCATCCAAGAAAATAATATGGGGTAAAAAAATTCACTTATTTAACGGAAAGAATCTTAACGGCTGGCATATATCGGGTACTAAAAACCAATGGACAGTCAAGGATGGGGTATTAATCAGTCCGCATTCAGGCGCTAACTTAATTTCAGACGAAAAATTCAGGGATTTTAAGCTTCATGTGGAATTTAAGTACAGCAAGGGCAGTAACAGCGGCGTTTATCTTCGCGGGCGCTATGAGGTCCAGATTATTGATAATCCTGCTACGGATGAACCTAATAGTCACTTATTTGGCGGGCTTTATGGGTTTTTGGCGCCTACCGAAATGCCTGTTAAGGGACCGGATCAGTGGCAGTCTTTCGATATAACATTGATAGGCAGAAGGTTGACCGTGGTTGCGAATGGCAAAACGATAATTTGTAACCGCAATATTCCAGGTATCACGGGGGGCGCATTGGATAGTGAAGAGGGCGCTCCGGGACCTATTTATTTCCAGGGCGACCATGGCCCGATTATGTTTAGAAATATTACGATTACGCCTGTTAATTAATTGGCACAAAGCCTAACCATGATTTTTTAACGGAGATATTTAGTTAAAATATTGATTATTAATGTCCATTAAAGGTTTGATACAATAGCAAAGTTTGACGCAAAGTCATTTTTTAAAAAATATTTTTGGTTTTTGATGTTGATTTTTTATTAAAACTCCTTAATTTTGCACTCCGGAATTGCCCGATAGTATAATGGTAGTACCACAGATTCTGGTTCTGTTTGTCTAGGTTCGAGTCCTGGTCGGGTAACTGAACGGTACAAGTCATCAAAATGTTGATTTGTGCCGTTTTCTTTTTCCTTTAACTGGCTGGTCAACATTTAGATTATAGAGACGGCCTCATTCATTCGGGCGTTTCGAGAAATAAATTTCGGGAAATATTAAACCAATGATTTCCCGCTTCGTATCCATATTACCCTTTTCATAAAGGATTCCCAAATGCTTTATAAATTCAGTTTTTCTTAAAAGGGTATTTAAGAGTCTATTAAAAATAGCAGAGGAGAAGGACTTGTATGCTTCAGACCGGCAACCAACATTTCTCCTATAAAACTTCTTCGGCTAGCGAGGATATTAAGATAAATTCCGATAACAATGAGAGCAGCTCCGATAAAGATAAAAATCCCATGACCTATATTTTAAGTTTAAAATATCGATGTTTGTCCCGGAATTTTTACTCTAAAGAACTTAAACAAAAAGTGACCCATTATAAATCCCAGGAGTTAACCATGTGCAAGCCGGAAAGATTTTTAAAATCATCCAGATTGCGAGTGACAAGAGTCAAATTATTTGCTGCCGCTGTCGCCGCAATAATTGCATCAGGCAATTTTGTCATATTATATTTCCTAATTTCAATTGCCTTAATAACTGTTTGCTCGTCAAGATTATAAACATTGCTACTGCTTATAAAATCTTCTAAAATAGCAATTTGTTCACTTGTTGCATTCCTCCAGGCCAACAATTCCATTCTAGTTATTATTGAAATGCTCAATGTCGATTCAGCTAATTTTGAGGCAGCTGATGAAGGAAGCCTATTTCCTAAATAGTCAATAACCACATTGGTATCTATTAAATATTCTCCGGCTATTCGCTACGCATATTTTTTGAGTGTTCTTGAAAATCTTTGTACTGCTCATCTGAAAGGTTTAATGCACCCCTTAAGCGGGCAGCATTTCCTGCTGGCTGGCCGTCTTTTTTTTCTTTACCTCTGCGAAGAACCTTAATTATATTCAAATCTTCAAGGTCCTTCAAGAGACGATATGCGTTATTGTTTGTCAATTCTATTAAATAAGTGTCCATTGATTGAAGTTTAAATCCATAAATATTTTACCTCTTATTCTTTCCTTTTTTCCCCTTTCCTTTTTAGTTCTTCTTTTTTTAAGCTTTGCGCCTCTAGCAGCTTTTCGCAAAATTCCATGACTTTATCTAAAGGAATGCTATTTAATGTTTCAATATTATTTGCGCCAATAGATGCTGAGTTAACGCCACAATTTTCATAGAAATTATAGCTATAATAAAGAACTGATTCGTCTTTGTAAGCTTTTAGGCCATCTATTGTTACGCCTAAAGCTTCAGCTAGTTCCTTAAGTTTCTTGTCCGTTATTTTTTCGCTTTGCTCAATTCTTGAAATGGCTTGTTTAGTCATTCCCAAAATCTCACCTAGTTGGGTTTGACTAAATCCTCGTAAGTCTCGAACCCGTGCTACTTTTCTGCCCATGTGGGTTTGTGGAGTATGTGAAACCGTGTCCATGATTGTTTTTTATTTTTTGGTAAGTATTTCGATTTTTTCTCTTTCGCTTGTAAGTAATCTTTCATAAAGTTCAACTATTTTTTCAATTGGATTAAACTGATGTCCAATAGCAGTTGAGCCTTCTTCAAAGGTATTATTGTTGTAATTATTGATATTATAAAATGCACGCTCTAAATCAAAGTTTTTAATCAATTCAACGGGAACACCTATAGATTTGGCGATCTTTGTCAAAACTTCCTC
>Ga0182744_1002770_pt1 | contig 14130 bp, 16 predicted proteins | sample eDN3rd30CKraftMG_FD_128525 | JGI IMG/M metagenome (GOLD analysis project Ga0182744, IMG submission 128525) | Enriched Miracle-Growth compost microbial communities from Emeryville, California, USA - eDNA 3rd pass 30_C Kraft MG (version 2) (version 2) ...
GCCGACATGCCGACCGCGCCGGAGCGCGAGCCGTAGGTGCCCATGCCGAACTGCACCTTGTCGGTGTCGCCGTGGACGATGCTGACGGTCTCGATCGGAATGCCGAGTCGTTCCGACACCAGTTGCGCGAAGGTGGTTTCGTGCCCCTGCCCGTGGCTGTGCGAGCCGGTCAACACTTCGACCGAGCCGGTCGGGTTGACGCGCACCTCGGCGCTCTCCCACAGGCCGACGCCGGCGCCGAGCGAGCCGACCGCCTGCGAGGGCGCGATGCCGCAGGCTTCGATATAGTTGGAATAGCCGAGGCCGCGCAGCTTGCCGCGCCGCGCGCTCTCGCGCTTGCGCCGGGCGAAGCCTTTGACGTCGGCAATCTCCATCGCCTTCTTCTGCGTGGCGAGATAGTCGCCGGAATCGTAGTTCATGATCACCGGCGTCTGGTGCGGAAACGACCGGACGAAATTGCGCCGCCGCAGCTCCGCCGGATCGAGCCCGAGTTGCCGGGCGCTGACCTCCATCAGCCGCTCCAGCACGAAGGTCGCCTCCGGGCGTCCGGCGCCGCGATAGGCATCGACCGGCACCGTATTGGTGTAGACCGCCGCCACCTCGCAATAGATCTGCGGAATGGCGTACTGGCCCGACAGCAGCGTCGCGTAGAGATAGGTCGGCACCGACGATGAGAAGGTCGACATATAGGCGCCGAGATTGGCGGTGGTGTTCACCCGCAGGCCGAGAATTTTGCCGTCGCCGTCGAAGGCCATCTCGGCGTGGGTGATGTGGTCGCGCCCCTGCGCGTCGGTGACGAAACCTTCCGAACGCTCCGCCGTCCACTTCACCGGGCGCCCGGTACGCCGCGCCGCCCACAGGCAGACCACTTCTTCCGGATAGATGAAGATCTTCGAGCCGAAGCCGCCGCCGACATCGGGCGCGATCACCCGCAGCTTGTTCTCCGGCGCGATGCCGACGAAAGCGGAGATCACCAGCCGCGCCACATGCGGGTTCTGCGAGGTGTTCCACAATGTCAGGCTCTCGGTGCCGGGATCGTAGTCGGCGAGCGCCGCGCGCGGCTCGATCGGGTTGGCGACGAGCCGGTTGTTGACGAGATCGAGACTGACGACACGCTGCGCCGCCGCGAAGGCCGCTTCCGTCGCCGTCCGGTCGCCGAGGTGCCAGTCGTAGATCAGGTTGTTCGCGATATCCGCGTGGATCTGCGGCGCATCCTTGTCGCGCGCCTGGCGCGGATCGGTGACCGCCGGCAGCACCTCGTAATCGACCTTGATCGCCTCGGCGGCGTCGCGGCCCTCGGCCTGCGTCTCGGCGATGACCACCGCCACCGCGTCGCCGACATGATTGACCTTGCCCGCCGCGATTGCCGGGTGCGGCGCCATCTTCATCGGCGAGCCGTCCTTGGAATGGATCATCCAGCCGCAGATCAGGTTGCCGATCTTGTCGGCGGCAAGCTCGGCGCCGGTGAGCACCGCGACAACGCCCGGCATCGTCTTCGCCGCCGACGTGTCGATGCTCCTGATGTGCGCATGCGCGTGCGGCGAACGCAGAAACACGGCCCGCGTCTCGCCAGCCCGGTGGAAATCGTCGGTGTAGCGGCCCTGCCCCGTAACAAAGCGGAGGTCTTCCTTACGGCGCACCGAGGCGCCGATGCCGGTTCCAGTCATTGCCCTTCTCCCACCCTGCGGTGTCGCGCGCGAGACGGACTTACGGTCCGGTCGCGTTGTGTTGCGTCAGGTCCAAACTCTGAACGACAGCCTCGTCTTCCTCCCCGATACCGTTCGGCCGCGATAAAACGGCGCCGGCTAGGCTGGTTTGGCCATCGCCTTGGCGCCGGCGGCAACCGCCTTGACGATGTTGTGATAGCCGGTGCAGCGGCACAGATTGCCGTCAAGCTCCTCGCGGATCGTCTGCTCGTCGAGGTCGTTGCCCTTGCGGCGCACGATATCGAGCGACGCCATGATCATCCCCGGCGTGCAGTAGCCGCATTGCAGCCCGTGGTTCTCGCGGAACGCCTCCTGCATCGGGTGCAGCGGCTCGCCGGGCGCCGACAATCCCTCGATGGTGGTGATCTCGGCGCCGTCGAGCTGCCAGGCGAACAGGGTGCACGACTTCATCGCCACGCCGTTGACGTGGACGACGCAGGCGCCGCACTGCGAGGTGTCGCAGCCGACATGCGTGCCGGTCAGCCGCAGCGTCTCCCGCAAATACTGGACCAGCAGGGTGCGTGGCTCGATCTTGCCAGATACCGGCTTGCCGTTGACGGTCATCGACACTGAAGCAGCCATGGGGGCACTCCCATTCATATTCACTCGGGCGCGATCGCTCATATCGCGCTGTTTTCAGGCGGTTCCGGTAGACGTGAGCGCCGTTTCCCACCTTTTCAGATGGTTTAGCCGGTTCTTTCTTTGGAACACAGTTAAACTTGAACCTGCCGGCGCATGTCGGTCAAGGGCTTACCGGTCAGGGCTTGTGCCCGGCTGCCAGCGCTGGGAGCGACGTCTCAGGGGCGGTAAACCGCCCGCGCCGCCGCATTTTCGCGCCGATTCTGGTTTGTGGTGGGAACTCTTTGGTCCATGCGGTATTGTTTTTCTGGTGTCCGCGAGAAAGGTTCTATGATGATCCGATCCAGACTTCTGTCCACAGCCATCGCCGGCGCGCTCGTCGCTGCAACCACGGCGGCCACTATCGTGCCGGCCGACGCGCAGTGGCGCGGCCGCCACTATCACCACCACCGCGGTGGCGGCTGGGGCGGCGGCGGCGCCGTGCTCGGTGGCCTGGCCGCCGGTGCCATCCTCGGCGGCGCCATCGCCGCGAGCCGTCCGCCGGCCTATTACGGCCCCGGCTATTACGGTCCGCCCGCCTATGTCGGACCGCCGGACGACGAGGTCGCTTATTGCATGAGCCGCTTCAAGTCCTACGACCCGCGCTCGGGCACCTATCTGGGCTATGACGGATATCGCCATCCCTGCCCCTGACCGGCGCACCGGCCTGAACTGAATGCGCAAAGCCGCCCTGTTCGGGCGGCTTTGTTGTTTCAAACACGAATGGCGATGCCGGCGCTACGCTGCGCCACTGACCGCCTTGGCGAAATTGGCGAAGAACTCGTCGGCGATCTTCTTGGCGGCGCCGTTGACGAGGCGCTGGCCGAGCTGCGCCAGCTTGCCGCCGATCTGCGCATCGACGTCATAGGTCAGCAGCGTGCCGCCGTCCTTCTCCGCGAGCTTGACCGTCGCGCCGCCCTTGGCGAAGCCGGCGACGCCGCCATTGCCCTCGCCGGCGATGCGGTAGCCGTTCGGCGGATCGAGATCGGTCAGGTCGACCTTGCCCTTGAAGCGCGCCTTGACCGGACCGATCTTGATCGAGGCCGTCGCCTCGAAGGACGTGTCCGAGGTCTTGTTCAACTCCTCGCAGCCCGGGATGCAGGCTTTGAGCGTCTCGGCGTCGTTGAGCTTCTCCCAGACGACGTCGCGCGACGCAGCAAGCTGATACTCCCCGTTCATCGTCATCGCCATAAGCCTACTCCCTCAAAGCGTCGGTGACGTAGTCATCGACGGGACGAACGACTAACCCGTCGCGGATCGGGACGCAATCCGGCGGGAAGTCCTGCCGGATACGGCCGCCAAGGGCATCGACACGATCCAGGAAAGCGTCGAGATGACGCATCGCACCGGTCGGCAGGTCGTGCAGCACCATCAGCGTCCACGGCTGCGCGCGGCATTGTTCGAGCGCGCGCTCGACCCAGCCGTCCGGGTCCTTCCAGTCGCCGGGAACGGCATTCCACAGGACGCAGGTCATTTTCTCGGCAACCAGCCAGTCGATATCGCGGCGCCTGAACAGGTGCGCACCGAGCGCGCCGCCACCGCCCTGCGGACGGAAATAACGGTGCGGGTCGGCAAGGCTGCCGATCTCGGCCTGCGTGCGGCCGATCTCGCGCGCCGCAAGGTCGCTCTCCGTGCGCGTACCGAGCGCGCCGGAATGGGTGAACGTATGGTTGCCGATCCAGTGCCCCTCCGCGTGCGCGCGCTCTGCAAGGCGCCGCGCGCCGGGCGCGCGCAGCCGTTCGCCGACGACGAAAAACGTCGAGCGGATCGCGCGCCGTCTGAGGATATCGAGCACGCCCGGCGTCGTCTCGACGGTCGGGCCGTTGTCGAAGGTCAAAGTGAGATCGAACATTCCGCCTGCTCAAAGCCGATTTCCTGCCGTCGCGCAAGGAGGAGCAAGCAGCGGATTTCGTGAAGGCCAGCCGGCCGGCGGCATTTGGGATTGGCGACGGGCGCAACGGTCGGTTACACATCTCACCCATGCCCGGTCCGCTTGCCGCCTCCGATCTTCTCGCCCCGCTGACGTCGAGTGCCGCGATGCGCGCGGTGCTGGCGGACGAGGCGCGGTTGCAGCGCATGCTCGACGTCGAGGCGGCGCTGGCGCGCGCGGAGGCACAGGCCGGCGTCATCCCGCCCGCCGTCGCCCCGGCGATCGCCGCCGCCTGCCGCGCCGAGGATTTCGACCGCGCGGCGCTGGCCGAGGCATCGGTGAAGGCCGGCAATCTCGCCATCCCGCTGGTCAAGATGCTCACCGAAGCGGTGAAGAAAAGCGACCCGGCGGCAGCCGGCTATGTGCATTGGGGCGCCACCAGCCAGGACATCATCGACACCGCGCTGGTGCTCGATCTGCGCGCCGGCATCGACGCGCTGCGCGCCGACCTTAACGCCGCCGTCGCCGGTTTTTCGACGCTGGCGCAGGCACATCGCCACACCGACACGGTGGCACGGACCTGGCTGCAACATGCCTTGCCGATGCCCTTCGGCCTCAAGCTCGCCGGCTACGCCGCGGCGCTGGCGCGCTCGCGCGAGCGGATCGAGGATGCCGCGCGGCACGGGCTGGTCCTGCAATTCGGCGGCGCCGCCGGCACGCTCGCGGCGCTCGGCGACAAAGGGCTGGCGGTCTCCAAGAAACTCGCGGCGGCGCTCGACCTGCCGCTGCCGGACGCGCCGTGGCACAGCCACCGCGACCGCCTCGGCGAGATCGCCGCGGCGCTCGGCATCCTCACCGCGACCTGCGGCAAGATCGCCCGCGACGTGGCGCTGTTGATGCAGACCGAGGTCGCCGAAGCCTTCGAGCCGGCCGGCGCCGGGCGCGGCGGCTCCTCGACCATGCCGCACAAGCGCAACCCCGTTGCCGCCGCATCGGCGCTCGCCTGCGCGGCGATGGCGCCGAACATCGTCGCGACGATCATCGCCAGCGGCGTGCAGGAGCACGAGCGCGCGCTCGGCGGCTGGCAAGCGGAATGGTCGGCCTTCCCGGCGCTGATGCTGGTGACGTCCGGCGCGCTCGCCGCCGTCGCCGACATCGCCGGCGGCCTCAGCCCCGATCCGCAGCGCATGCGCGCCGACCTCGACATGACGAACGGGCTCATCATGTCGGAAGCGGTCGCCTTCGCGCTGGCGCAGACGCTCGGCAAGCAGCAAGCCCACAAGCTGATGGAAGATGCCGGCAAGACCGCCGTGGCGCAGCAGCGTCACCTGCGCGACGTGCTGCTCGCCGATCCGGCCGTCACCGCGGTGCTGCCGCCCGCCGAGATCGATCGCCTGTTCGAGCCATCGAACTATCAGGGCGCGGCGCAAGCTTTCATCGACCGTCTCCTCGCGTCGACCCGGCGCGACGACTGACGGACGTCAACGACAGGAGAAAGACCGACATGCCGATCATCAACGCCGCCGACGGCACCCCGCTGAACGTCAAGATCGAGGGCCGCGCCGACGGGCCGACGCTGATGCTGTCGAACTCGCTCGGCACGGACATGCAGATGTGGGACCCGCAGGTCGCCGAATTCGCCAAGCACTTCCGCCTGGTGCGCTACGACCGGCGCGGGCACGGCCAATCCGGCGCGCCGGTCGGCCCCTATACGATGGAGCAGCTCGGCCGCGACGTGCTGTCGATCCTCGACGCACTGAAGATCGAAAAGACCAACTGGTGCGGCCTGTCGATGGGCGGCATGGTCGGCCAGTGGCTCGGCGCCCATGCGCCTGAGCGGGTGGAGAAGCTCATCCTCTCCAACACCAGCGCCTATTATGCCGACAAGCGGCCGTGGAACGACCGCATCGCCTTCGCCCGCGCCAACGGCCTTTCGGCGCTCGTCGGCGCGAACATGGAGCGCTGGTTCACCAAGGAATTCCGCGAGCACGCGCCGCAGGAGATCGAGCGGATGACGAGGATCTTCGTCGCCACGCCGATCGAGGGCTATGTCGGCTGCTGCGCGGCGGTGCGCGACATGGATTTCCGCGAATCCAATCCGCGCATCGCGGTGCCGACGCTGGTGATCGTCGGCGCACAGGACCCGGCAACGACGCCGGCGGTCGGCGAGGCGCTGCATAAATCGATCAAGGGCTCGCAGATCGCCTCCATCGACGGCGCCCACATCGCCAATCTCGAACAGCCGGATGACTATACCCGCACCGTGCTCGACTTCCTGCGCAACTGACCGCTTAAGGACTTCACGATGGACGACAAGGACCGCTACGACAAAGGCATGGCGCGCCGCCGCCAGGTGCTCGGCAATGCCTGGGTCGACCGCGCCAATGCCAACAAGACGACGCTGACGGCGGAGTTTCAGGACTTCATCACCCGCTACGCCTGGGGCGAAGTGTGGACGCGCAGCCATTTCGACGAGCGCACCCGCCGCATCCTGGTCATCGGCACGATGCTGGCGCTCGACAAATGGGACGAGTTCCGCATGCATGTGCGCGCGGCGATGACCGAAGGCGGCTTCAGCGAAGCCGACATCAAGGAGATCATCCAGCAGCAGGCGATCTATTGCGGCGTGCCGGCCGCCAACCACGCTTTCAAGGAAGCTGCTGCCGTGCTGGCCGAGATCGCCGGCGCCGGCGCGCCGGCTAAAAAATAAGCCGTCAGGCGGCCGGCGTGAGCGGCGCCCGTTGCGGTTCATCCGCCGCAGCGGCGCCGCGGTCCACCGGCAAGTCGCTCGACGCATCGGGCTGCGGCAGCGCCAGCGTACCGAGCGCCGCGGCGAGGCTCGCCAGCACCAGATTGACGACGCAGGTGCGGATCAGCACCGCATCGTGCTGCGCGACCGCCGGGATCACCGTGACGAAGCTCGCCGCGATCACCAGCACCAGCGCCAGTTCGAGGATCGCCGGATTGGCGCGGGCGTGTCCGCCGCTGCGGATACAATCGACGAGATACGCGCCGCACAGACCGGCGACCGCAAGCTTGATCATACCGGCGAACGCAGCAAGGTCATGCAGGCCCTGCCCGTCGATACCGCCCCAGCGGGCGATCCTGTAGATGGCATCCGAGCGCCAGGCATCGTCGAGGCCAAAGATCGGCGAGGTGAGGATGCGCAGGGCGTCAAAGCCCCAGAACAGCGCGAAGTAGCAGGCCACCGATAAAATCGACGCCGCGACGGCTGCCGGATAGCGCATCGGAACCTCCCTTGACGATCCGGCGTAATCGGCCCGCATCCGCGTCGCAAAAGATACCGTTTGTTTACCTTAACCGTTAACCCTGTCGCCCTCCCGGCTGTCGCGCGACGGCACCGGGGAACCACCGGGAACGAAAAAGGGCCGGCCCGTTGAATGGGACCGGCCCCCTGATCGAGCGCCTCGCCTTACCGGCCGCCGCTCTGCTGCTGGCCAGGCTTCTGGCCCGGCTGCTGCTGCTGCTGGCCCGGCTGCTGCTGCTGGCCGCCCTGCTGGCCGGGCTGGTGGCCCGGTTGACCCTGCTGGCCCTGCTGGCCGGGCTTCTGGTTCGGATTCTGGTTCATTGACTGCTCCATTTTGCGGGACTCGTGGGGAATGCACGGCGTCTAGACGCGCCCCAGATCAATCCGCGACACCGCCACCGCGTTCCATCGGAACTTGCGTCGTGACGGCGATGCGGCGTTGCTGCGCTGGGGTCGCCCTGTTAAGAGTTCCAACGAGGGGTGACGACGCAGGGGGCCGCGTGGATTATTTTCTCCAGCAACTGGTCAACGGCGTTGCGCTCGGTTCGATCTACGGATTGATCGCGATCGGCTATACGATGGTCTACGGGATCATCGGCATGATCAACTTCGCCCACGGCGACGTGTTCATGATCGGCGCTTTCACCGCGCTGATCGCCTTCATCGTGCTGGTCTCGATCGGCGTCACCGCAATTCCGGTGGCGCTGTTCCTGGTGCTGCTGATCGCCATGGCGCTCACCGCGCTCTACGGCTGGGTGGTCGAGCGGATCGCCTACCGGCCACTGCGGCAATCGTTTCGCCTGGCGCCGTTGATCTCCGCCATCGGCATGTCGATCGTGTTGCAGAATTTCGTGCAGGTCTCGCAGGGCGCGCGCGTCAAGCCGCTGCCGCCGCTGTTCGAGGGCGGCTTCACCTTGTTCGACGACGGCAACTTCCCCGTTCAACTCAGCTACGTCCAGATCCTGATCGTGCTGACGACGGTGGCGCTGATGGCCGGCTTCACCTACGTCATCACCCGCACGCGGCTCGGCCGCGACATGCGCGCCTGCGAGCAGGACGGACGCATGGCCTCGCTGCTCGGCGTCAATGTCGACCGCACGATCTCGCTGACCTTCGTCATCGGCGCGGCGCTCGCGGCGGTCGCCGGGATCATGTACCTGCTCTATTACGGCGTCGTCGATTTCTACATGGGCTTCGTCGCCGGCGTGAAGGCGTTCACCGCCGCGGTGCTCGGCGGCATCGGCTCCTTGCCCGGCGCGATGATCGGCGGGCTGCTCATCGGCCTGATCGAAACCTTCTGGTCGGCCTATTTCTCGATCGAGTACAAGGACGCCGCCGCGTTCTCGATCCTGGTCGTCGTTCTCATCTTCCTGCCGACCGGCATTCTCGGCCGCCCGGAAGTGGAGAAGGTCTGACCGTGACAGCCGAAGCCGCGCGGTTTGCCCGTTTCGACTTTGCCGGCGCGCTCAAGAGCGCGCTGATTGCCGCCGCGCTCGCCCTCGGCCTGTTCGGGCTCCTCATCGGCGTGCGCACCGATACCGGCCCGACCGGCGCGCTGATCTACTGGACCCGCTTCGACGATCTGGCGACGGTCGTCGGCATCGTCTTCGCCGGCAGCTTCCTGCGCTCGCTGCTGTTCGGCGAGCGGCCGTTGCGTCTCGACGAACTCGCCGCCCGCTACGGCCTGACGACAGCGCGGATGCCGCGCCTGCCGGGATTTGCGACATTCCGGCTCGGCCACCTGCTCGCTTACGCGATGCTCGGCTTCGCGCTGGTGCTGCCGATCCTGTTCTTCAACAACCGCTACGCGCTCGACCTCGGCATTCTGGTGCTCACCTATGTGATGCTCGGCTGGGGGCTCAACATCGTCGTCGGCCTCGCCGGCCTGCTCGACCTCGGCTATGTCGCGTTCTACGCCGTCGGCGCCTATTCCTATGCGCTGCTGGCGCAGAACTACGAGCTGTCGTTCTGGATCTGCCTGCCGCTTGCCGGCATCCTCGCGGCGTTCTGGGGCGTCATCCTCGGCTTTCCGGTGCTGCGGCTGCGCGGCGACTATCTCGCCATCGTCACGCTGGCTTTCGGCGAGATCATCCGCATCGTCCTGTTGAACTGGCAGGACGTGACCGGCGGCCCGAACGGCATCTCCTCGATCCCGCGGCCGTCGTTCTTCGGCGTCCCCTTCAACAACAACGAGGACGGTTTCGCCGCGCTGTTCGGGCTGACCTTCAGCACGACGCACCGCATCGTCTTTCTGTTCTACTTGATCCTGGCGCTTGCTTTGCTCACCAACTGGGTGACGATCCGGCTGCGGCGGCTGCCGATCGGGCGCGCCTGGGAGGCGCTGCGCGAGGACGAGATCGCCTGCCGCTCGATCGGCATCAACACCACCAACACCAAGCTCACCGCCTTTGCCATCGGCGCGATGTTCGGCGGCTTCGCCGGCGCCTTCTTCGCCACCCGGCAGGGCTTCATCAGCCCGGAATCGTTCAGCTTCGTCGAATCGGCGTTGATCCTCGCCATCGTCGTGCTCGGCGGCATGGGCTCGCAGCTTGGCGTCGCCATCGCCGCGGTGGTGACGATCGGCGGGTTCGAGTTGCTGCGTGAATTTGCCGCCTACCGCATGCTGGTGTTCGGCGCCGCGATGGTGCTGATCATGGTCTGGCGGCCGCGCGGCCTGATCGGCACGCGCACGCCTTCGATCACGCTCGGTCGACGCAAAGCGATTACTGCATCTCCAGCCGGCGAGGGTCGCGGATGAGCGCGGTCCTGACCGTCGAGCATCTGAGCATGCGCTTCGGCGGGCTTGTCGCCGTCAACGACCTGTCGTTTGTGGCGCAGCGCGGCGAGATCACGGCGCTGATCGGCCCGAACGGCGCCGGCAAGACCACCGTGTTCAATTGCGTCACCGGCTTCTACAAGCCGACCACCGGCCGCATCCGCATGACCCGCGCCGACGGCGGCGAGCACCTGCTCGAACGGCTGCCGGATTTCCGCATCGCCCGCGAGGCGCGCGTCGCCCGCACCTTCCAGAACATCCGGCTGTTTCCGGGCATGAGCCTGCTCGAAAACCTGCTGGTGGCGCAGCACAATCCGCTGATGCGTGCTTCCGGCTTCACCGCCCTCGGGCTGTTCGGCTGGCCCGGTTTCACCGCCGCGCAAGATGAGGCGGTGGATCGCGCCGCTTACTGGCTCGACCGCATCGGCCTCACCGAGCGGGCCGACGATGCTGCCGGCGAACTGCCCTACGGCGCGCAGCGGCGGCTCGAAATCGCGCGCGCGATGTGTACCGGCCCGGAGCTGCTCTGCCTCGACGAGCCGGCCGCCGGCCTCAACGCACGCGAAAGCGCCGAACTCGACGAGCTGCTGCTCTATATCCGCGCGCAGCACCACACCTCGATCCTGCTGATCGAGCACGATATGTCGGTGGTGATGAAGATCTGCGACCACATTGTCGTGCTCGACTACGGCGTCAAGATCGCGGAAGGCCCGCCGCAGCATGTCCGCAGCGATCCGCGCGTCATCGCCGCCTATCTCGGCGTCGAGGAGGACGAGGTGGAAGCCGCGGAAGCGGAGGCCGAGCGATGACGGCGCCGCTCCTGTCCATCCGCGGGCTGGAAGCGGCCTATGGCCGGGTGACGGCGCTCAAGGGCATCGATCTCGAGGTCAACGCTGGCGAGATCGTCACCCTGATCGGCGCCAACGGCGCCGGCAAATCGACGCTGATGATGACCATCTTCGGCTATCCGCGGGCGCGCGCCGGCGAGATCGTGTTCGAGGGCCGCGACATCACCGGCCTGCCGGCGCACGAGATCGCCAAGCTCAAGATCGCGCAGTCGCCGGAAGGCAGGCGCATCTTCTCGCGCATGACGGTGCTGGAAAACCTGCAAATGGGCGCCACCGCCGGCGACCCGCGACATTTCGACGAGGACATGGCGCGCATCTTCACGCTGTTCCCGCGCCTGAAGGAGCGGCTCAATCAGCGCGGCGGCACGCTCTCCGGCGGCGAGCAGCAGATGCTGGCGATCGGCCGCGCGCTGATGAGCCGGCCCCGCCTGCTACTGCTCGACGAACCCTCGCTCGGCCTGGCGCCGCTTCTCGTACAGCAGATCTTCAAGGCGATCCGCACGCTCAACGAGACCGACGGGCTCACCGTGTTCCTGGTCGAGCAGAACGCCTTCCACGCGCTCAAGCTCGCGCATCGCGGCTATGTGATGGTCAACGGCGCCATCACCATGTCCGGCAGCGGGCGCGATTTGCTGCGGCGGCCGGAGGTGCGCGCCGCCTATCTCGAAGGCGGGCATTGAGGCCACAGATGGGCGAGCTTTACGACAACGAGACCTGGCTGCAGATCCTGTTCATCACCGGCATCCTCGGCGGTGGCGCCGCGGTGCTCGCCGGGCGCGCCATCGCCGAAACCTGGCGGCCGTATTGGCAGGTGGTGCTCTATATGCTGATGCTCGGCGCGGCGGTGCGCTTCGTGCATTTCGCCCTGTTCGAGGCGACCTTGCTGTCGCCCTTCTCCTACCTCGCCGACACCGCCTTCCTGCTCGTTAGCGCGTCAGCCGCCTGGCGCATGACACTGGCCGGCAAGATGGTGCGGCAATATGGCTGGCTCTACGAGCGCGCCGGCCCGTTCGGCTGGCGCAACCGCGCGGATATTGCCGACGAGGAACCGCGCGCCGGGTCGTGACTTCACCGCCAATTCTGAGACAATGGGGGTGATTTGGAACGGGCCCGCGGCATCCGTATGCGGCTCGCCACACGCACCGGAATCAGTCCAGACAGGAACACTCCAGACAGGGAATGGGAGCACAGCAGATGAAAACCCTCCGATGGGCCGCGCTGGCGGTCGGCGCGAGCCTCGCCTTGAGCGGCGCCGCCGCGGCGCAGGAAATCGCGATCGGCGTCGTCGGCCCGATGACCGGCCAGTACGCGACGTTCGGCCAGCAACTCAGGAACGGCGCCGAACTCGCGGTCGCCGACATCAACGCCGCCGGCGGCATCAACGGCAAGAAGATCAAGCTCGAAGTCGGCGACGATGCCTGCGACCCGAAGCAGGCGCGCGCCGTCGCCGAGAAAATGGTCGGGATGAAGGTGGCCGTCGTCGCCGGGCATTACTGCTCGTCGTCGTCGATCCCCGCCTCCGAGGTCTATAACGAGGGCGGCGTCCTGCAGATCACGCCGGCCTCGACCAATCCGACGCTGACCGAGCGCAAGATGTGGAACGTGTTCCGCGTCTGCGGCCGCGACGACCAGCAGGGCTCGGTGGCGGGCGCCTATATCGCCCAGCACTTCAAGGGCAAGAACATCGCCATCCTTCAGGACAAGTCGACCTACGGCAAGGGTCTTGCCGATGAAACGCGCAAGGCGTTGAACAAGGCCGGCGTGAAGGAGAAGCTCTACGAAGCCTATACGCAGGGCGACAAGGACTTCAACGCGCTCGTCTCCAAGATGAAGGCGAACGCCATCGACGTCGTCTATGTCGGCGGCTACCACACCGAGGCCGGGCTGATCCTGCGGCAGATGCGCTCGCAGGGCCTCAACGCGCAGATGATTGCCGGCGATGCGATTGCCACCAACGAGTTCTGGTCGATCACCGGCGACGCCGGCAAGGGCATGATGTTCACCTTCGGCGCCGATCCGCGCACGCGCCCGAGCGCCGCCGCGGTCGTCAAGCGCTTCAAGGACAAGGGCATCGATCCGGAAGGCTATACGCTCTACACCTACGCGGCGCTGCAAATCTGGGCGGAAGCCGCCAAGAAGGCCGGCACCATCGACACCAAGAAGGTGGCGGACGCCATACGCGCCGGCAAGTGGGACACCGTGCTCGGCCCCCTCGGTTTCGACGCCAAGGGTGACATCACCGCCATCGACTACGTGTTCTACGCCTGGAAGGCAGACGGCACCTATTCGCAGATGGCCGCCGCCAACTGATGCGCTGAAACGACGGAGCGCAGGCCCGCCCTTCGGGGCGGGCTTTTGCTATCCGCACCGCATCATAAAACCGACGCTTTGTTCGCGACACATCCGCCGCATGACATATTTTCTCGCGCCTTTCCTGATCGTCTTCTCGATGCTCGCAACGGCGCCGCCAGCGGCGGCGCGCGAGCCCTCTCCGGCGATGATCCACGGCCAGAAGCTCCTCGATTACTGCAATGCGCGCGAGCAGCACCGGCGCTTCTCCTGCGGCTATTACGTCATGGGCGCGATCGACATGCTGGTGAACGGCGAGTTGCTGCAAGGCAGGAAGGACGGCCCGTTTGCCGTCTGCCCGCCCGTCGGCAAGACGCCGGAAGAACTCGTCAGCATCGTCAGGCACTATATCGAAAGCCACAAGGACGAGCGCGGCAAGCCGGGCTACGAACTCGTCTACGCGGCGATGCGCGACGCCTATCCGTGCAAATAGCCTACCCGTATAAGTGACCAGCCGCTGACATCCAGCGACTTCATCCGATGCGGCCGAGCGCCGGGAACGCTTCCAGCAGCCAATAGCTCATCATCGTGATCGTGCCGGTGAGGAAGGCGATGCCGGTGAGGATCAGCAGCACGCCCATCGCCTGCTCGACGCGACGCAGGTGACGCTTGAAGCGCGCCAGGAACGCCGCGAACGGCTCGATCGCCAAGGCGGCGATGATGAACGGAATGCCGAGCCCCAGCGAATAGACGGC
>Ga0182744_1002771_pt1 | contig 14112 bp, 11 predicted proteins | sample eDN3rd30CKraftMG_FD_128525 | JGI IMG/M metagenome (GOLD analysis project Ga0182744, IMG submission 128525) | Enriched Miracle-Growth compost microbial communities from Emeryville, California, USA - eDNA 3rd pass 30_C Kraft MG (version 2) (version 2) ...
CGTGCGATGGCTGGCTTCGATTGAGCAAGGTAAGCCCGATGCCGAAAACGTAGCGGCCGCCCTGCGCCTGACCGCACAGGTCGAGGCATCTTACGTTGCGGCAACTACGGGCGCACGCACGCACCTGAGTGACCCGGCGGAATAGCCCGGCAGGATCGTCGAAAATCAAAACGGGCAAATAGCCCACCCGGCAACAACAACGGGAGTAAGGACCACCATGACCGCACCCACCATGAGCCACGACTGGTGGCGAGACGCCGTCATCTACCAGGTGTATCCACGATCCTTTGCGGACGGTAACGGCGACGGCATGGGCGACCTGCCCGGCATCACCGCACGACTCGATCACCTGGCAGAACTCGGTGTTGATGCGGTGTGGCTCTCGCCGTTCTACCGCTCACCGCAGGCGGATGCGGGATACGACGTGAGTGACTACCGCGACGTGGACCCGATGTTTGGCACACTCGCTGACTTTGATGCGCTCGTGGCCCGTGCGCACGCGCTGGGACTCAAGGTGATCGTGGACATTGTGCCAAACCACACCTCCAGCGCGCACGCCTGGTTCCATCAGGCACTCGCGGCACAGCCGGGTAGCGTGGAACGTGAGCGGTATATCTTCCGTGACGGGCGTGGCGAGGCCGGAGAACTGCCGCCGAACAACTGGCAGTCCGTGTTTTTTGGGCCGGCATGGACTCGTGTGACGGAACAGGACGGAACGCCGGGGCAGTGGTATCTGCACCTGTTCGACTCAAGCCAGCCCGACCTGAACTGGGATAACCCAGCGGTTCTCAACGAATTTGATGACGTGCTGCGCTTCTGGCTGCGGCGTGGCGTGGATGGGTTCCGAGTAGATGTGGCGCGTGCACTGATCAAGAAGCAGGGCCTGCCAGATGTTCCCGAGGGCATCTACGAGAGCCCAGATTTCAACCACGGCGGCGTGGACCTGCCCATGTGGGACCAGCCCGGTGTGCACGACATCTACCGGCGCTGGCATCGGGTGCTCGGCGAGTTTGGTACGGATCGAATCCTTGTGGCGGAAGCGCATATTCGGCCGCCTGCACAGTTGGCCCGCTATGTCCGACCGGACGAGATGCACCAGGCCTTCAACTTTGAGTTCCTCGACTGCCCGTACCGTGCAGAGGACCTGCGGCAGGTGATTAGCGAGTCCCTAGCGGCTTATGATGCCGTGGGCGCGCCCTCCACCTGGGTGCTAAACAATCACGACGATGTCCGGCACGTTTCCCGGCTCGGCTTGCCTATAGGTACAGTCACCGACAATGGCATTGGCCCTCGTGATCCCCAACCCGATCTGGAACTTGGCATGAGGCGGGCGCGGGCTATCACGCTCGTGGAACTTGCGCTTCCGGGCTCTGCATACATTTATCAGGGCGAGGAAGTCGGCCTGCCTGAGCACACCACACTTCCCGACGATACCCGCGACGACCCTATGTTCTCGCGTTCCGGTGGACAGGCAGCAGGCCGTGACGGCTGCCGTGTGCCAGTTCCGTGGGATCCGGGTGTGCCAAGCCGAGGATTTTCGGTGGCGGGGAAGACCTGGCTTCCGCAGGCGGAGGACTGGGACCAGTACACCGTTGCGGTGCAGCGCGGGGTGGCCGGGTCCATGTACGAGATGTATCGCGCTGCGCTGGCGATTCGCGCGCGTGAGGGCCTTGGCCGAGCCTCGTTGACGTGGGTGGACGGGCCGGGTGGTCCTGATGGGCTGGGAGGTTCCCAGGACTCGGGCCAGAACGTGCTGTCCTTTGTGGTGGGTCGCGTGCAGGTGATTGCTGTGCTGGATGAGGCACAGGCTGACCTGCCAGTGGGGGAGGTGCTGCTCAGTTCTCAGCCGCTCGTTGAGGGTTCCACTACCATTCCCAGCAACACCACTGTGTGGGTTTCCCTGCCGTAGGCGTTGGGCTCCGCGCTGTAGCGCGGCCCTGTTTTGCTCGCGCCGTAGCGCACGGCCTCCCACCTCGGCTCCCTCCCACGCTCACTTCCGTGTTTTGGTTTCATTCCCGCCCATCCGCGCGACATTTCGGCGGTAGTGAAACAGACGGCCGGAAGTGAGCTGATGAGACGGTGAGAAGCTCTGAAAATGGTAGCGTAGGGTTCCTGAAAACGGTAGTGTAGAACGTCTGAAAATGGTAGCGTAGGGTTCCTGAAAATGGTAGTGTAGAGCTTCTAGCCAGCACGTTTATGGACCAACCTCGAGGCGCTCGCAGACATGGAATATCTAGACCGAACCATCGACAGGGAACTGGATCAACTTCTTCCCTTTGCTCCTGCCATTGCACTGGACGGACCCAAGGGTGTTGGCAAGACAGATACGGCGGCTCGGCGCGCAAAAACGCGATGGTACTTAGATAACCCAGCGCAGCGTGATGTTGCCCGCGCCGATTTTGAATTGGCTTCCCCGCCCGCTGGAACACTCCTCATCGATGAGTGGCAGTATGTACCCCAAGTCTGGGACAGCGTGCGAAGGCAGGTAGATGCTGGTGCTCCGGCCGGGCGCTTCCTGCTAACAGGATCAGCAACGCCCAAGGATCAAGCTGGAACGCATAGTGGCGCAGGCCGGATCTTGTCCCTGCGAATGCGACCAATGGGACTGCACGAGCGAGGCATCACCCAGCCGTCAGTGTCCTTTTCGGCTTTACTTGCCGGGACTGCAGGCGCAATTGGTGGAACCACAAGCTTTGCTCTGCACAACTACATGGACGCGATTGTGGACAGTGGATTCCCTGGCATGATGCGAGCGGAAGCCAGAATCCGTCGTACCCTCATCGATGCATATCTGCAGCGAATCATCGACCGTGACCTTCCAGAACTCGGCTATGAGGTGAGGCGTCCGGAAGCCCTACGGCGCTGGTTGGCAGCATATGCGGCTGCCTCCTCAACAACTACGTCTTATTCACGCCTACTCGATGCCACGACCGCCGGGGACGGCAACCAGCCCGCCAAGACGACCACGATCGCATACCGAGACCATCTCACGCAGCTCTGGCTCCTCGACCCGATCCCGGGCTGGATACCCAGCAACAACGCGATCCGCAGGCTCCAGCAAACGCCAAAGCACCAGTTGGCTGATCCTGCCTTGGCCGCGAGGATACTCGGACTATCTGCGGCGAGTTTGTTGAACTCCACCGGCGCGCACATGGCTGGGCCGCTCTTTGAATCCCTCGTTGCGTTGGGCGTTCGCGTGCTTGCACAGGCGGTGGAGGCCAAGGTAAGTCACCTTCGCATGAACTCCGGTGAGCGTGAAGTCGATCTCATCGTGGAGGGCCCCGATGGCCAAATCCTTGGGCTTGAAGTCAAACTTGCGCAAGAGGTGACGGACTCAGACGTACGCCACCTCAGGTGGCTTCGAGAGCAGCTTCCGGATCGAGTGGTTGATCTAGCAGTTATCACTACGGGCACCACGGCGTATCGTCGCCAAGATGGCGTCGCGGTGATTCCGCTGGCGCTTTTGGGGTTCTGATTTCCGACGATACGTCTGGCTCCCAGCCCGCCCTCACCGTGGGTGCACCCACGGTGAGGGTGGGTGCGTGACCCGGCCATCTCGTCGAAAATCAGGGGGCGCACCCGTTACCCCTCCCCGCATTAATGATGTAGACACACCAAAAATGATGTATCTACAACATTTTTCGTAGGTCTCATGATGTGGGAAGGGGCTGCGGGAGCCGGGGCTCCCGCCACACCAGCACCGCCACCAAAACCGCAATAAGTACCGTGGTCAGGGCAAACGGAACCGGGATGAGCGGGTCGATGAGCACAAGGACTGCCACCAGCGGCATGACCGTGTTGACCACTGCGTCGCCGAGGGCGCGGACGACAAGCAACCACACACCCAGCAGGAACACGGCAATCGGAGCTGTGTACGCGAACGACGCCCACGGCTGCGAAAGCGAACTCGTGCCGGTGATGAGATCGACCTCCGCCTCAATGCCTGCGGAAAACGCGCCCACCGCCGCGAACACAAAATAGTGACCGTAACCGTAGATGAGTGAGCTTTTCAGATCGCCAATCTGAGAGTGATGCGGCGGCCAAAAATACACCCACCACAGGCCAGCCGTCACCACCAACGTGAGCACACCGAGGGCGATCAAAGGGGCGAGATTGTGCTTCTCGTGCAGGGCCTCGATGATCGCATTGGCTGAGCCGAGCAGCGACTCACCCAACAAAATGAGCGTGAACAGGCTGTACCGCTCGGTGATGTGATGCGGATGGACGGGCGTGCGCGTCTGGCGCTCCGCGATCGCCGGCACCAGCAACTCGGCCCCAACGAGCACAAAAAACACCCACGCAAACACCTCGCCGGGCAGCGCCAATGCACCCCACCACAGAAGCTGCACAATCGTCACGCCCAGCGCATAACGGTGCGCTGTGCGCTTCAGACTAGGATCGCGCGTGCCGCGCGCAGCCCGCAACCACTGCGTAACCAACGCAATACGCATGATGATGTAGCCGATCACAACGAGTGTGTAATTGCCGTCCTCATACACCGGTTTAATGCCCGCAGCGAGCACCAGCACGCCGCTCATCTGCACAAACGTGACCAGACGATACAGCCAGTCGTCCTGACTAAAAGACGTACCCAGCCACGTGTAATTCATCCACGCCCACCAAATACCAAAAAACACGTGCGCAAACGCAGACAAGCCCGCCAGCACGTGCCCGGCGGACAGCTGGTGATGCAACTCCGAGGCGGAAATCGAGATCGCGATGACAAACACCAGATCAAAGAACAGCTCAAGCGATGACGCGACGCGCCCGGGTTCTTCCGGGTCTCGGGGAGTCAGGGGAGTGAGCCGGAAGCGAGATGGTTGAGGATTTTGGAGGTTTTGGCTGTGAACCTGTTGGGTTTGGGTTTGGGCTTGGTACTGGGGATTGCGTGACTCGTGCGGTGCGGGCATGCTGCAACTCTAGACTTCAGCCACCTGCCGTGCATGCATTAATGGTGTGGGCGCAGCAATAAAGATGTATGTACATCATTTTTGATATATCTCACGATGTGGGATTCGCGGATGGTGCGGGTGACGTGGGAAGTGAGAGTGACGTGGGAAGGGCTGGTGATGTGGGAGGTGAGGATAGTGGCTTGCGGCCCAACAGAACCATCGCGGCAAGCGCGCTCGCGGCCTCACCGGCAGGAATCGCCCACCAGATTCCGGTGGGGCCCCACCAGTGCCCGAACGCCAAAACAATGGGCAGCTTGATCACCAGAAGCGTGCCAATAGAGATGAGATACGACGGTGCCGGCATGCCAAGCGCCTGAAAATACGCGGAAACCAACTGCCCAATCCCGGAAAAGACGAAGCTCAGCGCAATGATGCGCAGCGCAAACGCGCTCTGATCTACCGCCTCCGGACTACTCAAGAACAGTCCCACGAGAGGCCGCGCACCAGCCGCAATCACCCCGGCGGCCAGCGCCCCGTACAGAAAGCTCGCTCGCAACGCCAAAGTCCGCGCCCGCTGCACCCGCTCAAACAGCCGCGCGCCCGCATTAAACGAAACAATAGGCTGCACACCCTGCGTAATGCCCGTTTGCGGCATGGTCACAAAAGTTTGCACCCGCGCACACACCGCATACGCGGCAAGAACACCCGCGCCCGCAAGCGCCAAGGTGGTGTTGATAACAAGCGTCAGCAGCGTCGCGCCCAACCCGGCCAAGAAGGAAGGTGCGCCGATGGATAGAACCTGCCGTATCGTCGGGAAGTGAGGGCGCAACTGCGCCCAACCCACCCGATATGGCCGATTTTTCTGGATAAAGAAGAACCACACGGCCATGCAGGCGGACACCGCTTGCCCGCCCACGGTGCCCAGGCCTGCGCCGACCACGCCCAGGTTGAGGCCGAAAATCAGGATCGGATCGAGCACCATCTGCACCAGGACGGGGATGCCCCACAGCATCGTGGAGAAAAATAGGCGGCCCTCGGCCCGTACGAGCGCCGAAAATCCCGTGGAGAAAATCGCCCCGCCGATGATGACTGCTGCATACGGTTTGGCAAACGGCATAGTCGCGTCGGTGGTGCCTACGAGCCGTAGTAGCGGCTCCAAAAATACCAGCCCACCCACTGTGACCAGCACGACCGTGCCCCAAAACACCACGAACGAGTTCCCGGCAGCACGCCCGGCGCGGCCCGGATGCCCCGCACCCAGCGCGCGCGACACAATCGACGCGCCGCCCACACCCACCGTGGTGGATACCGCACCCAACAGCAGTAGCAGTGGCGCCACAAGATTCACAGCTGCCAGCGCGGATTCGCCCACGCCGCGCGCCACAAACCACGCGTTGGTCAGCGCATATATCCCGTACACGCCCACGGACGCGGTGGTCTGCGAGCAGGTCCACCACAACAACCGCCCGATCGGCTGGGTGCCCAAATCGTGCGGGCTACGGCGCTGGGTGTGTTTGGGCTGATCTCCTTTGGATTGAGGCCCCGGGAAAGTGCTGTGTTTCCCCGGAAATTTCGGGGAACTACTGCACTTTTTGGGGGTTTCAGTTGGGGTCTCGGCCGGGATAGGTGCCGCAGGCACCTGGTGGGGTCCTGCTTCCCGACGATGTGGCTGGGACCCAGCCGGATCGTCGGGAAGGGGAGTGGGTGCGTTTCGCACCCTGCAAAAATGATGTAGACGCATCAAAAATGATGTATCTGCAGCAATTTTCGTAGGTCTCATGGGGTGAGACGCCCGAACTGGGCCATGAGCGCGTCGAGGCATTCGCGCCCGAGGTCATAGACCTCGGTGTCGGTGTGGCCGCGGTATTTGGTTTCCACGATCATGGTGACCGCGAGGTAAAGCGAATAGAGGCGGCGGCGCGTGCGCTGCGCTGGGGTGAGATCTGTGGGCGAGGGGATGCCAAAGCCGATCATGAAGTCGGTGGGATCGCCGAAGCTGGGGAGGTCGAGGCCGGTCAGGCCAGCCTCCATGAGTGGGTCGCCGTAGATGGCGCGTTCGTGGTCGAGGATTGCGACGATGCGGCCGTCGCGGATCATGGAGTTTTTTGTCCACAGGTCCACTTCAACAAGGTGGGGGACGGTGACTTCGTCGAGCGTTGCGGAGTTTTCTTGCACTACGGCGCGGATGTCGTTGCTGGTCCAGCCCAGATCGATGCCTACGCGCTCGCCGTCCGTCAGGGTGTCCTCGATCATTGCTTCGAAGGCCTCACGCCAGGTGGGGTAGCCGGGGCCCACGAGCGGCCCAAAGTGCGGGCCGGTGATGGTGTTGATCTCCCGGTTGAGCGCGCCGAGTTCGCGGTTTCCGGCCGCGATCACCTCGGGGGATAGGTGCGTGGAGAACCCAAAGTTGTCTGCGTCGATGTACTCCATGAAGAAGTAGTCGGCGTCGATGAGCTCGTGCGTGAGGCCCGCAAAGTCCACGCGCGGCACGGGAACGGTGGTTTGTGTGGAGACCAGGCGCATCGCTTCGAGTTCCGCGCGCATCATGTTGACCTCGCGCGTAAGCACGGGGACGTTGGCTGGCGGGGCGACTTTGAGCACAACCTGGCGGCCGTCGCGCAGCGTGATGCGGTAGGCCACGTTGAACCAGCCTTCGGTGATTTCGTGGGCAAAATCGCTGGTGACGGGCACGGCGTCGGAGCCGTATGCGCGTTCGATAAGAGCGCGGAGGGTCTCGGGGGATTGGCGATTTTTGGTGGTGCTTTCCATGGCGAATCCTCTGGTGTGGTGGGCCTTGCCCCATCGACTTCCTCAGAAAGTGCTGTGTTTCCCCGGAATTTCCGGGGAGGCTCAACACTTTTCGTGGATCTCGATGGGTGGGGTGCGGCTGGCGTCAGCACTGACGCCAGGAGGGCAACTAGTACGATCGTACAACACTTTCTTCTCGACGATATGGCTGGCTCCCAGACCACTCTCACGGTGGGTGCAGCCAGGGTGAGGATGGGAGCGTGACCCGGCCATCTCGTCGAAAATCAGGGGGCGCCGGAAATTGGTGGCGTAGCAAGCCTGAAAGTGGGAACGCAGGCACTCCCGCCAGCAGGTTTACATCCTTGCCGAAGCTTCAATGCCTATTGAATGAAACTCAATAAGGTGGAGTTCTCCACCTGTAACCGTGGGAGTTCTCCACTTCGTGGGGTGGTGGTCACGGCCGAGATGTCGCCGTGACCACCCACCCCACCAGCACAACCACAGCGCCACCGAGCATGATGACGGTGCCGCCGAACTCGTCGAAAATCAGGCCACCAACAAACGAACCCACCGCAATCGAGGCGTTAAAAACGCCGGACAGCATGGCCGAACTGGACTCGATGATCCCTGGATTGGCCACGCGATTCCACGCCTGCGTGGCCACGCCGATACCGCCATACGCCGCACCCCACAGGATCAGCGCGTCAAACACCAGCCACGTGTAATCCACTACAAACGGGATGATCGCGGCACCAGCCGCGATGGCCGCTAACGCGATGAGGAGCGCGCGGCGCGGGCTGCGATGCGAGATCGAACCGATCCAAAAATTGCCAAGCACCCCGGCCAGCCCAAATACCGCCAGCGCAACCACGATGAGCAGCGAGGTGTTGTGCTCACCCGTCTCCAGAACCGGGCGAATAAACGTGTACGCCGCAAAATGCCCCATGACAATGAGCGCGGTGATGAAGAACCCGGCGCGTACCCCGCGGTCACGCCACGGATGGAAAATTCCACTCATGCCCGGGCGCTCAGTGACCGGCAGCGCGGGCAGCGCGAGGCGCACGAAAACGGCCGCGACCAGCCCCAAGATCGCGACGGCCCACAGGGCCGCGCGCCACCCGCCGAGCGTTTCAATGAGCGCGCCGGCCGGCAGGCCGAGCACCATGCCCACGGACACGCCCGAGAAAATCGTGGTCATGGTGCGCCCGAGGTGGGCGGGCTCGGAAATCCGCGGGCCGAGCGCTCCGGCGTTCGCCCACACAATCCCCATCGAAATGCCGATAAGCACGCGCCCCGCCGCAAAAACCGCAAACGACGTGGCCAGCGCACTCATCACATTCGCGCCAGCGAGCAGCAGCAGGAACACCATGAGCAGCGTGCGCTTATCCAACCGACCCGAAAGCACCGGCGCGAACGCCGCAACCAGCGCCGCCACAATTCCGGTGATGGTCAGCGACGTGCCGGCCACCCCAGCGTCAACGCGCAGCGCGCTGGCGATGGGGGTGAGGATGCCCACCGGCATCATCTCCGCGGTGATGACTGTGAACGTGGAGAGCGCAACCGCGAGCGCGGGGAACCAGTTGAATTTCCGTGACTGGGCTGGTGTGGGTGGGGTTAGTGTGGGCGTGTTTTCCGACGTGATTGGTGCAGTTGGGACTGGGTTTGTTGCGGGGTTTGTTGCTGGGTTTGTTGCGGGGTCGGTGGGGGAGGCCATATGCCTTATTCTCTCAGGGCCGCGCAAACTGGCGCCGGTGTGGGATGGAGCCGGTGAGGTGAGCGCCGGTCGAAAAATAACTTGCGGGCTGTGTTGGCATGCTGGATACGATGGCGGCATGTGATTCTTTGATCGGTTGATTCCCGCAGATTCCCGACGATATGGCTCGTTCCCAGCGCACACTCACCTTTGCCGGACCCGCGTCGCGATTTCTCTGCCACCACCCTTGACCGCCCCCACGGCTCAACCTCACTGCGCCCACCTCGCTGCCCCATCTCACTGCCACCTCACGCACCTACCCTTCCCCCCACCCTTCAGGGCAAAAATGATGCAGGTGCAACAAAAATGATGGATATGCAGCATTTTTCGTAGGTCTCAGGATGTGAGCGAGTGGCCAGTGCGAGCGGTTTCACGAGCGCACCGGAGTTGCACGCACAGATGTACGCACAGATGCACGAGCGCACAGGATCATTAGGAGGCCTTCATGCCAAAGACACCAGACACGCCACGTAACTCAGCCGTGCCCCGTAATTCAGCCTCACCACGTAAAGCCGCAAAGCCAGATCACCCAGCCAAGCCAACCAAGTCAGCTGCATCGAACCCGTCAGTTACGCTCCATGACCTCAGCTTTGAATGGCCAGACGGCCAGATTGCGCTCCACCACATCTCGGGCACTTTTGACCGGGCTAAAACCGGCCTGGTAGGCCGAAACGGCACCGGAAAGTCTACGCTGCTCAAGCTCATCGCAGGCCAATTAAAGCCCACGAGCGGCCGCATCACTTACACGGGAAAACCTGACATCGCCTACCTCGCCCAAACCCTCACGCTGGACAAGTCCGCCACAATCGCGGACCTTCTTGGCATCGCGGACAAGATCCAGGCATTGCGCGCCATCGAGGCGGGCAACGTGGACGAGCGCAACTTCGAGATTATCGGCGACGACTGGGACATCGAGACCCGCGCCGCCGAATACCTGCGCGACCTCGACCTCAAGCTCACAGCCCCCGACCCTAGCCTCAACCCAAACTCTAGTCCCAGCCTCATCAACCAAAACCCCAACCCCACGGCCTCTAACCCCACAACCGCCGACCCCACGGCCTCTAACCCCACAACCGCCGACCTCACCCGCACAGTCAACACACTCTCCGGCGGCGAAGCCATGCTCGTCGCAATCACGGGCCTGCGCCTGCGCGCAGCCCCCATCACGCTCCTGGACGAACCCACCAACAATCTCGACCGCAGGACGAGGGACAAACTGGCCCGAATCGTCGAAAAGTGGCCTGGAACGTTGATCGTGGTCAGCCATGACCGCGAACTGCTCGACACCATGGACGCGACCGCCGAGCTGTATGACGGCGCGCTGAGCACGTTTGGCGGCACGTTCAGTGAGTGGGAGGCGTATCAGGCGGCCGAGCAGGCCGCCTCGCAACAGGCTGTGACCAGTGCAAAGAGTGCGCTGCGGCTGGAAAAGAAGCAGCGGATTGAGGCGGAAACCAAGCTGGCCCGCCGGGCAGCGCAGGGCCGCAAAGCGGCCGCATCCATGCCGCCGATCCTTGCCGGCGGCCTCAAACGCAAGGCCGAGGTCACCGCCGGGGCCACCCGGGCGCTGATGGATGACCGGATCGGGTCCGCGCGGGCGGCGCTGGACGCCGCCGAGGCCCGCCTCAAGGACGACGAAGCGATCCACCTTATCCTGCCCGACCCGGACGTACCGCGCTCGCGGCGGCTCGCCCAGATTTCCGACGATTCCCGCACCTTTTATCTGCAGGGCCCGGAGCGTGTGGCGCTGGTTGGGGCCAACGGGTCCGGGAAAACCACCCTGCTGGAACACCTCGTCTTCGGCTCGGACCCGATGCCTGGCAGTGCGCGCGGGCAGCTACTGACGGACCGGGTGGGATACCTGTCCCAGCGGCTCGACACACTGGACGAGGCGCGCACGGCCATCGAAAATATCGCGCCCGCCGCGCCGAGCATGACCGTGGGCGAGATCCGCAACCAGCTCGCGCGCCTGCTCCTGCGCGGCGAGTCCGTCAACCGGCCCGTCGGCACGCTGTCCGGCGGGGAGCGCTTCCGGGTCGCGCTGGCGCGGCTGCTGTTTGCTGAGCCTGCGGCTCAACTACTTATTTTCGACGAGCCCACCAACAACCTTGATATGGCCACTGTGGATCAACTCGTCCAGGCGCTGGCGGAGTATCGCGGGGCGTTACTCGTGGTCAGCCACGATTACGACTTCCTGCGCAGGCTGGGCGTGGACTCGGTGTTTGAGCTGGCGCGGGCTGGTGGTGCTAATAGGGCTGGGGCTGGTGGTGCCGGGGTGTTGAGCCACCGCGCGGACCTGTAGCGTCACTTGCGTCGAATTATCCTAGAATTGGTTGCTGTTATTGCAGTTAGCGATATCATGGCTTTATGAAAACGCACACGCTCACTACTACACTCGATCCTCTCGACCCGGCCGTGCGCACTGATGCTGAGAATCTCGTAAAGCAGCTGCAGGGGGACTCTCCAGTAGAGGCTGCTCTGCGCTCCATGCTTGACGCGGTTGCCAGCGGATCACGGGTTGTGATGTTGCGTACGGAGGATGAGGTTACGCCTGCTGAGGCTGCACAACTTATGGGAGTCACGCGCCAGTTTGTGGATCGGCTCTGCGAGGACGGAGTGCTCGCTTTCCGGCGTCTTCCGGGTAGTCGTCACCGGCGTATTCGTGTGGAAGATGTGCTGGAGGTCGCGGCTGAACGAGAACGCCGCCAAGCAGGTGGTGATGCGATCCGCACAGCGCTCGGGGCTTGACTCTTGCCTGATTTGCAACGGGTATTCATCGATACAAGTGAGTTGTTTCCATTCACGATCATGGATGTGCTGCTCACTATGTCAGAGGATCTCCTCTTTACCTGGGTTTGGACAGATGAAACGTTGGACGAGTGGGAGACAGTGATCGTTCGACAGGGCATGCGTACTGCCAATTCAGCACGTGCGGTAACCGATGCCGTGCGCAAGTATTTTGGCAAATATCGGATCGATGAGAGCCTGTATCGCGGAAAGGAATTGGAGACCTTCTCCCCGGATCCCGGTGACCGTTTACACGCTGCAGCCTGCATATACGGTGATGTGGATGTCCTTCTAACCCGCAACCTAAAAGACTTTCAAACTGCGGCCATTGTTCAGGCTGGAGTGAAAGTGATGACTGCCGATGCCTTTCTATGTGATTTGCTGCAAGTGCATCGTCAAGCCGTCGTTGAATCGTTCACCCGTGCCGCAAATACGAGAAAAAACCCGCCCACTACTGTCGGGAAATTTGCCGATGTGGTCGCAGCCGCAGGTGCTCCCAGGTTTGCGCGAATGTTCAAAGGTGTTAGTTAAAAAGCAGTCGTTGAATGGAATGTGTTGCAGTGGACATTTTTGAAGCCCAACTAGATGTAGATATTGAACTGCTTAAATCCGAAGACGATGCTACGGAGTTTGCTTCGCGCCTGTCGCACGAGAGCCACGATGAAGAGGACGATGAAACACAATCTCGATAGAGAACTCGGTATCGGTGAGGATGCAGTTGAAGTGTTGAGCCACCGCGCGGACCTGTAGCGTAGAACCAAGGCGGTGTCGGGTGATGCAAGTCAGCGCCACCGCAGTCCAGCCAAGGAAGCCAGGAGTAGTTCAGTGACTGATATTCACGCGCCGTCAGATCTAGAAATACAGACTGGGTCAAACCCCGAGGCAATAAGCACCGGAGCTGGAGCCGCCTCCCCAAATCCAGATCAAGCCAATTCGTGGTGGAAATCCGCCGTGGTGTATCAGGTGTATCCGCGCAGTTTTGCGGATGGAAACGGTGATGGTTTCGGCGATATCCGTGGGCTGATCAACAAGATCCCGCATCTGGTGCGTCTTGGCGTGGACGTGGTGTGGCTCTCGCCTGCGTATAAGTCCCCGCAGGCGGACGCCGGCTACGACATCAGCGACTATCAGGATATCGACCCGCTGTTTGGCACCCTCGACGACATCGATGAGCTCATCGCCAAACTCCATGAGGCCGACATCAAACTGCTGATGGATCTGGTGGTCAACCACACTTCCGACGAGCACCCCTGGTTTGTGGAATCGCGTTCGTCTTTGGACAACCCCAAGCGAGATTGGTACTGGTGGCGCGACCCCCGCCAGGAGGGCCCGGAAAACCCGGAACACACGGAAGGCGCGGAAAGCTCGGGTCGCGTAGAAAACTCGGGTCGCGTAGATGGACAAGCAAAAGACCTAGCTGCGCTTGCAAAAGACCCAGCCCAAACACCCCCACCCGGCTCCGAACCGACCAACTGGGAGTCGTTCTTCTCCGGCCCCACGTGGACTTTTGACCAGACCACAGGTCAGTACTATCTCCACCTGTTCGCATCCAAGCAGCCGGACCTGAACTGGGAGAACCCCGAGGTCCGCCATGCCGTGTACGAGATGATGCGTTGGTGGCTGGATCGCGGCGTGGATGGCTTCCGGATGGATGTCATCAACCTGATCTCCAAGTACACTGATCTTCCTGATGCCGTGCCGGACCCGATCACCGGCCGCGGCGATGGCAGCCCGTTTTACACCAACGGCCCCAAGTTGCATGACTATCTTCAGGAGATGACCCGGGAGGTCTTCGAGTCGCGCGCCGGCATCCTCACCGTTGGCGAGATGCCCGGTGTGACGGTTGCCGAGGCTGCGCTGGTCACGGCGCCGGAGCGTAATGAACTAAACATGGTCTTCCAGTTCGAGCACGTTGGCTTGGACAACGGCCGC
>Ga0182744_1002772_pt1 | contig 14112 bp, 9 predicted proteins | sample eDN3rd30CKraftMG_FD_128525 | JGI IMG/M metagenome (GOLD analysis project Ga0182744, IMG submission 128525) | Enriched Miracle-Growth compost microbial communities from Emeryville, California, USA - eDNA 3rd pass 30_C Kraft MG (version 2) (version 2) ...
CGTCGAAGCCGCGCGCGCCAAGCCGGACGGCTACACGCTTTCCATCGCCACGGTATCCACCATGGCGGTCAATTCGGCCTGCCGCCCCAAAGATCTGCCCTACGATCCCTTGAAGGACTTCATGCCGATCACGAACTTCGCCAATGTACCCAACGTCATCGAAGTCAATCCCAAGTTCCCCGCCAAGAACTTCAAGGAATTCGTCAAGGTCCTGAAGGAGAACCCCGGCAAATACTCGCATGGCAGTTCGGGTACATGTTCCGTGCTGCACTTGTTCGGCGAAGCCTTCAAGCAGGCGACGGGCACGGACGCCGTGCACGTACCGTATAAAGGCTCCGGCCCGGCTGTCACCGACGCCGTCGGCGGCCAGATCGACAGCATGTTCGACAACCTGCCTTCCTCCATGGGGCAAATTCAGGCCGGCGGCCTGCGCGCTCTGGCCATCGCATGGCCCGAACGCCTGAAGAGCCTGCCGGATGTGCCGACCCTGGCCGAAGAAGGCTATCCCCAGCTGAACCAGCCCGCCTGGTACGGCCTGCTCGCGCCCGCCGGCACCTCGCCGGAAATCATCAAGAAGCTGCGTGACGCGGCCGTGGTGGCCCTGAAGGATCCCAAGGTGGTCGAAGCCCTTGAAAAACAAGGCGCAGCGCCTTCCGGCAACACCCCGGAAGAATTCGCCAAGGAAATCAAGGAGCAATACGATTGGGCGAAGGAAGTGGTCGCCAAGGGCAACATCAAGCTCGAGTAGGGCGGCTGCATCGGTATCGGGGCCTGAGCCGGGTCTCGGCTTCGAGCCGGGTTCTGGCGCCAAGTCGGGCTCCAGCACTGAGCAGGACCTGCATCAGATCCAAGCCAGGCCCAAGCGCTTGCTCCGCTCCTTCGTATGGGGCGAGCGCGGCCGGATCAAGGCGGCGCTACCATGCGCCTCCCCTGCGGCGAAAAGCCCCGGCCTACAGGCCGGGGTTCTTCATTCCGGCGCGGCCTCCCACCTTGATGGGCGAGGCCCGAAAAGCCGGGCTTCGCATCCCGGCTTTTCCTTCTTCAGAGTGTTTTATAATCTCACACCCAACCGCGTCCCGTCCCTGTAGTTAAATGGATATAACTTTCCCCTCCTAAGGGAAGATTGCAGGTTCGATTCCTGCCGGGGACGCCAGCAGTACCGAGCTGTTGCGCGCAATAGCGTAGTCCATCCGCCAAGAGCGATTCGGTTCGGGACGTTGTTAAACTATTGGGATATCCCAACCAACCACGTTGCGTGGGCACAGCAATGGCAAGAGATAAGTGGGCTCAGTAATGGCAATAGAAGACCGTAAGCCGTGGTATGAACAGGGAGAAAATCCGGATTATCGCTTTTCGCTTGCCAACGAACGTACGTTTCTTGCCTGGATTCGGACGACACTGGCCCTCATCGCCACAGCAGTCGTTCTAGATCAGATCGGCTTGCATTCACCTGACTCATCGTTAATACGGCGCCTTGGCGTCGTACTTTGCCTAATTGCGCTTGCTCTTAGTGCGAGGTCATACTTTCGATGGCGCGCTAACGAAATTGCTATGCGCCACGGGCGGGCGCTGCCGATTTCGAAGGTCAATGCCGCGGTAGGAATTTCAGTCTCTCTCATCGCTGCGTGCACGATTTACTGGATTGTTCAACGATGAGAGACCCCGGTCTACAACCCGAGCGTACGCACCTCGCATGGGTTAGATCGAGTCTAGCTTGCCTCGCTTTATCGGCTTTCTACCTGCGTGGGACCATAATCTCCGGGCTTACATTGGAAGGAGTCGTTTCGGCTATGGTTGCCATATCAAGCTTGAGCGTTGCTTCTATCGCATTTCGCCGAGCCAAGGATACTCAAAGCAGTACGGATTCGATCAGGCGGACTCAGGCATGCTGGGTCTCCATCTGGCTGTCTGCGACCGCATGCTCGTTGTTAATCCTGATGGTTATCAGGGCCTAGTGCGCAAATTTCAGCAGAGGCTCCAATGCATCGGTTTATGCGCAACAGCCAAAAATGTGCTCCAAAGGTGGCATGGATCGGCATGAAAAAGCGGGCTTCGACCAGGTTCGTTCTTTATTTCAGTCGCTAAGTCGTTGTTAAAGCAACAGCGCAACATATGATGTGCTCACTCGGCGGGCTGGCATTGCTTGCCGCAATGCCCAGGCAGGAAGTGGAAAAGGTGATCCACGCCAATCGGCCTTCGCTGGGAAAATACGGCGGGTTGACCGCTAATGAGTTGCTGCATCTGGTGGATGAAACGAAACGCAACGACTATGCGCTCATTGGCGAACGGGCGGTTCCAGGGGTCACCGCTGTCGGTATGGCCATCAGAAACCAGGATGGCCTGCCTCTTGCGGCGCTGGCTGTGGCCACAACGACCGAGCGGATGAACCCGGCGCGGCAAAGGGAAATCATCCCTTTTTTACGTCAAGAGGCGCAGCGAATATCAACGCTATTGAACCAGTGACAGGTGGTTCGTTGATCCCGATATCCCGGGCTATCGGGATCAATAGAACATGCTCCAGGTCCAGGCCGCCAGGCGCCACCGTCCAGTTCCGGGCTCCGTCCTCGGGGTGCTTTGTGCGCCGGCGGGCGCCTCGGATGCCGTAGGCGGAGCCGGCGGCTACTGCTGTATGGCTTCGATTTGCACCAGCAGCTTCACTTCGTCGGGGACGCCCATGTCCAGGCCCCAAGTCATGCCCCATTGGCTGCGCTTGATGGTGGTTTCGAAGTCTCCCCCGCATACATGCACTTTCAGCACCGGCTGGTCGTAGCAGTTGAAGCTGGTGCCTTGCAGCGTGACGGGCACGGTCTTGCCCAGCATGCTGAGTTCGCCTTTCACGGCAGTGAGTTTGCCGCCTTCGTAGCTGAATTCCTTGCCGATGAATTTGGCCTGCGCGCTGCGAGCCACGTTGAAGAAGTCGGGGCTGCGCAAGTGCTTGTCGAAGTCGGGCGTGCCGGAACTGATGGAATTCAGATCTATGGTGATGTCCGCCGCGCCTGTGCCGGCCTCGCGGTCCAGTTCCACATGGCCGTCCACGCGATCGAAGCGTGCGCGCAGGGTGGACGTATTGAAATGCTTGACTTCGAAGTTGACAAAAGTATGTGTCGGTTCGATGTCATAGCGTACGGTTTTCGCCTGCGCGCCCGCGGCCAGGCCGCCCAGGGCCAGAACAACGGCGCCCGCCTTCAGTGCTGTCAAATGCATGAGATCCCCTTGCAGAAATAAAGCTCGATGTTCCCCCGCGTATTCTTCGTATGGCGGGAAATCATTCCATCATAAGTGAGTGCGTCATCACCCACTAGTGGGCCAAAATGATAGTCATTGTCCCATCAATGGAATGAATGCGGATGCGACGCGTGTCGGCGGCGCTCGCATTCGCCATTCAACTGGCGTGCTTGGGCAGGGCGGCGGTGACGGGCTGCGCCGATAAAAGGTCCACCAGCACCGCCGGGGCAAGGCCCAGCAGGTAGCCGCGCCGGCCGCCATTCAGATAGATCACGGGATATTCCAGCAGGCTGGCCTCCATCCACACCGGCATGTGCTTGCGCGTGGCAAAGGGTGAGGTGCCGCCCACCAGATAGCCCGAATGCTTCTGGGCGGTTTCCGGCGAGCACGGGGCGATCTTCTTGACACCGGCCTGGCGCGCGAGGTTCTTCGTCGATACTTCGCAATCGCCGTGCATCACCACGATCAAAGGGCGTGCGTGTTCGTCTTCCATGATCAATGTCTTGGCCACCTGATGCGGGTCCAGGCGCAATTGCCGCGCGGCCTCGCCGGCGCCGCCGTGGTCCACATAATCGTAGGGGTGCTCGGAGAACGGGATTCCTTTCTTTTTCAGCAGCTGGGTCGCCGGTGTTTCGGAAACGTGTTTGTCTTTGGCCATGGGACATATCCTGTGCTCAGGCGCGCGGATGATGCTTCGCATGCAAGGCCTTCAACCGTTCGCGCGCGACATGAGTATATATCTGCGTGGTGGAAATATCGGCATGGCCCAGCAGCATCTGGACCACGCGCAGATCCGCGCCATGATTCAGTAAATGCGTGGCGAAGGCGTGCCGCAATACATGGGGCGACAAGGGCGCATGGATATCGGCCTGCAAGGCGTATTTCTTGACGATCAGCCAGAAGGACTGGCGCGTCATCCCGGCCGCGCGCGCCGTGACGAATAGAGCGTCGCAGCGGCGCTGGCCCAGCAGGGCGGGACGCGCCTCCGCCAGGTAGCGCTCTATCCAGTGCTGGGCTTCGGCGCCCAGCGGCACCAACCTGTCCTTGCCGCCCTTACCCATCAGAACGCGCACCACGCCTTCCGCCAGATTGACGTCCAGCACGCCCAAACCCGTGAGTTCACTGACGCGCAAGCCCGTGGCATACAGGGTTTCCAGCATGGCCCGGTCCCGCAGGCCCAGGGCGCTGCGTTCATCCGGGGCTTGCAGCAAGGCTTCCACTTGATCTTCGGTCAGGGTTTTGGGAAAGCGCGCCGCCTGCTTGGCGGCATGCAAGGTCAGGCAAGGGTCCTTGCTCACCAGGCCTTTGCGCAAGGCCCACAGATAATAGCGGCGCAGCGCCGCCAGGCGGCGGTTCGCCGTGGTGGCCTTGCTGCTGGCGTGCCGGGCGGCGAACCATTCCTGGATGTCGGCGGTGTCGGCCTGCTCCAGCGCCTTGCTGCGCTTGCCATGCAGCCACAACGCGAACGCGGATAAATCCTGCCGATAGGCCGACAAGGTGTTCTCGGCCAGGCCGTCTTCCAGCCAGGCCGCATCCAGGAAGGCGTCCAAAGACGGGGAGGGGGAGAAATCAGCAGCCATTGCCATCGTCGCGGTCGGAGACGACATCTTATCGCACCCGCGCATCGGACGACCGCAACCGCGGAGAAGAGGACCGCAACCGCGGAGAAGAGGACCGCACCCGCCGGGTTGAACCCCCTGCATGCACGCCTATCGCGCACCGAGTCAGCCTCTGCATAATCGCATTTGACACGTCGTTATGTAGGTATATATATTACGGCTGTTATCAGTCGGCTTTCATTGGTCACAGTTTTCATCAATCGCGGTTTTCATCGATCGGCATACGGCGTTACGACTTCCGGAAAAGGCGGCAGCCGCGGCGGTATGCGTTGCGTGCGCGCCCGCCTGGGAAATCGATAACGCCACACAAAAGGAATAAAAGCTATGAGGACGATTTCCAAATTCAAGCGGATTGCAGCCGCTTCAGCGCTGCTGGCGTGGGGCTGGCATGCCCAGGCCGCCGCCAGCGACCTGTTGGTGGCGGCCGCGGCCAGTCTGACCAACGCCTTCACGGAGATCGGCGTTCAGTTCCAGCAAGAGCATCCAGGCACCAAAGTGCTGAGCAGCTTCGCCGGTTCCGATGCGCTGGCGCAGCAAGTCATACAGGGCGCGCCCATCGATGTTTTCGCATCGGCCGACCAGAAAGCCATGGACAAGGCCGTCCAGGCCGGAAATATCGACGAGTCCACCCGCCGCGACTTCGTCCGCAATGAAGTCGTGCTGATCGTGCCGGCCGCCAACGAACTCAAGATCAATTCCGTCGCCGACTTGAAGGGCGCGAGCGTCAAGCGCGTCGCGCTGGGCAATCCGGCCACGGTGCCGGTGGGCCGCTACACCAAGGCCGCGCTGGAGCACACCGGCAACTGGGACACCGTGAAGCGCAATGAAATCCTCGGCCAGAACGTCCGCCAGGTGCTGGACTACGTCGCGCGCGGCGAAGTGGATGCCGGTTTCGTTTTCGCCACGGACGCCGCCATCATGCCCGACAAGGTGAAAGTGGTTGAAAAACTGGCTTCCCCCATCCCGGTTCTCTATCCGATTGCGCTGGTCAAGCGCGACGGCCGCCATCCGCTGGCCAAGGATTTCTATGACTTCGTCTTTTCGCCCAAGGGCGAGGCGGTACTTGCCAAATACGGCTTCTCCAAACCCTGACCGCCAACCGGCCGCGTCCGTCCATGGCTGATATCGCCGCACCGCTGCTGCTGTCATTGAAGGTAGCCGGCTGGGCCACCCTTCTTTCGGCGGTGCTGGGCGTCGCGGTGGCGTATGCCTTGTCGCGCTGGCGATCTTCCTGGTCCGATGTGGTGGATTCGGTGCTGACCCTGCCCATGGTGCTGCCTCCCACGGTCATCGGCTATTACCTGCTGGTTCTGCTGGGCCGGCGCGGCTGGCTGGGCTCATGGCTGGCCGATATGGGCATCGTGCTGGTCTTCACCTGGCAGGGCGCCGTGATCGCCGCCACCGTGGTGGCTTTTCCTATGGTGCTCAAGGCGGCGCGCGCCGCCTTCGAGGACGTGGACCACGCTTTGGAGCACGCCGCCCAGGTACTGGGCATCAGCGCCGCGGGCATATTCTTCCGGGTGACGCTGCCGCTGGCCATGCGCGGCATACTCGCCGGCGTGCTGCTCGCGTTTGCGCGCGCCCTGGGGGAATTCGGCGCCACCCTGATGATCGCCGGCAGTATTCCGGGCAAGACCCAGACGCTGTCCATCTCCATCTATGAAGCGGTGCAGGCCGGCAACGACAGCCTGGCCAACGTGCTGGTGTTGACCACATCGCTGGCGTGCATCGTCGTGTTGCTGATCGCCGGCAGGCTGGCGCCCGACCGTTCGCGGATGGCGGTTGCAAGGGGGCAGGCGTGACGATCAGTCTGCACATAAAACGCGACCTCGTGGCGGGGCCGCGCCGCTTCGCGCTGGATGTCCGCATTGAATCCGCCGCCCGGCGCATTGCACTGTTCGGGCCTTCCGGCGCCGGCAAGACCTTGACGCTCAAGGCGATTGCCGGCTTGATGCGGCCGAATGCGGGCTATATACGGGTCGGCGGGCTTACCTTGTTCGATTCGGAACAAGGCATATGTCTGTCGCCGCGGCAACGCAAGCTGGGCTATCTGCAGCAGGATTACGGCCTGTTCCCGCATCTGACCGTGGCGCAGAATATTATTTTCGGCTTGAAGAAGGGCTGGCTGAATCCGCGCGGCGGCGCAATGCCGGCCAGCGCGCAGCGCTGGGTCGAGTCCTTCGAGCTGGGGTCCCTCCTGCAAAGCTATCCCACGGAAATATCCGGGGGCCAGAAGCAGCGGGTGGCGCTCGCGCGGGCGCTGGCGGTGGGGCCCAGGCTGTTGCTCCTGGATGAGCCTTTGTCGGCCCTGGATGTGGGGCTGCGCAGCCGCATGCGCGAAGAGCTGGCCGAACTGCAGGCCAAGCTGGATATCCCTTCTATATTGATCACGCACGACCCGGCGGACGTGCTGGTTCTGGCCGACCAGGTTTTCCGCATACAGGACGGCCGCGTCGTCGGCGATTGCCGGCCCCAGGAGTTGCAGGCGCGTTTGCGAGCGGGTCAGTCCAGCACGCCCAGCATGACGCTGGACGCCTTGAAGATCGCATAAACGTCCTGGCCTTCGCGCAGTTCCATAGCCGCCAGGCTTTCCATGCTGAGCGTCGCAGCGATCACATGCCCCGAGGTCAGTTCGATGCAGACCTCGGCATTGACGGCGCCCTCCGTGATCCGGGTGATGTGCCCGGGCAACTGGTTGCGCGCGGACAATTTCATCCCTTCGCCCGGCAGCCCCACGATGACCGATGTGGCGTTGATGAAGGCGAGCGCGCGGCTGCCCGCTTCCAGTCCCAGGCTGCGCGTGCTTTCGCTGGTGATCGAGGCGACCACTTGCTGGCCCTGGCCGACGTCCAGCGTAAGTTCGTCGTTGACGGCGCCCGGCCGGACTTGCAGCACGGTGCCCAGCAGCTTGTTGCGGGCCGAGGTTTGAATCATCATATGCTGTATGAGCTCCAGATCGCGGGTCGAAGGGTCGCTGGCGGCCGCCAGGCGGGCCATGAAGCGTTCATGCTCCCGGTTCAGCGCCTGGTACAGTTGCAAAAGCTCGTGGGCCCTGGGCGTCAGGGTAGCGCCCCCGCCGCGCTGCCCGCCTGTGCTGCGCAGCACCAGGGCTTCGCCGGCCAGGTTGTTCATGGTGTCGACAGCGTCCCAGGCGGCCTTGTAGCTCAGGCCTATGGCCTTGGCCGCCGCACTGATCGAGCCATGCTCGGCGATGGCCGCCAGCAGCGCCATGCGTTTCTGGCTGCCCCAGTTCTGTTGCCCCGAACGAAACCAGATCGAGCCGCTCAGTTCGACGGAAGGTGGCGAGGCGGAGGCGGACGGTTTGGGCATGGCGGCGTATGGTCTGGTCAGAGGGCGAGATGCGCCGGAACGGGCGTCGACAGGCCCTAGTTTAAGCTTCGGCGCATTTGCACGCATGGGCGTTTGCATCCGCCCGGCGGCCCGCAAGGCCTGCCCAGTCGTTAGAATGGGCATCTCGCCTGCTGTCCGCTTGCCCAAGAATCGCCCCATGACAATAGATACGCTCGCTACCATCAGCCTACAGGAACTGGCCGCGCTGTATGCGGAAAACGTGCTGATCCTGACCGTCAACAACCGCCATGCGCGCCGTGTGCTGGGCGAACTGTCGGCTACCCTGAGCTCGGCGCGCAGCGTCATGGCGGCGCCCGACGTCGTGCCGCTGTCGGGGTGGCTGCGCGGGGCGGCCGATCAATTGTCCTTCCAGCCGGATGCGCCGCTCGCCTCCCACGTGGCCGATGCTTTCGGCGCGCAATTGCTGTGGCAGCGCGTCATTGCCGACGAAGAAGCGGACCGGGCCCTGCTCGATATTCCCCAGGCGGCGAAGCTGGCCGCCGAAGCCGACCGCCTGGTGGATGAATGGCATATCAAGGTGGCGCCCGAGCACGAAACCGCGGACTACCAGCGTTTCAGGGTCTGGCGCCAGCGCTACCGGGATCTGCTGTCCGGCATGGACATGGAAGATGGCAACATCGCCTACCAAAGGCTGCTTGACGCGGTCCGCGCCCAAGGCTTGCGATGGGGCTTCGATACCCTGGTCCTGGCGGGCTTCAAAGAACTGTCGCCGCGTTTCGCCGGCCTGTTGCAGGCGCTGCAAGGGCAGGGCATCGCCATACGGCGCCTGGCTCGGCCGCCGCTGCCGCCTTCCAGCGTACGGCGCGTGGCGGCGCCCAATCCGGACAGCGAATGGCGCATGGCCGCGCGCTGGGCGGCGGACCAACTGCGGCGGCATCCGGCGGGCAGGTACGCCATTATTGCGTCGCGGCTGGAAGCCGATGTTGCATTGGCCCACCGCTACCTCGCCGCTGAACTGCGCGCGGGTGATACCGGCCCCGCGCTGGCCTATAACGTCGCCGTGGCCCGTCCCTTGGCGGAATGGCCCTTGCCCCGCGCGGCCTTGTCGTGGCTGCAGGCGCTGGCCGAATTCACGCAAAGAAAATCATGCGCGCCCGAGCTGCTGGGCCAGGCCTTGCTGGCGGGCGGCTGCGTGGCCGATGTCCAGGAAGCTTCGGGGCGGGCCGCCATGGATGCGCTGTGGCGCAAGCGCGCGCGCATCATCGTCACGGCGCAGGACTTCACCGAGCAGCTTGCCCGGCATGCCCCGCAACTGGCGCAGGCCTGGCCGCGCTGCCTGGATCTCGCGCAAGGCTGGGGGGGGCCGGCGGCCGCCGATATCTGGATGCAGCGCTTCCGGCAAGTCCTTGCGGCGTTGGGCTTTCCGGGGCAGCCCGCGCTGGACAGCCATGCTTTCCAGGCCATGGAGGCATTCGACGGCATCATGGCCAGGCTGGCCGCTCAATCTACAGCGGCCGGCGGCTCGAGGTTCGGCGCGGCCGTCAGTCTGTTGCGCAGGTTGGCGCGCGAAACGCCCTTTCAACCGCAACGCGACCCCTCCGCCCGGCTCGATGTGCTGGGCTTCCTCGAGTCGGAAGGCGGGCGCTGGGACGGCGCATGGGTGCTGGGCCTGACCGACGAAGTCCTGCCGGCGGCGCCGCGGCCCAATCCGTTCATACCGCTGGCCGCTTTGCGCCTGGCCCAGGCGCCGCGCGCCACACCGGAACGCGAGCTGCATTGGGCCAAAGACATGTATGCGGCCTTGCTGGAATGCGCGCCGGATGTCCTGCTCAGCCATGCGGATCACGAAGGCGAGCGTGAATTGCGGCCCAGTCCTTGTATTGCCGACCTGCCCCTGTCGCCCTTCGATCTGCCGCGGCCGCCCGCTGTGAAGCCCGCCACGGAAGCGCTCATCGACGAGCAAGGGCCGCCGCTGGCGCACGGCAGCGCCACGCGCGGCGGCATAGGGGTGATAGACAGCCAGGCCCGCAACCCTTTGTGGGCTTTCGTCAAGTACCGGCTGGGGGCAAGCCAGTTGGCGCCTTATGCAAAGGTGTCGGACCAGAACGCGCGCGGCCTGCTTCTGCACCGGGCTATCGAGCTGATCTGGCGCATGGTGCCGGATCAGGAAAGCCTGCGCGCCCTGCAAGCGGGCGGCGGGCTGGATCCTCTGGTCGACCAGGCCGTGGAGCAGGCGGCGGACGAATGCCTGGCCGACTACGGGCGGACCTTGCGGCGGCTGGAACTGGAACGCGCGCACGCCGTTTTGCGCGACTGGCTGGCGCTGGAACTCGCCCGCAAGCCGTTCCGCATACGCGATGTGGAGCAGACCTACCTATGGTCGCATGGGCCGCTGGAGCTCAGCCTGCGGCTGGACCGCATCGACGAACTGGCGGACGGGCGGCTGGCCATCATGGATTACAAAACCGGCAATGGCAATATCGACCCCCGTCCCGACTGGATGCGCGCCCGCCCGGTGGGCCTGCAACTGCCCTTTTATGCCGCTGTGCTGGCTCGGGGCGGCACGCAGGTGGCGGCGCTGGTCCTCGCCAGGCTCCATGCGCGCGAAATCCAGGCCAGGGGCCTGGCCGACAGCGACCTCGGCCTGGATGGCCTGGCCGGCCTGGGCGACTGGCCGGCTTTCGCCCACTACACATGGGATCAACTGATGGACGAATGGCGACGCGTCATTCACGGTCTGGCGGACGAGTTCGTCGGCGGCCATGCCGCCAACCGCAGCGCCCGGCCGGACGACCTGCAATATTGCGACGTCCTTCCCTTCTTGCGCCTTACCGAGGAATATCAGCGTGTCGATTAAACAGCCCAGCGACGCCGCGGTCAGGGCCGCCGCCATCGATCCAGGGAAATCCTTTCTCATCCAGGCGCCGGCGGGCTCGGGGAAAACGGAACTGCTGACGGACCGCATCCTGGCTTTGCTGGCCACGGTGAACCGGCCCGAAGAAATCGTGGCCATTACCTTTACCCGCAAGGCGGCGTCCGAAATGCACGCGCGCGTGCTGGCCAAGCTCAAAGCGGGCGAAGGCCCCGCGCCGCAGGAAGCCTACAGGTTGCGCAGCTGGGAGCTCGCGCGCGCCGCCATGCGCCGCAATAAAGAGCGGGACTGGGACCTGCTGCAGTATCCGGCGCGTCTCAGCATACGCACGATAGACTCGTTCTGCGCTCATCTGGTGCGGGCCATGCCCTGGCTGAGCGCGCTGGGGGGGCTGCCCGCCATTACCGAGAACGCGCAAGAGCACTACGAGGCGGCGGCCGGCGCCACGCTGGCCATGGCCGATGAAAACGGTGCCGCGGCGGCCGATGCCGCGGCGGCCAATGCCGTGGCGGCGCTGCTGGCGCATCTGGACGTCGATGTGCGGGCGGCGCAAGGGCTGCTGGCCAATATGCTGGCCAGCCGCGATCAATGGCTGCCTTTGCTGGCGGCCGGCGGCGATGCCAGGCAGCTGTTGCGCACGCTGGATGACGCCATCGCGCGCGACTTGAAACGCGTGGCCGGCGCGATGCCGGCGGGCTGGGCGCAGGCGCTCGCGGCGCCGGTGGCGCGCGCTGCCAATGTACTGGCGGCCGGCGGCGCCATGGATTTCGCCGCCTTGCAATCCTGGGATGGGGAAGCGTTCGACGCCGATCCGGCCAGCCTGCCCAAGTGGCTGGCCTTGGCCGATATTCTGCTGACGGCGAAGAACACCCTGCGGCGCACCGTCACCATCAAACAGGGTTTCGAAGCCAAGTCGGCCTACAAGCAGGACTTTCTCGACTGGATCCAGGCCATGTCCGAAGACGACGAATGGGTCGCAGCATTGGCCGACATCCGCCATGCGCCGCAAGGCGGCTACAGCCTCGAGCAGCAGCGCGTGCTCGACGTGCTGATCCAGGTCCTGTGGCTGGCCGCCGCACAGCTCAATCTGCGCTTCATCGAGGCGGGGGAGGTCGATTTCATCGAGATCTCGCAGCGGGCGCTGCAAGCGCTGGGGCAGTCAGACGACCCCAGCGACCTGCTGCTTGCGCTGGATGCGTCCATCCGGCATATTCTGGTCGACGAATTCCAGGATACCAGCCAGACCCAGATCAAGCTGCTGGAGCGCCTGACTTCGGGGTGGATGCCGGGCGATGGGCGCACTCTTTTTCTGGTCGGCGATCCCATGCAGTCCATCTACCGCTTCCGCAAGGCGGATGTGGGCTGCTTCCTGCAAGTCAAAGAGCGCGGGCTGGGCGGCATCGCCCTGACCGCCCTGGAACTGAAGGACAATTTCCGGTCGCAGGCGCATTTGGTCGATTGGGTCAATCGCTGCTGCGGCCCCGTTTTCCCCAAGGAAAACAATCCATCGCTGGGGGCGATCACATACACTGAATCCGTGGCCTTCAATGATGGCGTCGACGGCTTGGGCGTGGAGTTCCATCCAATCTGGAAAAGCAAAGCCGCGGACGACGCCGACGATGGCTCCGCAGAAGCTGCAGACGCCGCGGAAGCCGTCGCCGTGCACCTGGCCCAAGAGGCATTGCGCCGGCATTCCGGCAGCGCGCATCCCGTCGCCATATTGGTCCGGGCCCGGCCCCATCTCGAAGGCATTGTGCATCGGCTCGCACAGCAGAACATTCCCTGCCGCGCGGTGGAACTGGTCACCTTGAAGTCCCGCCAGGCCGTCATAGACATGGCCCAGCTCGCCCGCGCCCTGTCCCATCCGGCCGACCGCCTGGCCTGGCTATCGGTATTGCGCTCGCCGCTGTGCGGGCTGACGCTGAACAGCCTGCATGCCTTGTGCGGCGCCGACCTGCAAGCCACGATTCCTTCGCTGCTGTCCGCATGGCTGGGCGCGGGGGACGCCGGCATGGAAGAAGGCGACGCGCGGCGCCTGCGGCATGCGGCGCGGGTCCTGCTGGATGCCGGCAATGCCGCGGGCAGCCTGCCGTTCGCGGCCTGGCTCGAGGACTGCTGGCGGCGCCTGGGCGGGCCGCTGGTATACAGCAGCGCGAGCGACAGGGCGGATGTCGAAAGTCTTTTACGCCTGATAGAAGAGCTGGCCCCTTACGGCAGCTTGGATCCGGTCGTGCTGGAGCAGCGGCTGGAAAAACTTTACGCCGCACCCAGCGGGGGCGATGGCCCGGCGGTGGAGGTCATGACGATACATAAGTCCAAAGGGCTGGAATTCGACACCGTGATTCTGTCCGGCCTGCATCGGCGTCCCAGGGCCGATACGGCGCCGCTGATGCGTTTCGAGCACGGCGAGAGCGGCTTATTGATGGGGCCGATCAAGCACAGGGCGCAGGACGAGCACGATCCAGTGTCCATCTACCTGGCCGAGCGCGAAAAAAAACGCGCGGCTTATGAAACCGACCGCCTGCTGTACGTGGCCCTGACGCGCGCACGGCAGCAACTGCATCTGGTCGGCACGCTGGAACTCGATGAGAGCATGTCGATCAAAAGACCCGCCCCCGGCAGTTTGCTGGGCCGCTTGTGGGACTACATGCCCACGCCCGAGGCGCCCGGCCTCGCCGAGCTGGCCGGCGCGCCGGCGGAACGCCAAGGCGCGGATCATGGCCAGCGCCTGCTGTTGCGGCTGGCCGGCGCCGCCGTGCCGGTGGAGCCCGACGCGCCGGCGGCCGCCAGGGAGCCGGGCGCTCCATGGCAATGGCGCGCCGAGCCGGCCGACGAGCGCCTCATCGGCACAGTGGCGCATGCATGGCTGGAACGCATAGGCAAGGACGGCATGGATGCCTGGCCGGTCGAGCGCATCGATGCCAGCCTGCCCGTCTTTCGCAAGCAGCTCGCGCGAGCGGGGCTGGCGCCGCAGGGGCTGGACGACGCGGCCCTGGCGCTGCGCGCCTGCGTGGCCGGGCTGGCGCTGCCGGTGCTGTTCGTGGCCGTGATCGGCGCGCGCGTGCTGCCCATGTTCACCACCAA
>Ga0182744_1002775_pt1 | contig 14099 bp, 9 predicted proteins | sample eDN3rd30CKraftMG_FD_128525 | JGI IMG/M metagenome (GOLD analysis project Ga0182744, IMG submission 128525) | Enriched Miracle-Growth compost microbial communities from Emeryville, California, USA - eDNA 3rd pass 30_C Kraft MG (version 2) (version 2) ...
GCGTAGCCGGCCGGCGCGTAGTAGCCGCCGCCGCTGTCCGACCATGCGCTTTCGCCGCTCCACGAACCGCCCGGCGAGGCCGTTGTCAGATGCGTGCCGCCGACCTGCAACGTGTAGGGATTGAGCGAGGGCGGCAGCCACGAACTCGCGTTGTACGAACCGTCATCGCCAGTCGCGCTGGCGAAGGTCTGGCCCTGCGCCTGGAACTCGAGGAAGGTGGGATCGTTGACGGGGCCCATGTCGCCCGAGCCCCACGAGCAGCTGATCACCTTGGCGATGTTGTCGGTCGCCATCTCGTTGAGGATGTCGGGGCCGCTGTCGCCCTCGTAGAACAGCACCTGCGTGATGCCCGGCGCCATGCCGATGACGTTGACGATGTCGAGGATCTGCTCGCCGTCGTCGCAACCGTCGCCGCCGTCGCCGCACAGGCCGCTGAAGCCGTTGACGCGCACGTCGTTGATCGGCACGTTCGAAGTCATGCCCGTGCGGTCGTAGAACACTTGCACGTCGGCCGGCTTGTAGCCGTCGAAGGAGAAGATGCCGACGCTCTGGCCGGCCCCGGTGAGCGGACCGCTGCCGTAGTACGCGGCGCGCATGTCGCTGGGCAGGAACGCGCCGCCCGGGCCGGAGCCGCCGGCGTGGCCGATCGGGCCGAGTCGGCTGCTCGCATCGCCCTGCTTGAGCAGCGGGCGCGGCGGCTGGTAGTCGTCCAGGCCCGTGATCTGCAGGATCGGCACGGCGAGGCTCAACGTCGGCTCGCGGTCGGGCGAATGGAAGCCGCGCTGCCGCGCCGGATCGTCGTAGGCGTTCATCGACACGTGCAGCGCGTTCTCGACGGTCTCGACGCTGCCTTCGATGTCGACGATGTGGCGGTTGCGCGTCGTGCGCGTCACCGCGAAGCCCTGCGCGCGCGCCCAGGCGACGACGGCGTCGTAGTCGGCTTGCGTCGGCGCGAAACGCGCGGTGAATTCGTCGACGCCGAGGAAGTGCCGGTAATTCGGGCTCGCCGGGTTGTAGACGTCGGCGATGAAGGCGTGCAGGCCGGCCTCGTCGCGCAGCGGCAGGTTGATGGCGAGCTTCATGCGCTGCGTCGACGGCAGCTTGCGCACGAAACGCGCTGCGCCCGAGGTCACCGCGGCGGGCACCTGCGAAGCGATGAGCATGGGATGGCCGGCGACGTTGTCGGACGTCGGACTCGCCGCGCAGGCGGCGCCGGCGAAGGCCGCAAGGATCAGCGCCGGCAGCGTGCGCCGCATCGTGGCGCTGCGCGCCGCGGTCGTGTGATGCTGGAACATCGGGTTTTCCCCAAATAGCGACCGCTGGCGCGATCGGGCCGGAAAGTCCGCCCGCGCATGCGGGCAGACTCGCGGTTGTAGGGGAACGAGGCTGTCAAATTCCTGACAAAAAGCGCCGCCGCACGTAAAGGCGCCGCAAAGCCGGCGCCGCGCAGTCAACCTGCCGGATAGCGCGGCGCGGCGTCGAGCGTGGCCGCGCAGATCGCGGCGAGTTCGAGCAGGCGCAGGTCCGAACCGGGCGCGCCGACGAGTTGCAGGCCGATCGGCATGCCATCGGGCAGCGTGCCCATCGGCAGGCTCACCGCGGGACAGCCGGCGAGGCTCGCGAAGCTGGTCAGGTCGGCGTCGTTGGCACGTTCCTCGGCGCTCGACGACTGTGGACCCTGGGCAACGGTCGGCAGCACGAGCACGTCGATGCCGGCGAAGACACGGCGCGCCTTGAGCACGGTCGCGTCGAGCAAACGATCCGCGGCGGCATAGTCCACGGCCGATTTGCGCGCCGCGTAGTCGAGCATGCCACGCAGCCGCGGCGACATCGCCGCGCGATCGTCGTGCGCGAATTCGGCGCCGAGCTCGGCTTCCATGAGCAGCAGCGCGGCGCGGCGCGTGCGCGCGAGGTCGTGGTCGGCGAAATCGACTTCGACGCGCTGGCCGAGCGGCGCGGCGAGTTGCGCGACGGCGCGCTCGAACACCGCGCGCACGTCGTCGGCGACGCCGAGCGCGCCGAGGTCGCGCACGAACGCGCTGCGCAGGTTGCCCGGTTCCCAGTCCGGCGTCGCCAGCGGCACGCGGCGGCGGCGCGAGCGCGGATCGGCCGGATCGTGCGCGACGAGCACCTGCAACACGATCGCGAGATCCTCGACCGCGCGGGCGAGGATGCCGACGCAGTCGAGACGACGCGCCGCGGGCACGAGGCCGCGCGCGGAAATCTCGCCGTGCGTCGGCTTGAGCGCGAACACGCCGCAATGGCTGGCCGGAATGCGTACCGAACCGAGTGTGTCGCTGCCGAGCGCGAAGCTGCACAGGCCCGCGGCGACCGCGGCCGCGGAGCCGCCGGACGAACCGCCCGCGCCGAAGTCGCGTCGCCACGGATTGCGCACCGTGCCGAAATGCGGATTCGCGCTCGATGTGCCGAGCGCGCCTTCGTCGAGGTTGGTCTTGCCGAGGATCGTCGCGCCCGCTGCGCGCAGGCGCGCGACGGCGCTCGCGTCCGCCTGCGCGAGGTGCGCGCGGCGCGTGGCGAGGCCGGCCGTGGTCGGCAGTCCGGCGACGTCGATGTTGTCCTTGATGGCGACGCACAGGCCGTCGAGGCGGCCGATCGTGCGGCCTTCGCGGCGGCGCGCATCGCTCGCCGCGGCTTGCTGCGCGGCGCTTTCGTCGAGCGCGAGGAATGCGTGCAAGGCGGCATCGTCGCGCGCGATCGCGCTGCGGTATGCCGCTTCGAGCGCAACGCCGTCGGTATGGCCGGCGGCGAGCCAGTGCAGTTGCTGGAACGCGGCGGCGCCACGCAGATCGGAATCGGGGATGGGTCGGCTGGGGGGCGTCATGCGCTCTCGCGGGGATCGGGCTTGGTTCGATTATGCCTTCCGGTCGAAGGAAAATTCTTCGCGAGCAATCCTTCTTCTGCACCGTTCCGGTTTGCCGCCTCGTCGGCGAACCCGCAAAATGCCGGCTTCCCCGATTGCCGACCGGAGCCAGCGATGAGCGAGCGCGATGTGATGGAGTACGACGTCGTCACCGTCGGCGCGGGCCCGGCGGGACTTGCGTTCGCGATCCGCCTCAAGCAGCTCAAACCCGAATTGTCCGTGTGCGTCATCGAGAAAGCGTCCACGGTCGGCGCGCAGATCCTTTCCGGCGCCGTCATCGAACCCGAGCCGCTCAACGAACTGCTGCCGGACTGGGGCAAGAATCCGCCACCGATCTGCGTGCCGGTGACGAAGGACGAGTTCTGGTTCCTGCGCGACGGCACACGCGCGACGAAATCGCCGTTGACGCCGCCGCAGATGCACAACCACGGCAACTTCATCGTCTCGCTCGGCGCGATGTGCGCGTGGCTCGCGCCACAAGCGGAAGCGCTCGGCGTCGAGATCTATCCCGGCTTCGCCGCCGCGGAACCCTTGTTCGACGACGCCGGCGCCGTCTGTGGCGTGCGCATCGGCGACATGGGCGTGGCGAAGGACGGCACGCACAAGCCCGGCTACACGCAAGGCATCGACATCCGTGCGAAAACGACTGTGCTCGCCGAAGGCTGCCGCGGCTCGCTGACCAAGCAGCTCATGGCGAAATACACGCTCGACGCCGACAGCGATGCGCAGACTTACGGCATCGGCCTCAAGGAACTGTGGCAGTTGCCGCCGGGTCGCGTCGAAACCGGCAAGGTCATGCACACGCTCGGCTGGCCGCTCGACACGTCGACCTACGGCGGCAGCTTCCTCTACCACCTCGACAAGGATCGTGTCGCGATCGGATTCGTCGCCGGGCTCGACTACGCCGACCCGCTGTTCCGGCCATGGGAAGCGTTCCAGCAACTCAAGAACCATGCGCTCATCAAGCCGCTGCTCGACGGCGGCAGCATCGTCTCGGCCGGCGCGCGCGCGCTCATCGAAGGCGGCTGGCAGTCGCTGCCGAAGGTCGAGATGCCGGGCGCGCTGCTCATCGGCGATGCCGCCGGACTCATGAACGTGCCGAAGATCAAGGGCACGCACCAGGCGATCCGCTCCGGCATGCTCGCCGCCGAACACCTCGCGCAAACCGGCGCGAGCGCGGGCTGGGACGCGAAACTGCGCGACTCGCGCGTGGCCACGGAACTGAAGAAGGTGCGCAACATCCGCCCCGGCTTCAACAAGGGCCTGTGGCTCGGCCTTGCCAACGCGGGCTGGGAGACGCTCACGCAGGGCCTGTCGCCGTGGACGCTCAAGAACCACGCCGACTGGTCGTCACTGCACAAGCTCGACGCGGCCGAGGCTGCGCAGCATCCCGGCCCGAACGCGCCATCGCCCGAACAACCTGCCTACGTCGAACGCACGCTCGCGCCGCGCGACCGCCTCGCCGGCGTCTACTTCGCCGCGACAGAGCACGACGAGGATCAGCCGATCCATCTCAAGGTCGCCGACACGAACATCTGCATCGAGCGCTGCACGACCGAATACGGCAACCCGTGCCAGCGCTTCTGCCCCGCGGGCGTCTACGAGATCGTCCGCGACGACGCCGGCGCGCGCCTCCAGATCAACGCCGCCAACTGCGTGCACTGCAAGACCTGCGACATCAAGGACCCTTACGAGATCATCACCTGGACCACCCCCGAAGGCGGCAGCGGGCCGAACTACCAGAATCTTTGACGACCGCTTCCGCGCGCAGGCGCGGTCAGTACCAATCCAGCAGCGACAACCCGACACCGAGGTAGGTCGCCTTGTGGTTGTAGTCGATGAGGCTTTCGCCGTAGCCGGAGAACGCCTCGACGTAGCCGCGCAGGCTGCGTGAGATCGGGAAGCTCCAACTCAGCCGCGCCGAGCCGCGGTTGTCGTCGCCGAAGCGCAGCGTGTGGCGCAGGGTCAGCGCGAATTCCTGGCTGTTCCACGAATGCACGACCTGCATCTCGCCGCGCCCGACGTAGTCGAGGATGTCGGGGTTGTTGTCGTCCTTGAACTTCTCCGGGATGCGCCACCACGGCCGCAGCATGACAGTCCAGCCGTCGCGTTCGAAGCCGAGGTTGGCGACGATGCGGTTCCAGCTGCGCGAATACGGGTCGCTGCGGCCGTTGGACTGGTGGTTGATGCCGATGCCGAGCAGGCGGCCGTCCCAACCCATGACGTCGTAGTGCGTGCCGAACATGAGCATGGCTTCCGGCTCGTAGTCGGTCTCGCGGAACGGGCGCGATTCCTTCGCATTGTAGACCTGCCAGCGCGACGATTGCGTGTAGCCGACCCAGAGATCACCTTCGTCGCCGAACACGCCTTCCCAGACCTTCGTCTTGAGGCTGAGCTGGAATTTCGCTTCGATGTTGTCGAGATGCGCGGGCGCCTTCACCGCGTTGTTCGGGTTCGGGCTGTAGGGCTGGCTGTTCTGCCGGCTCGTGGCGAAGAACGGCATCACGTAGACCGGCTTGTAGCTGCGCAGGTTATACGTGCCGAGCTTGCTCGACGGATCGAGTTCCCAGCGGCTGTCGAGCAGGTCGCGCTCACGCGATGGGTTCGATGCGGCGGCCTCGCTCGCGGCGACTTCGCTGCGCGCGGCGGTTCCCGGTGCGAACACGCCGGTTGCGCGCAGCGTGCGGTCGGCGTCGCGCTGCGCGGCGGTCTCGTCGCGATGCGTGGCGCGGTCGTAGCAAGCCAGGCGCGCGGCGTCGTTGTCGAGGTCGGTGCAGGCGCGGATGTCGCGCGGGTCGATGCCTTGCGCGAATGCAGCCTGCGCCGCGGCAAGAAGGACCATTATCCCTGCGGAAACTTTCATGCCACGACCTGCTGTGCCTCGATGCGGAGCGATGTTAGCAACGCATGGCTGCGCGCACGCATTGGCCCCACCTGAACGAGCAGCGGCGACGGCCGCAATGCATTGCCGGGACCGAGTCGACGGCATGCGTGCGCGACACAATTGTTGACCCCCGCATCAGCAGTAGTCCGCGGGTTTCGCACGAAAATACTCGGTTACGGCCGCCTTGCGCATGCCGAAAACCGAGGGCAGTGCATGATCGATCGACTTTCGGGCAGCTGGTTCGGCAACCGCCGCATCCAGACCAAACTGCTGCTCGCCTTCGGCGCGATCCTGCTCGCCTTCCTGATCGCCGTCGTGGTGATCCTTCAGGCGATCCGGATACAGGCCGATACGCGCCAGTGGAGTGACCACTCGCGCGAGGTGATCGTCGAGATTTCCAATGTGGTGCGTTACCTGCAGGAAGCCGACCTTTTCGTCCGCGACCTCAACATGTCGGGAGAGAAGAAGGTCGTCGGCCAATACCGGAGCTACCTCGCCGACACGCGCAAGCACCTCGGTCACGCCCTCTCCCTGACCGTGGACAACGCGGCGCAGCAGGCCCGCCTGCGCCAAGTGCAGGACCTGATGGCGCATTGGATCGAGCAGACGGCCGATCCTGCCGTCGATCTCAATACGAAGCTGATCGGCTCTGCGGACTACGCGCAGAAGTCAAACGACGCCGGCATCGCCTACCTGACCGAGACGAACGCCGAACTCGGCAAGATCATGGCGACGCTCGACGATGCTTCGGCCGACGAACGAAAACTCCTCGACGAACGCAGTCTGGCGCTTGAGCGCGCGGTCGGTTTGGCCCGCGCGATCGTCCTCGGCATGTTCATCTTCGGCGTGGCGGTCGGCATCTTTGCGCTGTGGATGTCCTCGCGCCTCATCACGCAGCCGGTACGCCGCATCACCGACCTGATGACGCAGCTCGCCGAAGGTGATCATTCCATCGAGCCCGAGGGCCGCGCACGCAAGGACGAAATCGGCGCGATCGCGCGGGCGCTCGAGGTATTCAAGCGCAATTCGATCGCCACCGCCGAGCAGGGCTGGGTGAAATCCAATGTCGCCGAAATCTCCAGCGTCCTGCAAACGGCCACCGATCCCGGCGGATTCGCGCGCGAGCTGACTGCGCAGGTCGCGCCGCGCATCAAGGCCGGCGTCGCGCTGTTCTTCGCCTGGAGCGAGGAAGACGGCGCGCTTGACCTGCTCGGCAGCTACGGCTTTCGCCAGCGCAAGCACCTGGGCACGCGCTACGCGCCGGGCGAGGGCGTGGTCGGGCAGGTCGGGCTCGAACGCAAGGCGATCGTTCTCGACCAGGTTCCCGACGATTACGTGACCATCCATTCCGGGGTCGGCGAGGCAAAGCCGCGCCAGATCATCGCGCTGCCGCTGCTGCTGCGCGACCGCCTGCTCGGCGTGCTCGAGTTCGGCAGCTTCGCGCCTTTCGGCAAGGCCGAGCAGGCGCTGCTCGACGAAATCACGCCACTGGCCGCGCTGTCGCTCGAGAACATCGTGCGCGCGCAGCGCACGCAGGACCTGCTCGCGCGCACGCAGACCCAGGCGCGCGAACTGCAGGCCTCCGAGGAAGAACTGCGCGTGCAGCAGGAGGAACTCACCGCGACCAACGAGGAACTGCAGGCCAAGACCACCGAGCTCGTCGAGCAGCAGCAGCGCCTGCGCGCGTCGGAGGAAGAACTGCGCGTCCAGGCAGAGGAACTTCAGGCCTCCAACGAGGAACTGCGCCAGAAGACCGACACGCTCAACGAGCAGAAACAGACGCTCGCCGTGCTGCAACAGGACACCGAGCGCAAGGCCGACCAGCTCGCGCGCGCGAGCCAGTACAAGTCCGACTTCCTCGCCAACATGTCGCACGAGCTGCGCACACCGCTCAACAGCCTGCTCATCCTCTCGCGCAACCTTGCCGACAACGGCGGCGGCAACCTCGACGACGACCAGATCGAATCGGCGCGCGTCATCCACGAGTCCGGCGCGAACCTGCTGCGTTTGATCAACGACATTCTCGACCTGTCGAAGATCGAAGCGGGCAAGATGCAGATCGTCGGCGAGGAATTTCCGCTGCAACACCTCGCGCAGACACTGCTGCGCCATTTCAACCCGGTCGCCAGCGAAAAAGGACTGCGCTTCGAGGTGAACGTGGACGCGGCCCTGCCGCCGTCGGTGTTCACCGATGGCGCGCGCCTCGAGCAGATCGCCAACAACCTGCTCGGCAATGCGTTCAAGTTCACCCGCGAAGGCTCCGTGCAGGTGATCATCGAACGGCCGTCGGCGGACGCCGTGAAGCACATCGGCATCGATGCCGAACAGGCCTTCGCGATCAGCGTCGCCGATACCGGCATCGGCATTCCGCCGGAGAAGGTCGAGCACATCTTCGGCGCGTTCGAACAGATGGACGCGAGCACCAGCCGCAACTACGGCGGCAGCGGCCTCGGCCTGGCCATCTCGCGTCGCCTCGCGCAGATGCTCGGCGGCGAGATCGGCGTGGTCAGCGAGGCCGGCGAAGGCAGCCGCTTCACCGTCATCCTGCCCGCGCGCATCGAGGCGCCGACGCACGAGGCGCGCGAAGCACAAGCGGAGCCCGCGCCGTCGCGGCCCGAGCCTGCGGCCAATGCCGTGCCCATGCCATGGATTCCCGACGACCGCGACGTCATCGGCGAAGGCGACACGGTGATCCTCGCCATCGAGGACGACGCGCTGTTTGCGCGCACGCTCGTCGACATGATCCGCCGCAAGGGCCACCGTGCGCTCGCCGCCGGCAACGGCGAATCGGGCCTCTACCTCGCGCGGCAATACCGGCCGACCGGCATCCTGCTCGACGTGATGCTGCCCGGCATCGATGGCTGGACCGTCATCGAACGCCTCAAGCGCGATCCGCTGACGCGGCAGATCCCGGTGCATTTCGTCTCCGGCACCGATGAGTCGGCGCGCGCGCGACCTCGGCGCGATCGGCTTCTTGACCAAGCCCGTCGACCGCGATGCGTTGCTCGAGGCGCTCGAGCACCTCATGGAATCCGCGCCGCACGGCCCCAAGCGCATGCTGCTCGTCGACGACGACGCCGATTCGCGCATGGCCGTGACCAGCCTGCTCGATGACGACAAGATCGAGATCGTCGAGGCGCAATCGGGCGAGGAGGCGCTCGAACTGCTCGACGGCAAGCGGTATGACTGCATCGTGGTCGACCTCGGCCTGCCGGGCATGAGCGGCTTCGAGCTCATCGACCGGATTGCGGCGCAATCGGGGCCGCTGCCGCCGGTGATCGTCCATTCCGGCCGCGAGCTCACGCGCGACGAAAGCGCGCGCCTGCGCCAGCACACCGACAGCATCGTCATGAAAGGCGCACGCTCGCTCGAACGCCTGCTGGACGAGATCAGCCTGTTCCTGCACAGCGTGCACAGGAACGCGCCGCCGCGCGTGCTGCGCGACATGGACAGCGGCCTGCATGGGCGCTTCGTGCTCGTCGTCGACGACGACATGCGCAACGTCTTCGCGCTGTCCAAGATCCTGCGCGAGAAAGGCCTCAACGTCGTCATGGCCCAGGATGGCCAGAAGGCGCTGCGCCAGGTCGACGAGAACAAGTCGATCGAGATCGTGCTAATGGACGTGATGATGCCGGGCATGGACGGCTACGAAACCATGCGCGAGATGCGCAAGCGGCCCGCGCTGTCCAAGTTGCCGATCATCGCCGTCACCGCGAAGGCGATGGCCGGCGACCGCGAGAAATGCCTCGAGGCCGGCGCCAACGACTACCTGGCCAAGCCGATCGACATCGACAAGCTGCTGTCGATGATGCGCATCTGGCTGCACGCCTGAGGTCGCGCATGGCCCGCACGGACATCGAGGACATCGAGGTCGAGCTGTTCCAGCACGCGCTGCTGGCGCGCCACGGTTACGACTTCGGCGGCTACGCGCCGGCGTCGTTCCGGCGCCGCGTGCTCAACCTTGCCTCGAACCTCGGCTGCGCCAACGTCGGCGAGCTCACCTCGCGCATGCTGCGCGAGGACGCGCTGCTGCCGAACGTCATCGCCGGCTTGTCCGTGCCGGTGTCGGAGATGTTCCGCAATCCGTCGACATTCCGCGCGCTGCGCTCGGAAGTCTTCCCGATCCTCGGCTCCTATCCGCACGTCAACATCTGGCAGGCCGGCTGCGCGTTCGGACAGGAAGTCTATTCGCTGGCGATCCTGCTCGAGGAAGCCGGCCTCTACGACCGCTGCCAGATCTATGCGACCGACTTCAGCGACGCCGCGCTCGCGCGCGCGCAGGAAGGCATCTTCCCCGCGCGCGACGCGCGCCAGTATTCGGAAAACTACCTCGCCGCCGGCGGCCAGCGTTCGCTCTCGGACTACTGCCACGCGCGCTACGACTTCATGAAGCTCGACGACCGCCTGCGCCGCAACGTCACCTTCGCCAACCACAACCTCGTCTGCGACGGCGTGTTCTGCGAGGCGCACCTCATCCTGTGCCGGAACGTGCTCATCTACTTCAGCGACGCGTTGCAGGACCATGCGCTCGCGCTGTTTCGCGACAGCCTCGTGCGCAACGGCTTCCTGTGCCTGGGAAATCGCGAGAACATCGACTTCGCCCCGGCTGGCCGCGATTTCGCCGCGGTCGACGCCGCATCGCGCATCTTCCGCAAGAACCCGCGCAACGAATGACCGCGCCCCGCGCCATAGTCATCGGCTGCTCGGCAGGCGGCATGCGCGCGCTGAAGGACCTGCTGTCCGGAATGCGCCCGGACATCGGCGCACCCGTTCTTGCCGTCTGCCACACCGGCTCGGAAGACGTCAGCACGCTCTGCGATCTCATCGGCGCGACCAGCACCCTGCCCGTGCGCGAGGCGCGCGAGCGCCATCCCGCACGGGACAACACCGTCTACGTCGCGCCCGGCGGCTACCACCTGCTCATCGAGCGCGGCGGTCGGATGACCTTGTCCGTCGACGACCGCGTCGCCTTCGCCCGACCCTCGATCGATGTGCTCTTCGAGAGCGCAGCCGATGTCTACGGCCACGAACTGGCCGGCATCGTGTTGACCGGCGCCAACCACGACGGTGCGCACGGCCTGCTGCGCATCCGCCAGCGCCGCGGCATCGCCATCGTGCAGGAACCGCTCGACGCGGAAGCGCCGGCCATGCCGCAGGCCGCGCTCGACCTCGCCGGTGCCGACCACTGCCTGCCATTGCGCGGCATCGCCCCCCTCCTCAACCGGTTGTGCGAACGATGAAACCCGTTTTCGGCCAGCGCCCCAAGATCCTCGTCGCCGATGATCACAAGCCCAACCTCGTCGCGATCCGGCGCATCCTCACCGGCGTCGACGCCGACCTCGTCGAAGCAACGACCGGCAACGAAGTGCTCGCGGCGACGCTCGACCACGAGTTCGCGCTGATCCTGCTCGACGTGCAGATGCCGGACATGAACGGCTTCGAGACCGCTTCGCTGCTTGCCGGCGAGGAACGCACGCGCTCGACGCCGGTCATCTTCGTCACCGCCTCGCACGCCGACGACGTCAACCGCCTGCGCGGCTACAGCTTCGGCGCGGTCGACTACATCACCAAGCCGCTCAACGACGTGATCCTGCTGTCGAAGGTGCGCGTGTTCCTCGACCTCTACCGCAGCAAGAGCGCGCTGCGCCATGCAATGTCGGACCTGTCCGAACGCAACCGCCAGCTCGAACGCGAAATCGCCGAACGCCGCGCCGCCGAGGAACAGGTGCGCCATCTCGCCCACCACGACGTGCTCACCGGCATCGGCAACCGCCTGCTGTTCATGACGCGGCTGGAAGCGGCGATCGCGCGCGCGCGCGCCACCGGCGGCGGCTTCGCGCTCGCCTATCTCGACATCGACGACTTCAAGCCCGTCAACGACAACCACGGCCACGCCGCCGGCGACCAGTTGCTCAAGCTCATCGCCAATCGCCTGCGCGCGAACCTGCGCTACGAGGAAGCCACCGCGCGTTTCGGTGGCGACGAGTTCGCGGTTATCCTCGAGATCACCGACGCCGCGACCACCGAACGGCGCATCGCCGAGATCGCCGCCGCCGTGCTCGAACCCTACGACATCTTCTCGCCGACCGCCGGCAGCCACGTGAAAGTCAATGTCAGCGGCAGCATCGGCGTCGCCCTGTTCCCGCGCGACGGCGCCGACAGCGAAGCGATGATCCACGCCGCCGACAGCGCGATGTATGCCGCCAAGCGCAACGGCGGCGGCGTGCTGTTCTTCGACGGCATGACGGTCGACGGGACGACGCAAGGTTCGCCGTGAGCGCACCGCACATCGCGCTGGTCAGCGTCGCCGCGGCGCGGGCGCTCGACGACGACCTCGCGCCCCTGCTCGATGCGCTGCGCGATGCCGGCGCGCAAGCCGACGTGATCGACTGGGACGACGCAACGGCCGACTGGTCGCGCTTCGACCTCGCCGTGCTGCGCTCGCCCTGGGACTACACCGAACGTCCCGCGCAATTCCTCGACTGGGCGCAACGCGTGTCGGCGCGCACGCGCCTGCTCAATCCCGTCGACGTGCTGCGCTGGAACACCGACAAGCACTACCTCGCCGATCTCGAACGCGCGGGTATCGCCATCGTGCCGAGCACGTTCGTCGAGCCCGGCGCGGAGGCCGCAGCGGCGGTCGACGGGTTTCTCGCCGCGCATGCGAACGCGGCGGAATTCGTCGTCAAGCCCGCGATCGGTGCCGGTTCGCGCGACGCGCAACGTCACGCGCGCGCGGATCGCATGCGCGCGATCGCGCACGTCGCGCGCCTGCTCGAAGCCGGCCGCAGCGCGCTGCTGCAACCGTATCTCGACCGCGTCGACGAACACGGCGAAACCGCGCTGATCCATTTCGACGGCACGTTCTCGCACGCGATCCGCAAAGGCCCGTTGCTGCTGCGCGGCGAAGGCCCAACCGGCGCGCTGTTCGCGCCCGAGCAGATCACGTCGCGCATGCCGGACGCCGCCGAACGCGAGCTCGCCGCGCGCGCGCTCGCCGCGATCCCGTTCGCGCAACCGCTCGCCTATGCGCGCATCGACCTCATCCGCGACGCCGACGGCGCGCCGCGCCTGCTCGAACTCGAACTCGCCGAACCGTCGCTGTTTTTCGCGCACGGCAGCGGCAGCGCGCAGCGCTTCGCCGAGGTGCTGCTCGCACGTGCCGCCGCGCCGGCCTGACGATCCACCCGACATGAGCTGACGTCATGCCCGCGTTCGCGGGCATGGCGCCTCAATATTTGTCCGGGGTTGGGATTTGCGTCGCCCCTTTGCGTAGAAGGCAACACGAGACGCGCATGCCGCGCGCGGAAGCCGGGACAGACGCCATGCAATCCGCCACATGCCCGAATCGTTCGCATGCGCCGCCCGTCATGCGCCGCGCGCTGTGCGCCGCATTGCTGCTTGCGCTGCCGCCGATCGAGGCGAGCGCCGCCACGATCATCGTCACCTCGCCGGACGACACCACCACCGCCGCCATCGATACCTGCACGCTGCGCCAGGCGATCATGTCCATGGATGCCGGCGGGCTGGTCGGTGCCTGCCACAAGAACGGCGACGCATTCGGCGTCGACGACACCATCACCTTCGCCGCATCGGCGATCAGCGGCGCCACCACGCCCGGCACGGTGACGCTCGCCGATTCGGCCGATCCGAACGGCGGTCTCGGCGGCATGCTGGTCATCAGCGACAACCGCCTGACCCTCGACGGCAGCGCCTGGCGCGGCGACGGCGAAGGCCACTACGTCGATGGCGTGACGATCGCGCGGCCCGCCGGCGCGAGCCACAGGTTCGGCATCCTCAAGGACACGGCGCCGGCTGGCGGCCTGCTCACGCTCAAGGGCATCGCGATACGCAACGGCTACAGCTTCGGTGGCTACAGCTTCGGCGGCAGCGGCGGCGGCATCGCCATGGACGCGGCGGATCTGACGATGAGCGACAGCCGCGTCAGCGGCGGCCGCGCGAACTACGGCGGCGGCATCTGGTCGCCGGGCGGCGCGGTCACGCTGACGGGCTGCACCATCGATGGCAACGCCGCGAACGGCGGCGGCGTGTATGCCGGTTCCGGCGCGGTGACGGTGACGGCGAGCACGATCAGCGGCAACGGCGTCTGGAACCTCTCCGACGGCGGCGGCATCCATGCCGGGGGCGACCTCATCGTGGTCGACAGCACGATCAGCGGCAACTTGGGCAAGCGCGGCGCCGGCATCCAGGTCGGCGGCACGCTGACGCTGATCCGCAGCGATGTGGCCAACAACGACGCGTACTACAGCGGCAGCGGCATCCACGTCCTCGCCGGCGCCACGGCAACGGTGAGCGCCAGCGCGATCCACGGCA
>Ga0182744_1002777_pt1 | contig 14091 bp, 10 predicted proteins | sample eDN3rd30CKraftMG_FD_128525 | JGI IMG/M metagenome (GOLD analysis project Ga0182744, IMG submission 128525) | Enriched Miracle-Growth compost microbial communities from Emeryville, California, USA - eDNA 3rd pass 30_C Kraft MG (version 2) (version 2) ...
GCGCGCCTCGTCGACGGGGGTCGTGAAGCCGACCTGGTTGTTGATGTTGACGTGGATCGTGCCGCCGGTGCGGTAGGCGCGCAGCTGCGACATCTGCAGCAGCTCGACGTTGATGCCCTGGCCCGCGAGCGCCGCGTCGCCGTGGACGAGGACCGGCACCGTCGTGTAGGTCGCGATCGGCAGGCGGTCCTGCTTCGCCCGCGTGATGCCCTCGAGGACGCCGTTGACGACCTCGAGGTGGCTCGGGTTCGCGGCGACGTAGACCGGGACCTTCGCGCCGTCGGGGGCCTCGAAGACGCCCTCGGTGCCGAGGTGGTACTTGACGTCGCCCGAGCCGCCGGTCTGGCCGAAGTCGCCCTCGAACTCGCGGAAGATCTGGCCGTAGGTCTTGCCGGCGATGTTCGTCAGCACGTTGAGCCGGCCGCGGTGGGCCATGCCGATCGCGACCTCGTCGACCTCGTCGCTGTGCGCGGCGCGCTGCAGGAGCTCGTCGAGCAGGGCGATCGTCGACTCGCCGCCCTCGAGGCTGAAGCGCTTCTGCCCGACGAACTTCGTCTGGAGGAAGGTTTCGAAGGCCTCCGCCTCGTTGAGCTTGCCGAGGATGCGCATCTGCTCGTCGTGCGTCGGCTTCTGGTACTTGACCTCGAGCTTCTCCTGGAACCAGCGGCGCTGCTCCGGGTCCGCGATGAACATGTACTCGACGCCGACGGTGCGGCAGTAGGAGTCGCGCAGGATGCCGAGGATGTCGCGCAGCTTCGCGGAGCGGCGACCGCCGAAGCCGCCCGTGACGAACTCGCGATCGAGGTCCCAGAACGTCAGGCCGTGGTTCGCGAGATCGAGGTCGGGGTGGGAGCGCTGGACGTACTCGAGCGGGTCGATGTCCGCCATGAGGTGGCCGCGGACGCGGAAGGCGTTGATGAGCTGCTGCACCCGCGCGGTCTTGTCGACCTGGACGGCCTCGTCGACCGAGACGTCCTCGGCCCAGTGGATCGGGTCGTAGGGGATGCGCAGGGCCGCGAAGATGTCGGTGTAGAAGCCCCGCTGGCCGATGAGCAGCTCGTGGACCTTCTTGAGGAACTCGCCGCTGCCCGCGCCCTGGATGACGCGGTGGTCGTAGGTGGAGGTGAGCGTGATCGTCTTGCCGATGCCGAGCTCGACGAGGGTGCGCTCGCTCGCCCCCTGGAACTCGGCGGGGTACTCGAGCGCCCCCGCGCCGATGATGCAGCCGGCGCCCTTCATCAGGCGGGGCACGGAGTGGACCGTGCCGATGCCGCCCGGGTTCGTCAGCGAGATCGTGTTGCCCGCGTAGTCGTCGGCGGTCAGCTCGCCGCCGCGGGCGCGCTTGACGACGTCCTCGTAGGCGGCGACGAACTCGCCGAAGCCCATCGTCTCGGCGCGCTTGACGCCGGGCACGACGAGGGTGCGCGTGCCGTCGGGCTTCGGGAGGTCGATCGCGATGCCGAGGTTGATGTGCGCCGGGGTGACGACCGCGGGCTTCCCGTCGACCTCGTCGTAGTAGACGTTCTGGCTCGGGAACTCCTTGAGCGCCCGGATCATCGCCCAGGCGATGAGGTGCGTGAACGAGACCTTGCCGCCGCGGGTGCGGCCGAGGTGGTTGTTGATGACGATGCGGTTGTCGATCATCAGCTTGGCGGGCACGGTCCGCACGCTCGTCGCGGTCGGGACCGTGAGCGAGGCGTCCATGTTCGTCGCGACCGAGCGGGCGATGCCCTTGAGGATCTGGACCCTCGGCTCGTCGTCCGAGGGGAGGTCGGAGGGCCGGGTGACGGGCGTCGTCGGCGCGTCGGCGGGGACCGGGGCGGCCTGCGGCGGGCGGGCGGTCGTCCGGGCGGCGATCTGGCCGGTGGTCGCCGGCGGTTCGGCACCGGGTGCGGTCGGAGCCGCTGCGGGAGTCGTCGCCGAGGCGCCCGAGGCAGCGTAGCCGGGGGCGGTCGGCGCCGCCGCGGCGTTCTCCGTGCCGGCCGTCGACTCGGTGCTCGCACCCTCGGTCGCGAGCTCCGCGAAGGCCGCGTCGAGCGCCGCGAGGTCCGAGGCGTCGGGCGCCTCCGTCCCGCCGCTGCGCGTCTGCTCGGCGAGCTGCGCCTGCATCTGCGCGATGATGAGGTCGTCGGCGCTCTGCTCGCCCGAGTTCTCGGTCACGGGGGGATTGGGGTTCGACACGGGCTGTCAGCCTGCCTTCGGCGTGGATCCGGATATCTGCCTGCCCGATCTCCCGGGCATACCGCGTTCAATCCTAGCCCTCGGCTACTTCGCCCACCTGGCCGTCCAGCCCGCCTTCGACCGGGAGTGGACCGAGGCGACGACGAGCACGACGCCGAGCAGCACCGTCGCGGTCGTGAGCGCGAGACCGTGGTGCGCGACGAGGATGAGCGCCGCGCCGGTCGCCGCTCCCGCGAACATGACGAGCACGATGAGCAGGCGCCGCACGAGATGCCCGCCGACGCCGGCCGTGCCGTCGGCGAAGGCGCCGGTGAGCGTCAGGGTCAGCACGGTCGTCGTCAGGTCGGGCACGGCGAGGGATCGGGCGACCGCGTTCTGGATCCCCATCGCGAGGGCGAGCGTGACGATCGCGGCCACCCGCATCCAGAACACGTCGAACGCCGGGTCGATGTAGGCGAGCACCATCGCGATCGAGACGAGCGACACCTCGAAGATCAGGCCGATGCGCAGGTGCAGCGCACGGTGGTGGCCGTGCCGCAGGGCGATGCCGCCGCCGATGAGCGCGCCGACGACGAAGGCACCGAGCGCGATGAGCGCCGCCCACCAGACGAACGTCGTGACGCCGACGAGCGACAGTCCGAGGAAGACGACGTTGCCGGTCATGTTCGCCACGAAGATCGTGCCGAGGACGAGGAGGCTCACGGCATCGATGAGGCCGGTCGTGAACGTGAGCACGAGGAGCAGGGGAGGCAGCGGTCCGTGGGGGTCCGTGTCGCGCGGGGCGAACAGGCCGCGCAACTCCGCCGAGACGTTGCTCACGGGAACAGACTAGGGATGGCCGCGGCCGCCGCGGCTCCTAGGCATGGCCGCGTCAGCGACAAGGTCGACGGTCTGCGGGTCGAGATGAACGCCAGGTTCGAGGGGGTCGAGCGGCGCCTAGGCGGCTTGGACCGCGACGTGCAGGCGCTGAGCCGCCGCGTCTTCGGCATCGACACCGAGTAGGAGCGGACAGGCCCGTCGCGACCGGCAGAGCTACCCTTGCGTCATGAAGTTCCTCGAGGGGAAACCGGAGCACGACCTGACCTACAGCGACGTGTTCCTCGCCCCTTCCCGGAGCGGCGTCGCGAGCCGACTCGACGTCAGCCTCGCCCCAGGGGACGGCACACCCGCGACGATCCCGATCGTCAGCGCGAACATGAACTCGGTGACGGGGCCGCGGCTCGCGGCGGCGCTCGCGCGGCGCGGCGGCCTCGGCGTGCTGCCCCAGGACATGCCGCTCCAGGAGCTCGACGAGGCGCTGCGCTGGGTCAAGGCACAGCCCGTCGGCTTCGATACTGCGATCCAACTCGACGCGACTCGCACCGCGGCGGAGGCGCTCGCCTTCGTCCCGGCCGAGGAGGGCTACGGGGTCGTGGTCGTCGGCGCACAGGGTGCGCATCTCGGGGCGGTCGACGCGGCGAGACTGCGCGACGCGTTCCCCGAGGCGCCGCTCGGCGACTTCGTCGAGCCGCCGCTGCCGAGCGTCGACCTCGACGAGGTGCGCGACGCGCGCGCCGCCTTCGACCTCATGGTCGAGGCCGGACTGCACTTCGCGCCCGTCGTCCACAACGGGCATCTCGTCGGGACCGTCTCGCGCCGCGGCGCGCTGCGCTCGACCCTCTACGCGCCCGCCCTCGATGCCGGCGGGCGGCTCGCGGTCGGCGCCGCGATCGGCATCAACGGCGAGATCGCGGCGAAGGCGCGCGCGATCGTCGAGGCGGGCGCCGACGTGCTCGTCGTGGACACCGCGCACGGCCACCAGGAGGGCACGATCCGAGCGGTCGCGGCCGTCGCGGCCCTCGGACTCGGCGTGCCCATCGTCGCGGGGAACGTCGTGACGCGCGAGGGCGTGCGAGACCTCGTCCACGCGGGCGCGACGATCGTCAAGGTCGGCGTCGGGCCGGGCGCGATGTGCACGACGAGGATGATGACGGCCGTCGGCCGCCCGCAGTTCTCCGCGGTGCTCGACACCGCCGACGCCGCGCGCGAACTCGGCGCGCACGTGTGGGCGGACGGCGGGGTGCGCTACCCGCGCGACGTCGCGCTCGCGCTCGCGGCCGGCGCGCACTCCGTCATGATCGGATCGTGGTTCGCGGGGACCGTCGAGGCGCCCGGCGGGATCTCGCGCGACGCACAGGGCCGGGCCTACAAGGAGTCCTGGGGGATGGCGTCCGCGAAGGCGGTCAACGAGCGCTTCCGTCGCATCGACCCGTACGAGCTCGCCCGCAAGCAGCTCTTCGCCGAGGGCATCTCGTCCTCGACGATCTACCTCGATCCGCTGCGGCCGTCGGTCGAGGACCTGCTCGACATGATCACCTCGGGCGTTCGCAGCTCGATGACGTACGCAGGCGCGCGCGACCTCGTCGCCTTCCACGAGCGCGCGGTCGTCGGCATCCAGTCGGCGGCGGGCTACGAGGAGGGCAAGGCCCTGCCGGTGTCGTGGTGAGCGAGGCGACTCGCACGAACAAGCGGGTGCTCCAGCGCGAGGCGACGCGCTCGGCGCTCATCCGCCTGGGCCTTCAGCGGATCCCGATCCGCGGCTACGCGGCGACGTCGATCCGCGAGCTCGTCGCCGGGAGCGAGCTCACGAAGAACGCCTTCGACTACCACTTCCCGAACAAGGCCGAGTACTTCCTCGCGCTCGTCGACGCGCTGACGGGGCCGCAGGGGACCTGGGCGGCGCTCGCCCGCGCCCGCCCCGCGGCGACGCTGGAGAACGCGGTCGGCGAGGTCATCGCGGCCTCCGGCGACACCGCGGGCTGGGGCGCGTGGCTCCTCGCGATGTCCGACTTCGCCCGGACCGAGGGGCACGTGCCCGCCTATCGCGCTCGACTGATCGCGTTCTACGACCACTGGATCGCCGAGGTCGAGGGCTGGATCGGCGTACTCCAGGAGCAGGGGCTCGTCGGCGCCGACGAGGACGCCCGGCGACTCGCGGAGATGGCGTACGCGACGGTCGAGGGGCACATCGTCCACGCGGCGATGTACGGCCGCGGTGCCGAGGTCGTGCAGGAGGCGGTCGCGCGGGTGCTGCGCGGCTGAGGCCTCCGACACCGCCGTGCGCCGACATGCTACGCTCACCATCCAACTGGATGGTGAGTTTGGAGGCGGTGCCGCATGCGCAGGAGCAGGGCCATCGCGGCGGGGGTCGCGGTCTTGGCGGCGACGATCGCTGTGGGCGTGGCGAGCAGCCCCGCGGCCGCCGACGCGCCCGTCGCGCTGATCGACGACCCGTGCGACCTCGTGAGCTGGATCTCCGGCGGGGGCGTCGCGGTGCTCACCGCGGACATCACGCTCGACGGCACGGCGGCCTGCCCCGACGGCCTCGGCCACATCCTCTCGCCGACCTCGCTCACGATCGGCGAGGCGAACTGGGCTGAGGTCGACCTCAACGGCCTGACGCTGACGCTCGACGCGATCCGGGTCTTCGCGGGGCAGGAGTTCGTCATCTCGAACTCCGCGGCCGCCGATCGGCTCGGCCAGGTCATCGCGAGCTCGAGCTTCTCGGCAGGCATCGGGACCGAGAGCGGGGACGCCGGCACGATCGTGATCGAGGGCTCGAACGTGCTCGTCCAGGCCACCGGCGGCCCGGGATCGCCCGGCATCGGCGGCGGGCAGGGCGGTGGCGGCGGGCTGCTCCTCGTCCAGGGCGGTGCGATGGTCTCCGCGACCGGCGGCGCGGGCGCGCCCGGGATCGGCGTCGCCGGCACCGTGCAGATCGACGCCGGCTTCGTCGAGGCGAACGGCACCGGTGGTGCGCCGGGGATCGACGCGGTCGCCCTGACCACGGGCGGCACCCTGTGCGTCAACGGGCACCTCGACGACACCAGCACGTGCCACGTCGCGGCAGGTCCCGGTGCCACGGGCGGCACCGGCATCAATGCCGTCAGCACGACGATCAGCGGCGGCACCGTCATCGCGTTCGGCGGCCCGAGCGGTGGCCCGGGGCTCGCGTGGAGCGGCGACGGCGGGACGCCGAGCGTCAGCGTCCTCGGGGGCACGCTCACCGCCACCGCGAGCGCGTTCGGCTACGCGGGCATCCAAGGCATGGCGGTCGAGGTCAACGGAGGCAACGTCGCCGCGACGGGCGGACCCGGCTACGGCGGCGACGGGGGCGCCGCCATCGGATCGTCGGTGGCCGTGCCGGAGCAGGCCGGATCGATCACCATCTGGGGGTCGGTCGCGCCGGGCTCGACGGTCGACGACGGCGTGTCCGGCATCGGGAGCTACAGCGCCCCGATCAGCTGGCCCGGTCCGGTGTACTCGTCAGGGCAGAAGGTCGAGTACCGCGTGACCGGATCGACCGGCGTCGTCGGGACGATCAGCATCGCCCGACTGCCGCTGAGCGGCGAGTCGTGGTCGCCGCTCGCGATCGGCGCATCGGCGTCGACCCCGGCCCCGGGCGATGCGATCGCGCTCGAGCTGGCCGGATTCGAGCCGCTCGAGCCGATCGAGGTCGAGATCCACTCGACGCCGGTGCACGTCGGCACCGTCGTGTCGAGCATGTCCGGTCACGCCTCGATGTCGGTCACGATCCCGTCGGCCCTGCCCCCGGGGGCGCACACGATCGTCGCGACAGGCACGCTGTCGGGTCACGTCGCGTCATTCGCGATCACGGTCGGGCTCCCGGCGACCGGTGCCGAGCACGCGCCGATCGCCACGCTCGCCCTGCTCATGGTCCTCGCGGGGATCGCCGCATGCCTCCCCGCCGCGATCCGGCGCCGCATCCCGCTTCGTACCGAGGGTCCGCCTCGCTAGACTCGACCCCGATGGACGACCCCGGCCATAGTCCCAGCCGCTCACGCATCGGAGTCCGCGGTGCCTGAGTGGCTGCTGTTCACGATCGGCATGGTGCTCACGATCGGCACCGGATTCTTCGTCGCGAGCGAGTTCTCCCTCGTCAGTCTCGGCCGCGCCGAGCTCGAGGCCCGTCGGGATCGCGGCGAGCGCGGCCTCGGCTGGATCATCCGGGCGCTGCCTGAGACGAGCACGCACCTGTCGAGCGCGCAGCTCGGCATCACCCTGACGACCCTCCTCGCGGGCTTCACCCTCGAGCCGGCGATGTCGAGCTGGTTCGGCCCCCTCCTCACCGGCTGGGGCGTCGCGGAGGCAGCGGTCGGCCCGCTCGCGTCGGTCATCGCCCTCGTCATCGCGACGATGCTCTCGATGATCTTCGGCGAGCTCATCCCGAAAAACTTCGCCCTCTCGGTCGCGCTGCAGACCGCGCGGGTCGTCGTGCCGTTCCAGGTCGTCTTCACGGCCGTCTTCCGACCGATCGTGTGGCTGCTGAACGCGACGGCGGGGGCGGTCCTGCGACTCTTCGGCATCGAGCAGAAGGAGGAGCTCTCCGGCGCGAGGACCGCCGAGGAGCTCGTCTCGCTCGTCCGGCGCTCCGCGAGCGAGGGCGGCCTCGAGAAGGACACCGCGACGCTGCTGACCCGCACGCTGCGCTTCAGCGCGCACACCGCGGGCGATGTCATGACCCCGCGCCCGAGGCTCGAGACGATCGACCGGACGGACACCGCCGAGGACGTCATCGCGCTCGCACGCCGGACCGGCTACTCGCGCTTCCCCGTAGAGGACGGCTCGCCCGACGAGATCGTCGGCATCGTCCACGTCAAGCAGGCGGTCTCGGTCCCGCGGGAGCGCCGGCGCGAGGTGCCGGTCGCGGCGCTCGCGACGGGCGCGCATCGCGTCCCCGAGACGATGCGCCTCGATCGGCTGCTCGGACAGCTGCGCGCCGAGGGCTACCAGATGGCGGTCGTCGTCGACGAGTACGGCGGCACCGCCGGCATCGCGACCCTCGAGGATCTCGTCGAGGAGATCGTCGGCGAGGTCTCCGACGAGCACGACCGGACGCGGGCGGGGGTCGTGCGCACCGGCGGCGACATCGTCTTCCCGGGCATGCTGCGCCCCGACGAGGCCCTCGAGCTCGTCGGCGTCACGATCTCCGAAGACGGCCCGTACGAGACGGTCGGCGGCTGGATCATGTCCGAGCTCGGCCGCATCCCGGTCGTCGGGGACGAGGTCGCGACCGAGCAGGGCGTGTTCCGGGTGGTCCGGCTCGACGGCAGACGGATCGACCGCGTCCGCTTCACTCCCTCCCGCGGGGGTGAGGCCTGATGGGCGATCTCTGGGGCATCGTCTGGCTCGCCATCCTGCTGGTCGTCAACGCGTTCTTCGTCGGTGCGGAGTTCGCGGTCATCTCGGCGAAGCGCTCGCAGATCGAGCCGCGGGCCGAGGCCGGCTCGCGGGCCGCGAAGACGGCGCTCTGGGCCATGGAGCATGCGACCCTCATGCTCGCGACCTGCCAGCTCGGCATCACGGTCTGCTCGCTGCTCATCCTGCTCGTCAGCGAGCCTGCCATCCACCACCTGCTCGAAGTGCCGCTCCTAGCCCTCGGCTGGTCGGAGGCGATCGTCTCGGGCATCGCGTTCGCCCTCGCCCTCGTGATCGTGACCTTCCTCCACGTCGTGTTCGGCGAGATGGTGCCGAAGAACCTGTCGTTCACCCTCCCGGACCGCGCGGTGCTCGCCCTCGCGACGCCGCTCGTCGCGATCGCGACCGTGCTGCGGCCGATCGTGGCGGCCCTCAACGGGATCGCCAACGGCGCGATCCGGCTCGTCGGCGTGACGCCGCGCAACGAGGCGGCGAGCGTCTTCACGCTCGACCAGGTCGCGACGATCGTCGAGGAGTCGACGAAGGAGGGCGTCCTGGAGGATAGGACGGGCGCGCTCGGGGCCGCGTTCGAGTTCACGACGAAGCAGGTCGACGACGTCGCCGTCCCGCTCGCGGGGCTCGTCACCCTCCCGGAGGACGCGACGCCGGCCGACGTCGAGTCGGCGGTCTCCAAGCGCGGCTACTCGCGCTACATCCTCGTGGACGCAGCGGGCGAGCCGACGGGCTACGTGCACCTCAAGGACGTCATCGACCTCGAGGACGGCGAGTTCGAGGAGCCCATCCCGGGCAAGCGCGTCCGCCGGCTCGCATCCATCTGGGACGAGACCGACCTCGAGGACGCCCTCGCGACGATGCGACGCGAGGGCGCGCACATCGCTCGGGCGTTCGACGCCGCGGGCCGGACGACCGGCGTGCTCTTCCTCGAGGACATCATCGAGGAGCTCGTCGGGCAGATCGACGACATCACCGAGCGCGACTGATCCGGATCACCGCGAGGAGCGCAGAGTCCGCCGGATCGCCTCGGGGAGCGCCGCGTTGAGCTGCAGGATCGTGAACGGCCCGCCGCCCGACCCGTCCGGCGCCGTCTGCGCGGCGAGCCTCGCGGCCGTGCCGTGGAGGAGCGCCGCCGTCGCGCCGAGCCCGACGAGCGCGTCGAGGTCGATCGGTCCGCGCGCCGCCCGTGCCGCGACGAGCGCGCCGAGCACCCCCGCGAGGGAGTCGCCCGCCCCCGCGGTCGCGAGCCACGGCGTCGCCGCCCGCACGGCGAGGCAGCGCCCGGGACCGACGACGAGGGTCGTCGCGCCCTTGAGCAGCACGACGGCGCCGAGCTCGGCCGCCGCCCGCGCGGCCGAGCCGCCCGGGTCGCCGGCGACCTCCTCGCGCGTCGCGCCGAGCAGGCGCGCGAGCTCGCCCGCATGCGGGGTCAGGATCGTCGGCGCGACATCGCTCGGCGCCCGGCCGATCGCGCCCGCGTCGAGGACGAACGCCATGCCGTCCATCGGCGGGGAAGCCGCCTCATCGTCCGCCTCGATCCCCGAGCCGACGACCCAGGCCTGCGCCCGGCCGGACGCGAGGACCGCCTCGGGGCGCCGCGCGAGGACGAGCTCGCCGACCGGCTCGGGCCCGACGTACCTGACCATGCCGACACCCGTGTTGAGCGCCGCGTCGACCCCGATGACGGCGGCGCCCGGGTAGCGGACCGAGCCCGTCGAGAACCCGAGGACGCCGCGGGAGTACTTGTCATCGCGTTCTACCGGGACGGTGATCCACGCCGCCGCATCGGCCGCGGTCCAGACGGGGCACTCGGCAGGCATCTCGGCTCGCTCCGCTCGCTCAGCGATCGCCCAAGGCTAGTCGCCGATCGCCTGGAACAGGCGGATCGAGGCGCCCGAGACCGGGACCGTCATGCCGGGTCGGTAGGCGACCTCGCCGGGGAAGACCTGGACCGAGGAGTCCCAGAGCAGCGTGTACGAGTCGACGCCCTCGTGCGCCGGGAGCACGACCTCGACGTCGTCCTCGAGGCCGTGGACGACGAGGAGGACGCGATTGGCGGGCTCGAACTCGGGCGTCGAGGCGGCGAGGTACTGGAGGGTGCGCTCGGCGGGCGAATCCCAGTCCTCCATCGTCATCGGCTCGCCGTCCTTGTTGTACCAGTCCATCTGCGTCGCGCTCGGGACGCTCTCGCCCCAGACCCCGTAGCGGACGGGGCGCAGGGCCGGATTCTCGCGGCGGAGCCTCGTCAGCTCGCGCGCGACCGTGAGCAGATCCGCCTGCCACTCCTGCAGCTCCCACGGCAGCCAGGTGAGCTCCGAGTCCTGGTTGTAGGCGTTGTTGTTGCCGAGCTGGCTGCGGCCCATCTCGTCGCCCGCCGTGAGCATCGGCACGCCGCTCGACAGCAGCAGCGTGCCGAGCAGGTTGCGCATGGCCTTGCGACGGGCGAGCAGCACCGCGGCGTCCTTCGTCGGGCCCTCGACGCCGTGGTTGAAGCTGAGATTGCTCGTGGTGCCGTCGCGGTTGTCCTCGCCGTTGCCGAGGTTGTGCTTCTCGTCGTAGGCGGTGACATCCGCGAGGGTGAAGCCGTCGTGGGCGGTGACGAAGTTGACGGAGGCGAGCGGTCCGCGCTCCTCCGCGAAGACGTGCGCGGAGCCGGCGATGCGCCGGGCGAGCGGGCCGATCCCGTCGGGCGCCGCGCCGTGCTCGCGCGCCGAGCGGATGTCCGTGAGCCAGAAGCGGCGCATCCGGTCGCGGAAGCCGTCGTTCCACTCCGACCAGCCGTCGGGGAAGCGGCCGACCTGCCAGCCGCCGATCCCGACGTCCCACGGCTCGGCGATGAGCTTCGTCCCCGCGAGCACGGGGTCGGCCGAGATCGCCTGGAGGAGAGGGTGGGCGGGGTCGAACTCGTGCTGCGAGTCGCGGGCGAGCGTCACGGCGAGATCGAAGCGGAACCCGTCGACGTGCAGCTCCTCGACCCAGTAGCGCAGCGAGTCGAGGACGAGGCGCGAGACCGCCGGGACACTCGTGTTCATCGCGTTCCCGCAGCCGGTCGTGTCGATGTAGCCGCCGTCCTCCGTCTGCCGGTAGTAGGAGCGGTTGTCGAGCCCGCGGAAGCTCGTCGTCGGGCCCGAGAGCCCCTCCTCGGCGGTGTGGTTGTAGACGACGTCGAGGAAGACCTCGATGCCCGCCTCGTGCAGCAGCCTGACCATCCCCTTGAACTCGCGGAGGATCGCGCCGGTCCCGCCGACCTGGGCGGAGCGGCTCGCGTACGAGGCGTGCGGGGTGAAGAAGTTGAGGGTGTTGTAGCCCCAGTAGTTGATGAGGCCCTGGCTGATGAGCCGCTGCTCGGAGACGAACTGCTGGACCGGCAGCAGCTCGATCGCCGTGACGCCGAGGTCCTTGAGGTAGGCGATCGTCGACTCGTGCGCGATGCCCGCGTAGGTGCCGCGGAGATCCTCGGGCACCGCGGGGTTGAGCTTCGTGAGGCCCTTGACGTGCGCCTCGTAGACGACGCTGTGGTCGAGGCTCGTGCGCGGATGGACCGAGGCGCCCCAGTCGAACGGGTCCTCCTCCTGCACGTAGCCGCGCCATTCGCCGCTCGGCGCGCGCACGAGACCGCGCGCGTAGGGGTCGAGGAGATGCATCCCGGGGTCGAAGACGTGGCCCGGGCCCTGCGGCCCGTCCGCGCGCAGCGTGTAGCGCACGCCCGGCTCGAGGTGCCGCGACTCGGCGATCCACAGGCCGTCCCCGGCGGGCTCGAGCGGGATCGTCGCGGCGACCCAGTCCGCGTCGGAGGGGTCGAAGAGACAGGCCTCGATCGAGGTCGCGTGCTGCGACCAGACCGCGAGCCGCCCTCCGCGGGCGCTCCGGTGGACACCGAGCGGCACCTCGGTGGCGGTCTCGGGCATGCGCTCAAGGGTACCGGGGCGCCGGGCGGGCTCACGCGGCCCCGGTGGGGGAGCGGGCGCGCCGTGCCGCGGGGATGGTTGGCTGGTGGCGTGAACGTGTACCTCGACCACGCGGCGACCGCGCCGGTGCTTCCCGAGGCTGCCGCCGCGTACGCCGAGGCGCTCGGCCGAGTCGGGAACCCGTCCTCGATCCACGCCGACGGCCGCGCCGCGCGCGCCCTGCTCGAGGACGCCCGCGAGCGCGTCGCCGCCGTCGCCGACGCGCACCCGACCGAGGTCGTCTTCACCTCGGGCGGCACGGAGTCCGTCAACATCGCCGTCAAGGGCCTCCTCTGGGCCGCCGGTGAGGGCCGGGATCGCGTGCTCGTCTCGCCCGCCGAGCATCGCGCGACCCTCGACGCGGCCGAGTGGCTCGCTGCCCGTGGCGCGCAGGTCGACCTCGTGCCGGTCGACGGGGTCGGGCGGGTCGTCGTGCCCGAGCTCGCGCGGATCATCGAGGCGGGCGGCACCCGGGCGGTCGCCGTGCTCAGCCTGCTCTGGGCGAACAACGAGATCGGCACGATCGAGGACGTCGACGCGGTCGCCGACCTCGCCGCCGAGGTCGGGGCGCCGCTGCACTGGGATGCCGTCGCGGCCTTCGGCCACGTGCCGATCTCCTTCCGGCGCAGCGGCGCGACGGCGCTGTCGATCTCGGGCCACAAGTTCGGGGCGCCGATCGGCACCGGCGCGATCCTCGTGCGGCGCGGCGCCGTCCCCGAGGCCCTCGTGCACGGGGGCGCGCAGCAGGCGGCGCGGTCCGGGACCATGGACGTCGCGGGCGCCGTCGCGCTCGCGGTCGCGGCCGAGTCGGCGGCCGCCGCGATGGCGTCGGAGGAGCGCCGTCTCCGGGCGCTGTCGGGCCGCCTCGCCCGTGCGATCGAGCGCGAGGTGCCCGACGCGGTGCTCACCGGCGATGCCGAGGGCCGCCTGTCGGGGCTCGTGCACGCGACGTTCCCCGGACTGCTCGGCGAGACGCTGCTCTTCGTCCTCGACCAGGCGGGCTACTCGGTCTCGGTCGGCTCGGCCTGCCGCGCCGGCGTCGCGGAGCCCTCGCACGTCCTCATCGCGATCGGCCTCGATGCGGCGGCGGCGAGCTCGGCCCTGCGGGTGAGCCTCGGCCGCACGACGACCGAGGCCGACGTCGACGGCTTCATCGCGGCCCTGCCCGCCGCGGTCGCCGCCGCGCGCACCGCGTTCTGACCTCGCGGCGTCCGGGGCCCGGGCGCGTCAGAACGCGGCCGCGAGCCGCCTGCCCGCCTCGCGGAGCCAGCGCGCCGGGTCGGACATCGCGTGCTCGGCGCCGCCGGCGAGCTCGGCGAGGGCGATCAGCGCATCGGGGCCGCCGGCGCCCGGATCGAGCGCGGCACCGGGACCGATCGCTCCCGAGACGACCGCGACCCTGCGGCCCCCGGCGCGCGCGGCGGCGATCGCGTGGCCGACGACCTTGCCCGTGCTCGACTGCGAGTCGTAGCGGCCTTCGCCCGTCACGAGGAGGTCGGCGCCCGCGAGCGCGGCGCTCAGGCCCGTGAGGTCGGCGATCGCCGCCGCCCCGGGCTCGATCGAGGCGCCGAGGAAGGCCGCGAGCCCGAAGCCGGTGCCGCCCGCGGACCCGCCGCCCGGCGTCGTCGCGTCGACCTCGCCGCCGATCCGAGGGCGATCGGTCGGCGCGAGGGCATTCGCCCGCGACGCGCCCTCGTCTCGGCCGAGGACCCTCGCCGGCCCGGCAGCGACCTTGGCGAGCCGGGCGAGC
>Ga0182744_1002779_pt1 | contig 14088 bp, 11 predicted proteins | sample eDN3rd30CKraftMG_FD_128525 | JGI IMG/M metagenome (GOLD analysis project Ga0182744, IMG submission 128525) | Enriched Miracle-Growth compost microbial communities from Emeryville, California, USA - eDNA 3rd pass 30_C Kraft MG (version 2) (version 2) ...
AGCGGCAGGTCGATGGCGTAGCTGCCTATGTTGCAGAACTCGTCCACGGTCAGTTCGATGCCTTCGAGCGGATCGTGCAGCATCGAGCGCAGGTCCGGCCCGCTCAGGCTAGCGACCACATGTCCGCTCTTCGATTCCCGCCTGGACGCGATCGTCCCCCCGGTCGTTATCAGACAGATCCTGCGCATTCCGCTCATCTCCCGGCAGCTCTCGAATTGAATATTTTGGTCAGGCCAAGAAATCCAATCATTTCATCATAAACGCAATAATCAACGGGTTTTTGGTGCTAGGCGGCGTTGACGGTCAGGCCAATCTGCGCATTAATCGGCTCGGCCGCATGATGGTCTGTCCATAACGGTTCGCGCAAACTGGAATGAAACCGTGATGAAAAACGGTATGGCGATAGAGGAGACGCCGTCGGCCGCGCTGCCCGCGGCGATGCGCGAGCGCGGAAAAGCCGGCGGCGTGGCCCAAGCTACGGTGGCCGCGCTGCAAGCGATGATCCGCGACGGCAGGCTCCGACCGGGCGATGCCCTTCCTCCGCAGCGCGACCTTGCGCGCGACCTGAATGTCAGCCGCGCGACCCTGCGCGAGGCGCTGTCCATCCTGGCCACCATCGGCCAGATCGTGGCGCGCGACAGCGGCAAGGGTTTCCTGTGCGCCGACCCCGCCGGCGCTTCCTCCACGCCGTCCTGGCGCTTTGCCGCCCGCTACTCGCTGAGCGAGGTCTATCAGTTCCGCTACATCGTCGAGAGCCACGCCGCGGCGCTGGCCGCGCTCAGCCATACCGACGGGGAAGTCGCCGAACTCGGGCAGGCCATCGCCGCCTTCCGCAAGGCGGCGCGCGCCAGCGACCTTGCCGCCTATGCGCAGGCCGATTTCGACTTCCACCACCTCATCATGCGGATATCGCGCAACAAGCTTCTGGTGGACATGCACCGGACCTTCTCGAGCATCCTCCTGGAAAGCCAGCGCCTGCCGACCGAGAGGCGGGGCAGCCTGATGATCGCGGTGCAGGAGCACGACCGCATCCTGGAGGCGATCGCCATGGGCGATCCCGACGGCGCCAACTACTACATGCGCAAGCACATCAACATGGCCGGCAGCAGGGCCGGCTTGCCGCCTTCCGAACTGCCCTAGGCGCGCCCCGGCCGTAAAGATCGAACAGGAAAGGAACAGATATGCCCAAGGAAATTTTCGTGTCCTACGGAGTGGACGTTGACGCGGTCGCCGGCTGGCTCGGCTCCTATGGCGGCGAGGACAGCCCCTGCGACATTTCCCGCGGCGCCTTCGCCGGCAACGTCGGCAGCCGGCGCCTGCTGCGGATGTTCGAGAAATGGGGCATCAAGACCACCTGGTTCGTTCCCGGCCACTCCATCGAGAGCTTTTGGGACGAGATGAAGGAAGTGGCCGACGCCGGCCATGAGATCGGCATGCACGGCTACAGCCACGAGAACCCGATCGCCATGTCGCCGGAGCAGGAAGAAGCCATCTTCGACAAATGCGTCGACCTGATCACCAAGCTTTCCGGCAAGCCGCCGCGCGGCTACGTCGCTCCCTGGTGGGAGTTCGGCTCCAAGACCAACGAGCTGCTGAAGCAGAAGGGTCTGCTCTACGACCACTCGCTGATGCACAACGACCACCATCCCTACTATGTCACGGTCGGCGACCAGTGGACCAAGATCGACTATTCCAAGCATCCGTCGACCTGGATGAAGCCCTATACGCGGGGCGAGGAGACCGACCTCATCGAAGTCCCCGCCTCCTGGTACCTGGACGACCTGCCGCCGATGATGTTCATCAAGGCCTCGCCGAACAGCCACGGCTTCGTCAACCCGCGCGACATCGAGCAGATGTGGTGCGACCAGTTCGACTGGGTCTATGAGAACTACGACTACGCGGTGTTCCCGCTGACGATCCATCCCGACGTGTCGGGAAAGCCGCATGTGCTGAAGATGCACGAACGCGTGTTCAACCACATGAAGAAGTTCGACGGCGTGAAGTTCGTGCCCATGGAAGAGATTGCGGCCGATTTCGCCAAGCGCTACCCGCGTTCGGACAGCGCTCGCCCGCAGTCCTGATTCTGCGCCAGCCGTGGCCGGCGATCGGCCGGTGGCTTCGGCCAGTCCGTCAAAAGGCTGGCCGACACGGTGCGCGTGCCGCATGGTAGATTTCTAGGGACAGGCCGATGTGTTCGCTCTGCGGTATCCTCGGTGTCAACGAGCATTGGGCCGACGCGGTCGCGCGTCCGGGCGTCTATACCCGCAATGCCGGAAGCATCGAGCGCCGCCGCGAGCGCGCGCGGCGCGTGCAACTGGCCAACGTCGTGCTTGCGCCCTTCAACATGCGGCTCGCCGACTGGCAGGGCACGTCCTTCGTCGTCTCCACCTTCACGGGAAAAAGTGAGATCATCGAGGATCTCGGGCATCTCTGGGCGGCGGCCGAACGCCTTTCGGGCCGGGCCTGCGATCCGCTCGACCCCGACCTGATCGGCCGGATGGAAGCGGCTGCCGATGGCTGAGGTTCCCGCGTTCACGCCCGTCAACCTGCTGACCGGCTTCCTCGGCTCCGGCAAGACGACCTTGCTGAAGCGCATGCTCGCGGCGCCGGCGCTCGCCGACGCGGCGGTGCTCATCAACGAATTCGGCGAGGTCGGGCTCGATCACCACCTCGTCGAACGCATCGACGAGACGATGGTGCTGCTGCCGTCCGGGTGCCTGTGCTGCGCCGTGCGCAGCGAACTGGCGGAGGCCGTCCGCGACCTGCATTCCAGGCGCGAGCGCGGGCTGGTGCCGACCTTTCGCCGCGTGATCGTCGAGAGCACCGGGCTGGCTGATCCGTTTCCGGTGCTGTCCACCATCAAGGCCGACCCCGTGCTGCGGCACCACTTCGTGCCGGGCACGGTAATCACCACGGTGGATGCGATCAACGCCGGCGCCGAACTCGACGACTATGTCGAGTCCAACCGCCAGGTGGCGGTTGCCGACCATCTGGTCGTCACCAAGGTCGACCTGGCCGGCGAGGACGATGTCGCGCGCCTGACGCAGCGCCTGCGCGGGCTCAATCCGGACGCCGTGCTGAGCATCGCCGACGAGCGCCTCGACGTCGCCCAACTGGTCGCCGACAATTCGGCGACGCGGGCCGGAACGGCGATGTCGCAGAGCGGCTTTTTCTGCGAGGAGCCGCCCGGCCTGCCAGAACGGAGTGCCGGCCGGCATTCCGCCGGCATATCGTCCTTCTCCATAACCGTCGACAAGCCGATAGACTGGACCGCGTTCGGCGTCTGGCTGACCATGCTGCTCAACCGGCATGGCGAGCGGGTACTGAGGGTCAAGGGTATCCTTGGTATCGCCGGCGAAGCGCGCCCGGTCGCCATCCACAGCGTGCAGCGTTTGGTGCATATGCCCCAGCATCTCGAAAACTGGCCTTCCGAGGACCGCCGCTCCCACGTCGTCTTCATCGTCGACGGCCTCGACCCCGAACTGGTCAAGCGCTCCCTCCACGCCTTCGCCGTGGAGACGGAAGCGTCGAGCTGAGGCAGCGCCGGCCGCCAGCGCGTCCTCGAAAATTCGGTTGCGTTGATCCCGTTTAGCCCAAATAGTTGTATCCGTTCTGGCCTCTTACGGATCGGGAGAGGGTCTATGCGTCGTCTGGGCTGGTTGCTCGCCATTCTCGTGATTGCCGCGTTGGGGGTATTGCTGTGGTTTGCGACGCGTCCGCCGCCGCTGGTCGTCCAGGGCGAGGTTGCCGCGAACCGCATCGACGTCAGCGCGCGAGCGGCAGGCAAGGTCGCCAGGCTGTCCGCCGATGTCGGCGACGATGTCGAGGCGGATGCCGTTCTGGTGGAGCTCGAAAGCCCGGAACTGAAGGCAGCGCTCGCCGTCGCCGAGGCTTCCGTTGCCGTGGCGCGCGCCGACCTGGCCAGGGTGGAAAGCACGCGGCCGGAAACCATCGCCGCGCAGAAGGCGGAGGTCGCGGCGGCCGAGGCGGATGTGCAGCTCTACCAGGAAGCCTACAACCGGCAGGCGCAGCTCGTGCGCAGTGGTTCCACGCCGCAGGCGCAGGTGGACCAGGCCGCGCGCAACCTGGAGGCGGCGCTGCGCAAGCGCGAGGCGTCGCAGGCCCAGCTGGCGCTGGTGCAGGCGGGCGCCAGCCCGCAGGAGAGGGCGCTGGCGGCGGCGCAGGTGAAGCAGGCGGAGGCCGCGCTCGGCCAGCGCCAGGCCGACATCGGCCAGCTCACGGTGCGCTCGCCCGTTGCCGCGCAGGTGACCACGCGGGTTGCCGAGATGGGCGAGAACTACGGCGCGGGCTCGCCGCTGTTCTCGCTGGTCGACATGGCCAATCTCTGGTTCACCTTCAACCTGCGCGAAGACCTGCTCGACGGCCTCAAGGTGGGCGACAGCTTTACCGTGAGCGTGCCGGCGCTGAAGCGCGACGACGTCAAGGTGCGCGTGACGATGATCAACGTTCAGGGCCAGTATGCCACCTGGCGGGCGACCCGGGCGACCGGCGGTTTCGACCTGCGCACCTTCGAGGTGCGGGCGACGCCCGAGGAAAAGCTCGACGGGTTGCGGCCGGGCATGAGCGTCGTGGCGGAATGGCCCCGTCAGGGCGACTGACATGCGCGGGCGGGACGACATCCGCTTCGGCTTCGAACTGGTGTTCTGGCGCGAGGTGCGCTGGCTGAAGCGGCGGCCGTTGCTGCTGGCCATGACGACGATCGTTCCCGCCGCCATCATGGCGTTGCTGATGATGGTGTTCGGCGCGGGGCTGGCGACGAAGCTGCCGGTCGGCGTCCTCGATCTCGACGGTTCGGAGTTGTCGCGCCAGATCGTGCGCACGGTGGATGCCACGCCGGACGTGCGCGTGGCGCGCCACGTCGCCGACCTCGCGGAGGGTCGCCGCCTGATCGAGGCGGGCCGCGTCTACGGCCTGCTGATGCTGCCGAAGAACCTGGAGCGCGACGTTCTCGGCGCCCGGCGGCCGGAAGTCGTGTTCTTCTACAACAGCCAGATGCTGACCGCCGGCAATGTCGTGCTGAAAGGCGTGAATGCGGCGATCCCAACCGTCGCAAGCGGCATAACGCTTTCCGTCTTCACCGCCCAGGGCATCCCGGCCGCGAGCGCGCAGTCGGCCTTGCAGCCCGTGCCGTTGCAGATAAGCCCGCTGTTCAACCCGACGCTGAGCTATGTCTTCTTCCTGCTGGCGGCGCTGCTGCCGGCCATCCTGCAGATCGTCGTGACCACGACGCTCGCCTATTCGGTCGGCCTCGACGTGGAAACGCCCTACCGGCTGCGCGTGCTGGGGCGGCTCGGCGGCGGGCTGTTTCCGGCGCTGGCGGGCAAGCTGCTGCCCTATACCGTGCTGTTCCTGCTGCTGCTCGGGCTCGCGGACGCGGTGTTGTTCGGCTGGTTCGGGATGCCGCTGCAGGGCAGCCGCTGGATGCTGGTGCTCGCGGCCGTCCTTTTCATCCTGACCTGCCAGTTCATCGGCGCGCTGCTGGCGCTCCTGTTGAAGAACACGGCAAGCGCCGTCAGCCTGGCGACCCTGTTGACGGCTTCGGCCTTCGGCTTCATGGGCATCGGCTTTCCGCGCTTCGGCATGAACGCCTTTTCGCAAGGCTGGGGCGCGCTGATGCCGGGCACGTGGTTCCTGACCGCGCGGATCGACCAGACGGTGCGCGGCGCGCCGCTCGACCTGTCGCTGAAGCCCGTCCTCATCCTTGCGATCTTCGCGCTGGTGCTGGGCGCCCTGATGGTGTTCTACCTCGATCTGATGCGCCGGCGCATCGACCGGCAGGAAGGCGCCATGCGGGCGGCCGTCGCCGGGGAAGGCGCGGCATGAGCGGGCTTGCGGCAACTTTTCGCGACGAACTTCGGCGTATCTTCGCCAACTGGCCGGTTTTCTCGGTGCTGGTGGCGGCGGTGGCCTTCTATTCGCTGTTCTACCCGCAGCCCTATCTCAACGAGGCGCTGCGCGACGTGGCGGTGGTGGTGGTCGACCAGGACCAGACGGTGTCGAGCCGCGATCTTTCCCGCCGCATCGACGCGAGCCCGGATGTCGCCGTGGTCTCCGTCCTGCCGGACTATCCGGCAGCGCAGCGCCAGGTCTTCGCGCGCGAGGCATCCGGCATCGTCGTCATCCCGCAAGGCTTCGAGCGGGATCTGCTGTCGGGCCGGCCTTCGCCGGTCGCGCTCTATGCCGATGCGAGCTATTTCCTCATCTACCAGAAGGTGGCGCTTGCCGTCAGCGGCGTGACCCGCACGCTCGGGGCCGAGGTGATGGCGAAGCGGCTGGTCGCGCAGGGCACCGATGTGGCGGTGGCGACCGGGGTCGCCGACCCGATGCCGCTGACGGCCATCGCGCTGTTCAATCCGCAGGGTGGCTATGCCAGCTACCTGCTGCCCGCCGCCTTCATCCTCATCCTGCAGCAGACCCTGCTGATCGGTGTCGGGCTCGCCGGCACGCTTTCGCGCGACGGTCCCCCGCCGCCGGCGACGCCGTTGGCCAGGGTACTCGGCAAGCTTCTCGCCTATCTGGCGCTGGAAGCCTTCATCGTGCCTTTCTGCCTGGTCGCGGTGCCGTATCTCTACGGCATCCCCCGGATCGGCGGGCTTTTCCCGCTGCTCGTCTATGCGGTGCTTTTCGTGCTGGCGGTCGGCGCGCTCGGGCTGGTGGTGGCCGGCACCTTCCGCACCTCCTATGCGGTGCAACTCACCATGGCCGCCATCGGCATGCCGCTGTTCTTCCTCTCCGGGTTCTCCTGGCCGGCCGAGGCGATGCCGACGCCGATCCTGTGGCTTGCGCGGCTGGTGCCCAGCACGTCGGCGATCGACGGGCTGGTCCAGATCGGCCAGATGGGCGCTTCGCTTGCGGATTTGCGCCAGCCGGCCTTCATCCTGTTCGCCCTGGCCATCGGTTATGGCGGGGTCGCCGTGGCGCTGGAGGCGCGGCGCGGGCAGGGAAGCCCGCTGCGCTGACGTCTCGTCGGCGGCCGTTATCCCCGTCAGAGCCGACTGGGTGCGCTCTTAGAGAGGACCGCCGAACCACGCCTGATAGGCGCCGAGCTTGACCACGTCGCCGTCCTGTTCTCCCGCAAAACCGTGGCCGGGCACGGCCTGCCAGTCGCCCGCTCCAAGGCTGACTGCTTTTGCCGAATGGCCGAGGTTGAAGACGCAGAGCATCCGGCTGTTGCCAGCGCTGCGGGAGAAGGCGACGACATCTTCAGGTGCATCCAGGAATTCGATGTCGCCCTTGACGAGCACCGGGTTCCTGCGGCGGAAGGCGAGGAAGCGCCGGTAATGCTCCAGCAGCGACTCCGCCTTGCCTTGCTGCCGGTCGACCGCCTTTGCCAGATGCTCGGCAGGGACAGGCAGCCATGGCCGGGCCGTGGAAAAGCCGCCGGCCGGGGCGTCGCCGTTCCACACCATCGGGGTGCGGCAGCCGTCGCGACCCTTGAATTCGGGCCAGAAGCGGATGCCGTAAGGGTCGCGCAGGTCCTCATAGGCAAGATCGGCCTCGCCAAGGCCCAGTTCCTCGCCCTGGTAGAGGCAGGCCGAACCGCGCAGCGACAGGAGCAGAGCCGAGATGACTTTCAGATAGGCCGTCGGATTCTGTTCGTCGGCAGCCCAGCGCGAGGCGTGCCGCATCACGTCGTGGTTGGAATAAGCCCAGCATGCCCAGCCGTCGCTGGCCTCGCGGCCGAAGCGCTCCAGCACGGCGCGCACCTTGGCGGCGCTGATCTTTTCGGGTGCCAGGAAGTCGAAGGCGTAGCACATGTGGACGCGTTTTTCGCCGGCGGTGTAGGCGGCGACGATTTCTAGGCCGCGTTGCGAATCCCCGACCTCGCCGATCGCGGCCGCTGCCGGGTACTCGTCCAGAAGGGCGCGGAAACGCTCGAGGAAGCCGAGGTTTTCCGGCTGGCTCTTGTCGTAGAGATGGTCCTGGTAGTTGTAGGGATTGACGGAAGGCGCAGTCTGGTCGTTGCGCTGGTCGGGTGGCAGCGCCGGGTTGTCCTCCAGCCGTTCGGAGTGGAAATAGAAATTGATGGTGTCGAGGCGAAAGCCGTCGACGCCGCGCTCCAGCCAGAAGCGGGTGACGGCGAGCAGTGCGTCCTGGACCTCGGGGTTATGGAAATTGAGGTCCGGCTGCTCGGCCAGGAAGTTGTGCAGGTAATATTGCTCGCGCCTCGTGTCCCACTGCCAGGCCGAGCCGCCGAAGATCGACAGCCAGTTGTTGGGCGGGGTGCCGTCCGGCTTCGCATCGGCCCACACGTACCAGTCGGCCTTGGCGTTGTCGCGGCTGGAGCGGCTTTCGCGAAACCACGGGTGCGCGTCGGCGGTGTGCGACAGCACTTCGTCGATCATCACCTTGAGACCGAGCCTGTGCGCCTGCGCGATCAGTGCGTCGAAATCCTCGAGCGTGCCGAACAGCGGATCGACGTCGCAATAATCCGTGATGTCGTAGCCGAAGTCCTTCATCGGCGATTTGAAGAACGGCGAGATCCAGACGGCGTCGACGCCCAGTTCCGCGACGTAGGGCAGGCGGCGGACAATGCCCTTGAGGTCGCCCACGCCGTCGCCGTTCGTGTCCTGGAAGCTGCGCGGATAGATCTGGTAGATGACGGCGCCGCGCCACCAGTCGGGGTCCACGGTGGCGGCGGGTGCCTCGGCGGGATTGTCAGCTTGCATGGGTAAGCCTCGGTCGTCGGGTCGCATCAAGCCCCTGGTCGTCTAAGCCCGCGGGGCCCGATTAGTTCCCCAGAATGGGAATGCGGAAACGGGTCCGGCAGGAACAATCCGGCGGCTTGAGCATTTGCAAAGGATACCACGCTTTGACCCGAGAGAATGCTGGCCGATGAAAATCGCCCATGTCGCGCCGCTTTACGAAGCGGTTCCCCCCATGCTTTACGGCGGTACCGAGCGGATCGTGTCCTACCTTACGGAAGGACTGGTCGAACTCGGCCACGAGGTGACGCTGTTCGCCAGCGGCGACAGCCGGACGTCGGCGAAACTGGCGGTTGGCCGGGAGCAGGCGCTGCGGCTCGATCCACGCCCGGTGAAGTCGGGAATCGCCGCGCATCTTGCGATGCTGGACGAGGTCAGGCAGCGGGCCGGCGAATTCGACGTCATCCATTTTCACCTCAGCCACTTCCTGCATTTTTCGTTCTTCCGCGACATTGCCGGCAAGACGGTGACGACCCCGCATGGCCGGCTCGACTATGTCGATCTCGCGCCGGCCTATCGTCGCTTTCCCCGCTTCCCGCTGATTTCCATTTCGCACAGCCAGCGCGCCGGCCTGCCTGAGGCCAACTGGCTGGCAACGATCCATCATGGCCTGCCGGAGGAGGCCTACCGGCCGGACTTCCGGCGGCGCGGGGACCCCTATCTGGTTTTCCTCGGCCGCTTCTCGCGCGACAAGCGCCCGGACCGGGCCATCGAAATCGCCCGGCGTGCCGGCCTGAAGATAAAGCTCGCGGCCAAGATCGGCGTGGATGACCGCGCCTATTTCCAGGAGACGGTCGAACCGCTGCTGGACGGCGACCGCGTCGACTATGTGGGCGAGATCGAGGAGCCCCAAAAGGCCGAGTTCCTGGGCGGCGCGGCGGGATTGCTGTTTCCGATCGACTGGCCGGAACCGTTCGGCCTCGCGGTCATCGAGGCGATGGCCTGCGGCACGCCGGCCATTGCCTGGAATTGCGGAGCGATGCCGGAAATCATCGATAACGGCGTAACCGGCTTCGTCGTGGGCTCGGTGGAGGAAGCGGCCTCCCGCGTTCCCGACCTGCTGCGCCTCGACCGGCATGCCGTACGCGCGGCGTTCGAACGGCGGTTTTCGGCAAAAAGAATGGTGCGCGACTACGTTGATGCCTACACTCGCCTGCTCGAAGCCAGTTCGCAGGTGGAGATGTCATGACCGGCAGCACCGAGGCCCTGCCGCTCGACGAGCGCAAGCTCGATCCGGCTATTGCGCTGGCGGCGCTCGACGAGACTGCGCCGCGCGAGCCGCATCGGCTGTTTGCGCTCAAGCATGGCGACTGTTTCGCGGTCGCCGACGCCTATGGCGACATCCGCGGCGTCGGCGACGGCTTTTTCCGCGACGACACCCGCGTTTTGTCGGAGTTCAGGCTGACCATAGGCGGGCGCTCCACCTCGCTGCTGGGCGCTTCGCTCAGCCAGGACAACGTGCTGTTCACCACCAACCTGACCAACCTGCCGATCCGCAGCGCCGGCGGCCGCGACATCCCGCAGGGCGGCATCCATATCGAGCGGGTGCGGCTGATCTGGCAAGACCGCCTGTTCGAGCGCATCACGCTTTCGAACTACAGCCAGGTGCATTCCACCCTGCTGCTTTCCCTGCACTTTGCCGCCGACTTCCGCGACATGTTCGAGGTTCGCGGCTCGACCCGGCTGAAGCGCGGGACCGCGCGCACAGCCGAAACGGACGAGAATTCCGTCGTGCTCCGCTATGAGGGCCTGGACAAGCTGGTGCGCAGTTCGGTGATCTCGTTCTCGCAGGCGCCGGACCAGCTGGAGGCTGGCCGCGCCGACTTCTTCATCGCCGTGACCAAGCGCAGCAGCAAGGTTTTCTACATCGAGGTCGGCGCCGAACTGGCGGACAGGCCCGACCGCCAGCGCTTTCGCGCCGCCGCGGCGCGCGCCCGTTTCGCCATGCGCGCCAAGCGCCGCCACGGCGCCACGCTGCACAGTTCCGGCCGCGTCTTCAACGACTGGGTGGAGCGGGCCCGTGCCGATGTCGCGCTACTGACGACCGAACTCGCGACGGGGCCGTATCCCTATGCCGGGATTCCCTGGTTCTCCACCGCCTTCGGCCGGGACGGCGTGATCTCGGCCCTGCAGATGCTGTGGCTGAACCCCGGCCTGGCGCGCGGGGTGCTGTCCTTCCTGGCGCACCATCAGGCCACCGAAACCTCGCCCTTCAGCGATGCCGAGCCCGGCAAGATCATGCATGAGACGCGCAAGGGCGAGATGGCGGCACTGAGCGAACTGCCCTTCGGCCGCTACTATGGCGGTGTCGATACCACGCCGCTCTACATCTACCTGGCCTGCGCCTATGCCGAGCGCACCGGCGACATGGCCTTTATCGACGGCCTGTGGCCTTCCTTGTGCGCGGCCGCGGAGTGGACGCAAAGGGCAAGCCAGCGCTCCGGTTTCCTCACCTACCAGCGCGCCGCCGAATCCGGCCTCGCCAACCAGGGCTGGAAGGACAGCTTCGATTCCGTCTTCCATGCCGATGGCCGTATTCCGAAAGGCCCGATCGCGCTGGTGGAGGTGCAGGGCTATGTCTTTGCCGCGCTGAAGGGCCTCGGCAAGCTTGCCCGGCGGCGTGGCGACGAGCAGGCCGCCGACCGATTGGAGGCGCGGGCCGAGGAGATGCGCGAGGCGGTCGAGCGCGCCTTCTGGATCGACGAACTCGATACCTATGCGCTGGCGCTCGACGGCAATGGCGAGCCGTGCAAGGTGCGGACCTCGAACGCCGGCCATCTCCTGTATATGGGCCTGCCCTCGCCGGAGCGGGCGCAGAAAGTGGCCGAGCAGTTGCTTTCGGCCTCGTTCCATTCCGGCTGGGGCCTGCGCACGCTGGCCGACGACGCCATATTCTTCAACCCGATGTCCTACCACAACGGCTCGATCTGGCCGCACGACACTGCCCTGTGCACGGCCGGAATGGCGCGCTACGGCGTTCGCGACCATGTGGTGAGGCTGATGAGCGGCACCTTCGAGGCCGCCGTGCATTTCAACATGCGGCTGCCGGAACTCTATTGCGGCTTTACCCGCGCGCCGGGCGAGGCGCCGATCGCCTATCCGGTCGCCTGCCTTCCACAAGCCTGGTCGGCAGGTGCGGCCTTCATGCTGATGCAGGCCTGCCTCGGCATCGAAATCGACGGCTGGAAGGGCGAAATCCGAGTCAACCGGCCAAGCTTGCCGATCGGCATCGACAGCCTGACGGTGCGCCACCTTCAGGTCGGCCAGGTCCGCGTCGACCTCACCTTCGAGCGGGTAGGCGACCGGGTCGCGGCTTTCCTGGCCGATCGCCACGAAGGGCTGGTGCCGCTGATCGTCACCACCTGAAAACACCGGAACCGTTTCGGCTGGTGGCGCGTTGGGTTCCCGCTGTTGCCGGTCCCCGACCGCAACGCAATTCCTTCAACAAGATGGTCTGGGCCGGCTTCCGGCTCGAAACATTTGGAAGAGGCTTTTGGAATTCTTATGACAGGTCCGGTGACAGTTGGCGGTTCGGATATTTTCCACTCCCTTTCGGTCATCTGGATGCTGGCAGGGGTCAGCCTGCTGTTGTCGCTGGTGGCCGTTGCCGTTTCGGTGCGACGCCTGAGGCGCAGGCGGCCGGCCCGTATCGTCCCAATGCGGGAAGCGATCGCCGAACCCCGCAACGTGATGCGGGAATCGCAGAAGAACGGTCACTCCGCGGATGCGGCGCTGATCCACTGGTCGCCTCAGATGCTGCGCTCCGTTCTCGCCGACGAATTGCCGGACGCGCAGGTGATCGTCGTTTCCAACCGCGAGCCCTACATCCACAACCTGTCGCCGGAGGGGGTCGAACTGGTGGTGCCGGCCAGCGGGCTGGTTTCGGCGCTGGAGCCGATCACCCGCGCCTGCGCCGGCACCTGGATCGCCTATGGCGGCGGCACGGCGGATCGCCTGACCGTCGACGAGAACGACCGCATTGCGGTGCCGCCCGACAACCCTTCCTATACGTTGCGGCGTGTCTGGCTGAGCGAGGAGGAGCATCAGGGCTACTATCTCGGCTTTGCCAATGAAGGGCTTTGGCCGCTCTGCCACATCGCCTTCACCCGTCCGCTGTTTCGCGCTTCGGACTGGGAAACCTACGAAGCCGTCAACCGCAAGTTCGCCGACACCGTGGTGGCCGAGGCGCGCAACGAACGGCCGATCGTGCTGGTGCAGGACTATCACTTCGCCCTGTTGCCGCGCATGATCCGCGAGCGCCTGCCGGAAGCCATCGTCATCACCTTCTGGCACATTCCGTGGCCTAATTCGGAAGTGTTCAGCATCTGCCCCTGGCGCGAGAAAATCCTCGACGGGCTGCTGGGCAGCTCCATCATCGGCTTTCACACGAGGTTCCATTGCAGCAACTTCGTCGAGAGCGTCGACCGCTTCCTCGAAAGCCGGATCGAGCGCGAGGATTCGGCCATTTCCTATGGCGGCGAGACCAGCCTGGTCCATGCCTATCCGATCTCCATCGCATGGCCGCCAGACCTTCTGGCCAAGCTGCCGCCGGTGGAGGAGTGCCGTGCGCGGGTGCGTCGCCGGTTCGGGCTGGCCGACGACGTGAAGCTTTGCGTCGGCGTCGAGCGGCTCGACTACACCAAGGGCATCCTTGACCGCTTCCAGGCGCTCGACGCGCTGTTTTCGCAGCACCCCGAATGGATCGGCAAGCTGGTGTTCCTGCAGATCGCCGCGCCGAGCAGGGGCAGCCTGCCGGCCTATCGCGCGCTGCATGACGAATGCGAGGCGCTGGCCGACGAACTCAACCAGCGCTATGGCAAGGACGGCTACAGGCCGGTGGAGATGGTGGCCCAGCACCACACCCAGGCGGAGGTCTATGAGATCTACCGCGCCGCCGACATCTGCATGGTGACCAGCCTGCACGACGGCATGAACCTGGTCGCCAAGGAGTTCGTCGCGGCCCGGGACGACGAGCAGGGCGTGCTCTTGCTGTCGACCTTTGCCGGGGCGTCGAAGGAACTTCTGGAGGCCCTGATCGTCAATCCCTATGACGCGGCCATGATGGGCGAGGCCCTGCTGCAGGCGCTGACCATGCCCGGCCAGGAACAGACGGAGCGCATGCGCCGCATGCGCGAGGTGGTGCGCGACAACGACGTCTATCGCTGGGCCGGCTCGATGCTGCTCGACGCGGCACGGCTGCGCAAGCGGGGCGACCTCGACCGCGTCACCGGCGGCGATATCCCGCCGCAGGCCAACGTCATATCGATGTTCGCGCGACGGGTGTCGGCGCTGTGAAGGCATTGCCGCAACCGCCGCCGTTGAATTTCGAGGCCGACGAATTCGCGCTTTTCCTCGACATCGA